>Ga0335072_10006933_pt1 | contig 16534 bp, 15 predicted proteins | sample Lox_Sample_21_FD_206725 | JGI IMG/M metagenome (GOLD analysis project Ga0335072, IMG submission 206725) | Soil microbial communities from Loxahatchee National Wildlife Refuge, Florida, United States - Lox_Sample_2.1 | ecosystem: Environmental > Terrestrial > Soil > Wetlands | place: USA...
GTCAGCTGACCCGGTAGGCCGACAGTGGAAGAAGGGGCGTGTCACGCAGGTGCATACGGCGCCGTCGGTTCGCAGGATCGTCAGGCAACGTGTCGCGGCGGTGACCGTTGCGGTCTTCGCCGCCGGGCTGCTGCTCGGCGTAACGAGCAGCGCCGGCGCCGCCCCCGCGGCGTCGGTCAGCCAGGTCCAGGCCAAGCTCAAGCGCCTGCAGACGCAGGTGGACAAGCTGGACCAGCAGTACGATCAAGTAGAGCAGGAGTGGCTCGCTACCAAGCAGCGCTTGCAGCTAATCGACCGGGAGATCGCCGCCGACTTGAAAAGGTTCGCCGGGTTGCGCGCGGAGATCGAGCGGATCGGCGTGACCGACTATGAGGACGGCAACCTCAACTCGTCGATCGCGCTGCTGACGTCGGGCAACCCGCAGCGCATACTCGACACGTCGTCGATCTTGCTGGAGCTGTCCGATGCCAATAGCTGGCAGATTGCCGACTTCATTGCGGCGACTAGGCAGCTGACGAACGCGCAATTGCAGGCTCAGCGGACGAAGGCTGGCCTCAAAGAGCTGAAGGACGGCCTGGAGAAGCGGCGGCATGAGCTGAACACGCTGGTTGCTAACCAGCAGGCCCTCCTGAGCACGCTGACCGCCTCCCAGCAAGCCGGGCTCGGCCCCGGTGGCGGGCAAACCGGCATCAAGTACACCGGCCCGACGTCGACCCAGGCGGAGAAGGCGGTCAAGTTCGCCTACGACGCAGTCGGCTGTCCCTACCTCTACGGCGGTACCTCGTGCTCGCCCGGCTACGACTGCTCGGGCCTGACCATGGAGGCCTGGGCGAGCGCCGGCGTCTCCATCCCGCGTACTAGCTACGACCAGGAAGCGGACCTGCCCCAGGTTGACCTAGCGCCCGGAGACCCGACCAAGTACCTTGAGCCGGGCGACATCCTCGGCTTCGCCGGCAACAGCCATGTCGGGATCTACGTCGGCGGCGGCAAGCTGATAGATGCTCCGCACACTGGCGCCGATGTCGAGCTGATCTCGCTCACCGGCTGGTACTCAGAGGAACTCGACGAGGCTGTGCGGCCCTAGCGCTCGGCAGGGCCGCCCCGCCGCGCCGAGTACGATCAGTTCTTCAGATGACCAGGGTACTGATCGTGACGAACGACTTCCCGCCTCGCCGTGGCGGGATCCAGTCGTTCGTCCATGCGCTGGCGACCAGGCTTCCGGCTGACGGGGTTGTGGTGTACGCGCCGGCCTGGGACGGCGCCGCCGAGTTCGATGCGCGGCAGCCCTTTCCTGTGGTCAGGCACCCGAGCTCGCTGATGCTGCCGCTGCCGTCAGTAGGGGCGCGGGCCTGCGCTCTGCTAGCCGAGTACGAATGCGACACCGTGCTGTTCGGCGCCGCTGCACCGCTCGGTCTGCTCGCACCACGGCTTCGCCGGGCCGGGGCGAAGCGGCTTGTCGGACTCACCCACGGGCACGAGGCCGGCTGGGCCGCTTTGCCCGGCGCCAGGTCACTGCTACGGCGGATCGGCGACGAGGTTGACGTGCTCACCTACCTGGCCGAGTATTTCCGCATCCGGATCGCCGGGGCGCTGTCCGGCCAGGCCGCCACCCGGATGGTCAAGCTGGCGCCCGGAGTTGATCCAGTCACCTTCCGGCCCGGCGCGGGAGGCTCGCGCGTTCGCCACCAGCTCGGCATCGCGCCAGAACGACCAGTCGTGGTCTGCGTCTCCCGGATGGTGCCGCGCAAGGGTCAGGACATGCTGATCAGGGCGTGGCCGGCAGTACGCGAGCAGGCACCAGGTGACCCGCTGCTGCTGTTCGTCGGCGACGGCCCCTACCGGACCCAGCTGGGCCGCCTCACCCATGCGGTCGGCGTGGCCGACTCGGTGCTGTTCAGCGGCCCGGTGAGCTGGGCGGACCTGCCTGCCTACTACGACGCCGGCAACATCTTCGCCATGCCCTGCCGCACCCGGCGGGCCGGTCTGGACGTCGAGGGCCTCGGGATCGTGTACCTCGAGGCCTCGGCGACTGGGCTGCCCGTCATCGGCGGCGACTCCGGGGGCGCGCCTGACGCGGTCATCGATGGCGAGACCGGATATGTGGTGCCTGGTCGCGACCAGCGCGTACTCGCCGACAAGCTCATCCAGCTGCTGGCCGACCCGGCTGGCGCCGCGGCCATGGGCGACAAGGGCCAGGCCTGGATTGACCGCGAATGGACCTGGGACCTGGTGGCCCTGCGACTTCAGCACATCCTGACCGACGGCCGATCTCAGCGCGAGTAGGCAGAGCCCTCAGCTCGCGTAGAGCGCCTCGATGTCGCTCAGGAAATCCTTGCACACCAGTGCGCGCTTCACTTTGAGCGACGGCGTGAGGTAGTCGTTGTCGGTGGTGAAGTCCACCGGCAGGATCTTGAACTTGCGGATGGATTCGGCCCTGGAAACGGCGAGGTTCGCATCGTCTACCGCGGCCTGGATGTCGGCGATCAGATCCGGGTCTGAAGCTAGATCCCCTGCAGTCGCGTCTGCGGGCTTGCCGTGCTGTCGCTTCCAGTGCTCGAGGGCCTCCTCATCGAGGGTGATCAGGCAGGCGATGAATGGCCGGTTATCGCCGACCACCATGCACTGGCTGATCAGCGGGTGCGCCCGCAGCCGGTCCTCGAGCACGGCCGGTGCCACGTTCTTCCCGCCCGCCGTGACGATGAGCTCCTTCTTCCGGCCGGTAACCCGCAGGAAGCCTTCGTCGTCAAGTGAGCCCAGGTCCCCGGTGTGCAGCCACCCCTCGCCGTCCAGGGTCTCGGCCGTTGCCGGCTCGTTGTGCCAGTAACCGGCAGTGATGATACCGCCGCGCAGAAGAATCTCGCCGTCGTCGGCGATCTTCGCACTGACGCCGGGAAGAGGCTGCCCGACAGTGCCGACCTTGTTGCGCCGTGGCCGGTTAACCGTGGCGGCGGCCGATGTCTCGGTCATGCCGTAGCCCTCGAGCACCGTGATCCCCGCACCGCGGAAGAAGTGGCCGAGGCGCTCGCCGAGCGGCGCGCCACCGGACACCGCGTACTGAACCCGGCCGCCGACGGCAGCGCGCAGCTTTGAGTACACGAGCTGATCGAAAATCGCATGCCTGACCTGCAGGCCGAGACCTGCGCGGCTGGTGTCCCGCGCCTGGCTGTAGGCGACGGCTGTGCTGGCGGCAGCGGCGAAGATCTTGCTCTTGGCCGGGCTGGCCGAGGCCTGCTGCTGGGCGGTGTTGTAGACCTTCTCGAACACCCGCGGCACGGCGAGCAAGAAGGTTGGCCGGAACTCGCGCAGCCCTTCGGCGACGGTGCGGGTGTCCTCCCAGTGCCCGAGTACGGCGCCGGACTCCAGGCAGCCGATCTGGATGATCCGAGCGAACACATGGGCCAGCGGCATGAAGAGCAGAGTCGACGCGTCTGCTGTCTCGAAGATCTCGGGCAGCGTGCCGTGTATGGCGTTCCGTACCGCGGACAGCAGGTTGCGGTGAGTCAGTTCGCAGCCTTTGGGCCGACCGGTAGTGCCCGAGGTGTAGATGATCGTGGCCAGGTCGCCGGCGCGGCGGCTCGACCGGTGCTGGCGGAGCTGCTCGTCGGTGACGTCGGCACCGCCGGCGGCCAGTTCACCCAGGCCGTCGATCCGCCAGAGCTGGCCAAGCTCAGGCAGCTGACCGCGGACGCTCTTGACGAGTTCCTCATGCTCATCGGTCTCAGTGATCGCAGCGCGGGCGCCGGAATCGCCGATGATCCACTCCACTTGCTCGGCGGATGACGTCTCGTAGACCGGCACGGTGACTGCTCCGGCCGCCCAGATGGCGTAGTCAGCCAGGGTCCACTCGTACCGCGTCCGAGACATCAGTGCGACTCGGTCACCCGGCTGGATGCCGACCGCGATCAGGCCTTTCGCCAGCGCCGTTACCTGGCTGCGGAACTCGGCCGCTGTTACGTCCCGCCACTGCCCGTCGGCTGCGCGCTTGCGGAGCATGACCTCGTCCGGATCAGAAGCCGCGCGGCTGAAGACGACTTCGGCCAGGCCGGCGTCGTCAGGGACCTCGATAAGGGCAGGGATACCAAATTCAAGCACTGAGCCTCCAGCTGCCACGTTCCGTCCTGATCTTCATCGACGTTACCCGCGCTGCCCGCGGCACTCCGTCGCGGGCCGGCTAGGCGGAAGCGGCGGACTTGCCTACTGTAGGTGGATGCGCGTGCATGTGGTCAGCGACGTTCACGGCCGGGCTGACGCATTGCGCTCGGCTGGCGACGGCGCCGATGCGCTGATCTGCCTAGGAGACTTGCTTCTGTTCATCGACTATGCCAACAACAGTCAGGGTATCTTTCCCGATCTGTTCGGGGCCGAGCAAGCGCGGCGGCTGGTCGAGTTGCGGTCCGCCGGCAACTTCGATGCGGCACGGGAGATGTCCGGTGCGCTGTGGGCTCAGCTCGGCGGCGACCCGCGGCAGCACATCGAGGCGGCGGTGTCACGGCAGTACGCGGAGCTGTTCTCGGCCATGCCGGTGCCCTCGTACCTAACGTACGGGAACGTGGACCTGCCCAGGCTCTGGCATCAGCACGTCAGACCGGGCCAGCACATCCTGGACGGTCAGCGGGTCGAGCTAGACGGCTGGACATTCGGCTTCGTCGGCGGCGGGCTGCGTACCACGTACCGGACTCCGAACGAGCTCGATGACGAGGAGTTCGCGGCCAAGGTCGAGGCCATCGGCGAAGTTGACGTGCTGTGCGCGCACATCCCGCCCGACGTACCCGAATTGCTCTATGACACCGTGGCCCGGCGGATGGAGCGGGGGAGTGAGGCACTGCTGGCGGCGATTGAGAAGACCCGCCCTCGGTACGCGCTGTTCGGCCACGTGCACCAGCCCTTGCAGAGCAGGGTGCGGATTGGCAGCACCGAGTGCATCAACGTAGGCCATTTCCGTGCCAGGGGCACGCCGTACGTGCTGCAGTGGGGATAGCCGTGCGGGCCTGCCCGGTCCAGCGCGAGGCGGGGCTGGAGGTACGCTCCGAATCATGGCGGACAAGACTTCCTCAAGCATCACCGTGGCCGCTGGCCGGCCGACAGTGATGGGGGTAATCGCCGATTTCGGCGCCTACCCCGGCTGGGCGACTGGCGTGCGATCAGCCGACGTCGTGGAGGAGGGTCCGGACGGTCGGCCGCGGCGGGTGAGGTTCGGCCTCGACGCGGGTGTGATCAGGGACAGCTATGTGCTGGCTTATGAGTGGGACGGCGAGACGGCGGTCCGGTGGGAGCTGGCCGAGGCGGGCTCGATGGTGACCGAGATGTCCGGTGCCTACCTGTTGGCTGAGGACGGGACCGGTACCAGCGTCAGCTATGAACTATCCGTCGGCACCAGGCTGCCGATGGTCGGAATGCTCAAGCGACGCGCTGAGAAGACGATTATCGAGACTGCGCTGAAGGGCCTGAAGTCGCGGGCCGAGTCGGTGCAGCGCGCGGGGAGCGGCTAACGCCCGGCAGGCGGGGGGCGCTGCTGCCGGTAGTGCATGAACCACGAGACGGGCGGGGGACGACACGGGTATTGATCAGGAAATGGTGACACCGATGACTGAGCAGTCCGGGTCTTCAGACCCGTCAGAGCGACCGGGTAGCGAACGGCCGGGTGCGGAGCGACCGGGTAGCGAACGGCCCGGTGCGGAACGGCCGAGTACTGGCCGGTCGGGCACAGAACGTCCCCGGCAGACCGATTCGCAGCCCCGCGTCGACCTGGTCGGGGATCTGCAGCGCTGGCTCATCCGCCAGGGCGCCAGGAACGTGCGGAGAGAGATCGGCGGCCAGGTTCGCCGGACTATCGGGGGCGGACGCACCAGCACAGCCGATGTGTGGGACACCGCCACGACCGAGATCCCGCCCGAGGTGGGGGAGGCGCCGGAGTGCCAGTGGTGCCCCATCTGCCGGGCAGCCCGGCGGATGCGCGATAACGGGCCGGGCATCGGCGGGCAGCTATCGGGAGCGGGAGAGGCGGTAGCGTCGGCCGTCCATGATGCGATGAGTGCGCTTGACGGCCTGCTGGCCAAGACCGGCGGGAGCAACGCCCAGCGCGACAGGGACTCGCGGGGAACGTCCCCGCGCGCCAGTGGGCCGCAAGGAGCTGCGCCACAAGCGACTCGGCCGCAAGGAACTCGGCCGCAAGGAACTGGCTCCGAGGGAACTGGCCCGGAGGGAACTGGGCAGTCTCCGTGGAGCGCTGTGACCGACCGTGACGTATCCGATGCACGGACTTCCAGCGGCGGGGTGACTCAGCCGAACTCTGAGCCCGCACAGGAGGATGGGCACGGGAATGAGCCTGACGATCGGAGTTGACGTCGGCGGCACCAAGGTCGCTGCAGGCGTCGTCGACGAGGGCGGGCACATTGTCGAGAAGCTGAAGCGAGACACTCCGGCCACCAATCCGGACAGGACTGTTGACGTCATCGCGGCCGTAGTGAATGAGCTCCAGACTAAGTACGACGTCGCTGCCGTGGGCATCGGCGCGGCGGGCTTTGTCGACCGGACGCGGTCGATAGTGCTGTTCGCGCCCAATCTCGCCTGGCGCGACGAGCCGGTGAAGAAGCTGGTGGAGGAACGAATTGGCCGGCCCGTCGTGGTCGAGAACGACGCGAACGCAGCGGCCTGGGCAGAAACTAGGCTAGGCGCTGCGCGCGATCAGCAAGATGTGGTGCTCATTACCGTCGGTACAGGCATCGGGGCCGGTCTCGTCCTCGACGGCCGGTTGTACCGCGGCCAGTTCGGCGCGGCTGGCGAGCCCGGTCATTACCGGGTAGTGCCGGACGGGCGCCTGTGCGGCTGCGGGAATCGTGGCTGCTGGGAGCAGTACGCAAGCGGCAGCGCGCTTGTCGCGGAGGCACGCGACTTCGCCCGCCGGCGACCGGACGCTGCCAGCCGGATGCTCCAGCTCGGCAGAGGCGGACCCGACGGTGTCGATGGGCCTGCGGTAACCAGGGCGGCGCGGGAGGGAGATGTCGCGGCCGTACGCTGCTTCGACATCATCGGCGAGTGGCTAGGCGCTGGTCTGGCGGACCTGGCTGCCATCCTGGATCCCGGCTGCTTCGTGATCGGCGGCGGTGTATCGGAGGCGGGTGATCTACTGCTCGGCCCTGCCCGTGCGTCTTACGAGCACTGCCTTACGGGTCGTGCCTACCGTCAGCTCGCCGAGGTGAGGCTGGCCGAGCTAGGACCGGATGCCGGCCTGATCGGCGCGGCCGATCTGGCCAGGAACGCCTGAGCCCTCTTAATCCGACTACTGACCGTGCGCCCGATCACAGCACCGCGCCCGGCGGTCAGAGCACCGCGCCGTCGTCGTCGTCGTCGTGCGGCGAGCGGTCGCCCAGCTTGACGATAAGGGTCGCGAATCCCCCGACGAAGGCTGCGACGGCGATGAAAGCCGCGGTCGCGGAGACTGCCATGTGCAGGAAGAGGCTGACGACAAGCAGGTAGCCAGGCCCTCCGATGACGCCCACCCAGGCGGCCTTCGCAATCGAGTCGAGCTTGGCCGGCGGTGGGAGCGGCGCGGCGGCGTACGGCTCGTCCTCCCCATCCTCATCCGAGGACAAGTAGTCACGCGGGTTCCCTGCGTAGCGGATGATCCTGGTGCGGTCGGCCGGGAAGTAGGTGCCAGTAAGCCCGCCCGGACTATCGCGGGTGATGACCGGATCTCCTGCTGAGTCGTGGTTCACCACGTCGGCCCCGGCGGGGTCTGCCTTCGATGAGTCCGCGCTTGCCGCGTCTGCGGTCGGCAGGTCACTGCTCGCCGGACCGGGGCCCGCAGAATCGCTGTCGCTCGGTGTCGGCCAGGCGACATCCTCGCTCGACGGCCATGGTGGATCGGTCGATTCGTCCGTGGGGGTGTCAAAGCGGGCGATCAGGTCACGCCAGGCCGCCTCGTCTCCGCTAATCTGTCCGTCGATGTCCCCCGGTCCGCTCATCGGCCGTCATTCCCTGCTTGTCGATTCCCTGCTGGCGTCACTCGTTGATTCCCGCTTGACCTCGCTTTGTACCCGCACGAACTCGAGGCTCCCGGCAAATATTGCCTCGGCATCGTTATCAAGTGTGGCCACGTGATAGCTATCTGCCAGTTCCCGCACCTCGAGCTGCCCTGGCCGCAGCGCGCTGGCCAGGACCTTCAGGCTTGCGGGACCCACCACGTGGTCGTCCGTGCTGTGGAAAGCAAGAATCGGCTGGGTTAGCTCGCTCAGGTGCTGCTGCGTCGATCGCCAGAGGCCAGGAAGGGTCGCCGCGGCCTTGGTTGGCGTCCGCTCGTAGCCGAGCTCGGTCGCTTGCGGGTTCTTGATATCGCTTGCAATGCCCTTAACCGACGGCACAACCAGCTTGAGCACCGGCGCGATGGCAAAGAGCGCCTTGTTGTCCACGACCAGCGATGGATTTACCAGCACCAGCCCGCGAACTGCCGGACCGCGAATTTCGGCGAGCCGCACAGCCAGGCAGCCGCCCATCGAGAGCCCCATCACAAAGATCTCGTCGCACCGCTGCTGGAGCTCATTGAAAGCCCGGTCGACTTCGGCGAACCAGTCCTCCCAGCGCGTCCTAGCCATTTCCTGCCAGGTTGTGCCGTGCCCAGGCAGGCGCGGCAGCGAGACGGTCAGCCCGGCTTTGGCGAGATATTCGGCCCATGGCCGCAGTGATTGCGGACTGCCGGTGAAGCCGTGGCAGAGCAGGGCGCCGGTCGGGCCACCGTCGTGGGCGTAAGCCTCCGCTCCTGGCATGATCGGCATCGCCGGTCTCCTCTCCGCGACCGCCCGGCGGGTGCGGGCTCATCCCCGAATCGTCGCATGCCCAGTAACGACCCGGCACACCGATCTCCGCGAGTTTGTCGTTGGCCCGTTCTTCTCGTGCTCTACTTGCGTGTCGTAATGGTTGGCTGCAGTCTTACGATCATGGGGATATGTCTTCTCGCCCTGCAACCCGGCAGTTCAGCGCCGGAAGGTCCGGCCGCAATCGCAGTGGCGAGGATCGGGGCACCATTGCCGCTCAGCGCCGGGGCCTGCCCAGCGCTCTGGCTCCGATCTGAGGCATGACTGATGTATTACTGGGTGGTCAAGGCAATAATCGCCCCGTTCCTGCGGGTGATCTTCCGGCCATGGGCCGAGGGGACGGAGAACGTGCCGCGGGAGGGCCCGGCGATCCTGGCGAGTAACCACCTATCGTTTTCTGATCACTTCTTCGCGCCGCTGCCGCTGCCGCGGAAGGTGGTCTTCCTGGCCAAGGCCGAATATTTCACTGGCCGCGGCCTCAAGGGCCTGATGAGCAGGGCGTTCTTCCGAGGCGTGGGGCAGATTCCCATCGACCGGAGCGGCGGCGCCGCCAGCGAGCGAGCGTTGCGTACCGGGCTCCGTGTACTGGCCGCAGGGGAGCTGCTGGGCATTTACCCGGAGGGTACGCGGACGCCAGACGGGCGCCTGTACCGGGGCAAGACCGGGGTTGCCCGGCTGGCCCTTGAGGCCAGGGCGCCTGTCATTCCTACCGCGATGATTGGCGGATTTGAGTTTCAGCCGCCCGGCAAGCTGGCACCGAGGCTGGCCATTCGGCCCGGCGTCCGGTTCGGCAAGCCCCTGGACTTCTCGCGCTATTACGGCCTTGAGCAAGACCGGATCGTCCTGCGCGCGATGACCGACGAGATCATGTACGAACTCATGAAGCTGTCCGGCCAGGAATATGTAGACGAGTACGCGCAGCGGGCCAAGACCCGCCTTACTCATCCGCTGCGGCACGGTGACGGCGCGGCCCGGCGCGACGAGACCGCGTCACTAACCGCAGATGAGGATTAGCTGCGCCCGGTGCCTCGGCTGACTTGGCCCACTGCGCGCCAGCCGCGCACCTGAGTTAATGAGCCCAGCCTTTGGTCTGGCTGATTGCGCTTCGCCAGGCCGCGTGGGCCGCCTCGTCCCGCGCACCGGGTTCGAAACGACGGTCCACCTTCCAGATCGCTTCGAGCTCGGCAGGTGAGGACCAGACGCCAGTGGCGAGGCCAGCCAGGAACGCTGCCCCGAGGGCCGTAGTCTCCGCGACCACCGGGCGCTCGACCGGGCGCTGGATCTGGTCAGCCTGCAATTGCATAAGCAGGTCATTGGCACTGGCGCCACCGTCGACCCGGAGCGCAAGGCCCGCGTCAGCCGCTCGCGCCCCCGCCTCTGCGGCCATCACGTCGATAACGTCGCGCACCTCGAACGCGATCGCCTCCAGTGCGGCCCGGATTAGGTGCGCCCTGGTGGTGCCCCTAGTCAGACCGAATATGGCACCGCGCGCCAGCGGATCCCAGTCCGGCGCCCCAAGCCCGGTTAGCGCCGGGACGAACACTACGCCCCCGGCGTCGGGTACCGACCGGGCCAGTGCCTCGCTCTGAGCGGCGTTATCCAGCAGCCCAAGACCGTCTCGCAGCCACTGAATTGCGGCGCCAGTGACGAAGACTGAGCCTTCCAGGGCGTACGTCAGCTCGCCTGACGCTGACAGCCAGGCGACCGTCGACAGCAGCCCGGCGTCCGAGCGCACGACCTGTGATCCCGTGTTGACCAGCACGAATGACCCTGTGCCGTAGGTGCACTTGACCGCCCCCGGCGTGAAGCAGGCTTGCCCGAACAGCGCGGCTTGCTGGTCCCCGGCGATCCCGGCGATCGGGACCGCGAGTCCGAGAAAGGCGGCCGGGTCGGTGTGCCCGACCAGGGCGGTGGACGGCACCACTTCGGGCAGCGCGTGCGGCGGGACGCCGAACAGCGAGCACAGCTCAGCCGACCACTGCCCGGAGGAGATGTCGAACAGCAGCGTCCGGGAGGCATTTGAGGCATCAGTAACGTGCCGTCGGCCGCCAGTTAGCCGCGCGATCAGGTAGGAGTCGACAGTACCGACGGCGAGCGTTCCGTCCTCGACCCCCGCCCAGGTGTCCGGCTCGTTCTCGGCCAGCCAGGTCAGTTTGGTCGCGGTGAAGTACGGATCGATTCGCAGCCCGGTGAGCAAGGCCACCCTCGGCTCCGCGCCTGATTCGCGTAGCCGGTCGCAGATTGCCGCAGTCCGTCGGTCCTGCCAGACGATGGCCCGCCGCGGCGCGGCCAAGGTCGTCCGGTCCCAGATAACTGCCGTTTCCCGCTGATTGGTCAGGCCTACGCAGGCGACAGGCGGTGAGCCTGCGGCCTCGAGTGCCTGGGCACAGGCTGCCAGGGTTGCCTGCCAGATCCCCTCGGGCAGGTGCTCGACCCACCCAGGCCGTGGGAAATACTGCCGGAATTCCTGGTATCCGCGCCCCGCGAGCGTGCCTTCTTCGGTCACGATAAGAGCCGTCACGCCGGTGGTGCCGGCATCGATTGCCAGAACGGTCATGGCCACTAGTGTGACGGTAGCGAATACGAGAAAGGGCAGGCATGCGAGTCGGAGTCCTCACTGGAGGCGGAGATTGCCCCGGACTGAACGCGGTGATCCGCGCGGTCGTACGGACCGGGGTGGCCGAGCACGAGATGGAATTCATCGGCTTCCGGGATGGCTGGCGTGGCCCGCTCGAGGGCGACACGATGGTGCTGGACGTGGAAGCCGTACGCGGGATCCTGCCCCGTGGCGGCACCATTCTCGGCTCGTCGAGGACTAACCCGGCCCATGAGTCGAACACGGCCGACGGCAAGACGGGGATCGAGCGAGTCAGGGAAAACCTCGACAGCCTGGGCGTCGATGCGCTGATCGCGATCGGTGGCGAGGACACCCTTGGAGTGGCCAAGAAGCTGCATCAGGCGGGCGGCAATGTCGTCGGGGTGCCCAAGACGATCGACAACGACCTCGGAGCCACGGATTTCACGTTCGGCTTCGATACGGCCGTGAACATCGCCATGGAGGCCATCGACCGCCTTCACACCACGGCTGAGAGCCACCATCGGGCGCTGATCGTCGAGGTGATGGGCCGGAATGCCGGCTGGATCGCGCTGCACGCGGGAATGGCGGGCGGGGCGAACGTGATCCTCATCCCGGAGAAGCCGTTTGACATCGAACAGGTCTGCCAGTACGTGGAGCATAGATTCCAGACCAGGTATGCCCCGATCGTCGTGGTCGCAGAGGGTGCGATGCCGAAGTCGTCGGATGAGACTGCGGCCGACCAGGAGCTTGACGCATTCGGCCACGTCCGGCTCGGAAACCGTGGCATCGGCCAGCAGCTTGCCGACGAGATCGAGCGGCGGACCGGTAAAGAGGCCCGCTGCGCCGTCCTTGGACACATCCAGCGCGGCGGCACGCCGACTGCGTTCGATCGGGTGCTAGCGACCAGGTTTGGCGTGCACGCCATCCGGGCGGTCGCCGATGGCGCCTTCGGCTCGATGGTCGCGCTGCGCGGGACCGACATTGTCAGGGTGCCACTGGCAGAGGCAACGGAGCAGCTGAAGCTCGTTCCGCCTGAGCGGTACGCTGAGGCCGAGGTCTTCTTCGGCTGATCAGGCGTTCCGGGCGCGGAAGGCCGCGGCCTTGACCCGGTTCTGGCACGACGTCGAGCAGAACCGGCGCGTCCCGTTCCGCGAGACGTCCACGTAGACGCGGTCGCACCGCGGCGCGGTACAGACACCCAGCCGGTTGTACAACTCGGTACCGAGTACGACGGCCAGGCCCGTAGCGCATCCCGCGGCCCAGCCCTGCGCCAGCCCATCGGTCTCGCCGTGGAAGTGCAGATGCCATGGCTCGCCGTCATGGCGGTCGAGCTGAGGCCGCGCGCCGGTAACGGCCAGCAGGGCGTTGACCTGGCTCGCGGCCTCGTCGACCGCGCCAGTGTCCACCGCGTCGAAGACGACGCGTAGCTGTACCGCCGTGGCGGTCAGATCGGCTGCTTCGTCGGCAGTGACCGGACGTGTGGCCGCCTGCCCGGTCCGCAGCGCCGCAGCGACGGCGTGCTGCAGGTCTGTCCCGGCGGGCGGAACGTAGTCACGGCCGCGCGACTCGCCTGGCGTCAGCGCGTTCACCAGGCTGACGGCCACTGTGACCACGGTATCTACGTGACTGGTGAAATTCACTTGACCAGGTACGCCTTCGTCGTTACGTTGTGACTGTCCAAACTCTATACGACAGTCACGCATTTACTACGGCGACGCACGGAGGCTGACGGCACATGACCGGGACGGGCAGCGAGACAGCAGAGTTCGCGATCAGCCGTGAGGCGGCCCTCGGGTGGATCGAGCGCTGGGATAGCCAGCAGCAGGGCTATCTGCCAGACCGCGAGGACCGGTTCACCGAGCTGATCGATGCGGTCGAAGAGACCGCCGGGCGCCCGGATCCGCTCGTGCTCGACCTCGGAAGCGGGCCCGGCTCGCTGTCGGTCCGCCTGCTGCGACGGATCCCGGCGGCCACTGTTGTTGCGATTGACGCTGATCCGCTGACGCTCGCCCTCGGCCGGGCCGCCTGGAGCGATCTGGCCGGGCTCCGCTTCGTGGACGCTGACCTGCGCGTACCCGGATGGTCGGGCAGCCTGGGTCTGGACCGCCAGCCTGATGCGGCGGTCAGCACGACCGCGCTGCACTGGCTGACGGAGTCAGCGCTGACCGCGGTGTACGCCGAACTAGCGGCCATGCTGCGGCCAGGAGGCCTGATCCTGAACGGTGATCACATGAGCCCGGACGATTCCGAGCCAACGCTTGGCCGGCTTGGCCGGGTGCTGATCGAGCGAGAGGAGCAGCGCCGGATGCCCGGTGGGCTGGCCGAGACGTGGACGGACTGGTGGGCGGCAGCGGCCGCTGACCCGACGCTCGCTGGCCTGGTTGCCGAGCGTGCCGCACGCAGGGTCGATTCCGAGCACCATGGCTCGCCCTCTGGGCGGCTGAGCGTGCAGATGGCTGCGCTGCGGGCGGCGGGATTCGCCGAGGTCGGCACCCTCTGGCAGCGTGGTGACAGCCGCTTGCTGTGCGGCGTCCTTCCGTTCTAGGCGCTGGCCTGGCGATCATCGATCCCGTGATGGTGGCCCTCAGCGGCCCCGGCTCAGTCGCTGTCTGGGCGGTAGCGGGCCGTGCGGAATTGCCGGGTCCAGATAACGGCATTGCCGCCGAACCGGGTAAGGATGGCCCCGCTAGCAAGCAGTGACCTGGCCCGACGCAGCATTGCTACGTCAGCAACGCCGCTGCCCAGGTCTGACTGAATCGTGATGGCTGGCCGCCAGCCCTGTGCGCTTGCCTGCAAGATCAGTCCGGCTGCCGCGGCGGCGGCCGGGGTGGCCGTGATCAGTACGCTGCCGCCCGGGCCCCGAGCCAGCCGACCGGGCCAGGCATGCACGCTCGTGGGGATTCTCTGCCAGCGGGCACCGTTCCAGTGCGCCAGGACGAGGTGGACGGAGCTTGCGCTGACTTCGTCGCCAACGACCCAGACGCTGTCGTCTGATATCGCCAGTACATCGTGCAGCGTGACGCCAGCCAGCGCGCGACCGGTGTGTACTCGCCGCCAGGTCCTGCCCTGGTACGCCAGGATCGAGTCTGATTTCGGGTCGGCGGCGATGGCCCAGATGTCGCTACGAGAGACGGCGCTCGCCCGGTAGATGGATGCCGCAGCACCACGGACCCGCCGCCAGGACCGGCCGTTGAAGTGCCAGGTCCCCGTCTCGCGGCTTCCGCCCGCGGTAGTGCCGAACACCCAGACATCGCTGGCCGAGACCGCGGCCAGCCCGGTGATCATGCCCTTAGGCCACCGCACGGCAAGCCGCCAGCGCGTGCCGTTCCAGTGCAGCACATACCCGCCGTACTCGCTGGCTGCCCAGATGTCGTTCGCGGCCGGTGCGCTAGCGTCGCTGATGAAGCCTGTGAGCCCCGCTGGCAGCGTTGACGGTGTGAGCGTGCGGCCATTCCAGCGCTCGGCTACTGGCCTGCTCAGGCCGCCCGGATTACTGCCGCCGAATACCCAGGCCTCTCGGCCGCCAGTGGCCACGATGACCGAGTAACCGGAGGCGTTACCCCGCAGCCCGTAGTGCCGGCTGACCGCAACCTGGAAAGCTGATGTGCCCGCCCTGGGGCGCGGCGCGAAATGAGCGGGGGCGCTCACGCCGCCCGGGGCTGACGGCCGGGCAAGCGCCGGGACGGCAGCGCCGCTCAGCGCCAGGACGGGAACCAGGCCCGCCAGGGCCGCGGTGAAGCGGATCCTCAGCATCGATGTCCCCGCATGTCCGGCCACTGCTCATTGTTCGCGTCTACGCAACATTCAGGTCAAGGCTTTACCAAAGATACCTGCAAGCTGGGCTTAATGCGCCCTGGATGGTGGCAGGGCACCGGCAGACGGTGTGACATGCTTGGAGCCCGAGGTGATGACGTGCGCATTGGCCTGCAGATCCCGGACTTTAGCGGGGCTGGCGGTGCTCACCAGCTGGGACGGCGGCTGGCGGAGGTGGCCAGGACGGCCGACGAGGCTGGGTTCGACAGCGTCGCAGTCATGGATCACTTCTTCCAGATTCACATGATTGGCCCTCCCGAGCAGGACATGCTTGAGGCCTACACGACACTCGGCTACCTGGCCGCGAGCACGACCCGGACCCGGCTGCTGACCCTGGTCACGGGCGCCGTGTACCGGCACCCTGGGATCCTGGCCAAGATCGTCACGACTCTCGACGTGCTTTCTGGCGGTCGTGCCTGGCTAGGCATCGGCGCGGCGTGGAACGAGGAAGAGTCGCGCGGCCTGGGCATCCCTTTCCCGCCGGTCGCAGAGCGCTTCGAGCGCCTAGAGGAGACGCTCCAGATCTGCCTGCAGATGTGGCGGGGGGACGAGTCGCCCTTCGACGGCAAGTACTACCACCTTCAGCGCCCGCTGAGCCAGCCGGAGCCGGTCTCCCAGCCGCATCCGCCGATCATGATTGGCGGCGGCGGCGAGCGGAAGACGTTGCGGCTCGTCGCCCGGTACGCGCAGGCGTGCAACCTGTTCGCCGGTCCCGACCTGCCTCGCAAGCTTGATGTCCTGCGGGCGCACTGCGACGCCGAGGGCCGCGACTACGAAGAGATCGAGAAGACCTGCTACTTCATGTTCGACGTCGGGGAGCGGGGCGAACGTACCGGTGAGGTTAACGATCAGCTGGCCGGGCTAGCCGACATGGGAATTGACATGGCCATTGGCTCGGTGGCGGGCGTCTGGAGCCTGCGGCCGCTTGAGATCATCGGAGCTGACGTGATCCCGGTGGTCGCCAAGCTCTGACCGGGGGAACTGCGATCAGGCGACCGGCGCGGCCGAAGCGGCTTTAGCGGGCTGCTTCGCGGGAGTAAGCGTCCGTCCAAGCAGCTGCGGGAGTGTGTGCACCATCGCCGCGAGGTCACGGATGTCCTCGCCGGTCAGAGCCTGATCCCCATCGCACATGGCCGCAGCAGGGTGGGGGTGGACGTCGACAATGATGCCGTCGGCGCCGACCGCTATCGCCGCGCGGCTCAGCGGCAGCACGAGGTCGCGTCGACCGCCCGAGTGAGAGGGGTCGACGATGACAGGCAGGTGCGACAGCCGCTGCGCTACCGGCACGGCGCTGATGTCGAGCGTGTTCCTCGTGGCGGTCTCGAACGTCCTG
>Ga0335072_10006934_pt1 | contig 16532 bp, 17 predicted proteins | sample Lox_Sample_21_FD_206725 | JGI IMG/M metagenome (GOLD analysis project Ga0335072, IMG submission 206725) | Soil microbial communities from Loxahatchee National Wildlife Refuge, Florida, United States - Lox_Sample_2.1 | ecosystem: Environmental > Terrestrial > Soil > Wetlands | place: USA...
CAATTACTTATCTCGGCTTTCAGCCGGCCTAAGACGCGGCCAAGGCCGGCTGACGTCGGGGATCGCGAGCCGCAGCACATGCTCGGGCTGACCGGAAACAATCGCCAGCCTGCCCGCATCGTAGGGTTGGCGCCAGAAGCCTCACATAGGACGCCGCATTCTCAGTTGAGACAAGCGGGACACCGAGGAGGAACTTCCCAGCGAGTGGGGCACATAGAGTTGATTCGACTTAACATAATGTGCATTATCGGCGCTCAACACGGGGTGGCGCGACTAGGAACTGCACTGCCTCGGTCAGCGTGCAGTTGTTGCCGTCTGCCGCAGTTGTGATCTGTACCGATGCCGCCTTGGTCTTGGCGCTGGTGCGGCGGTACTCGGCGAATACCAGGTTCAGGGTCTGGTGCCCGGGAACGGTCCCGCGAACTGCGGGCTTCCGGTATTTCCACATGCCGCGTCGATCTTCGGCGGCCAATCCTGGACGCCTATCAGCGTCGTGTGCGCGATCGGCGCCAGGAGCGCCGGCGACGTCATCTTCTGCCCCTCGCCGCCAGCCAGGCGAACCCCACCCAGTCACGCGGACAGTGTTCTCGAGCGGGTAAAGGCCGTCAGTGACCGGCTGGCGAATCCCCCGGGGACGTATTGGAGGCCGCGGCCGCCTGACCCGCCGAGCGGAGGCGGCGGCGACCTCGGATCGGAGCACGCAACGAGTCCGACCTGCGCGACCGCCGCCACTCCGGGCGTCACCAGGAAGGTTGGCAACGACACCCCGGTGCGTACCACCTCAGCTCTTGGCTTCGCGATAGCTGCACGCAGACCAAACGCTCAGGTGTTCCAGGCTGTGCCGTTCCAGTGCTCGATGATGGTACTGGCCCAGTCGGTCGTGCCCACCGCCCAGGCATCGGAGCGGGAGATCGCCACCACGCCAAGCAATGCGTCAAGGCCTCCGTCTGAGGGGTTGACGCTAGGCACCGCGGTCCAGGTCTTGCCGTTCCAGTGGAATGCGGCGGTCCCGGCGCTGCCGCTGTTCGGGTTGGTGTAGCCGACCGCCCAGGCGTTGCGGCGCGAGCTTGCCGACACATCCCAGAGGTTTGTCTGCCCGGTGGGGTTGGGGCTCGGCACCACCGACCAGCGCGTGCCGTTGAAGTGCAGGATCAGGCTCTGGTAGGTAGGACCGGTATTGGTGTAGCCGACCGCCCAGACGTTGTCGGGCCCGGCGGCGGCCACCCCCTGCAGGAAGCCGTGCCCGCCTGGGATGTTGGCCTGGGTCCGTCGCCACTGCTTCCCGTTCCAGTGCTCGATGAGAGCGCCGCTCGGGCCGCCGGCGTTGGTCTGACCCACCGCCCAGGCATTGCGCGCCGAGATCGCGGCCACGCCATCGAAGCTGCCACTGTTCCTGGGCAGCCGGAAGTGCTGCTGCTTCCAGGTCTGGCCGTTCCAGTGCTCGATCATCGGGACCGGGGAACCCTCAGCGCCTGGCCCGCCGCAGATGCAGCCGACCGCCCAGGCGTTGGTGGACGAGGTAGCTGCTACCGCGTTAAACCACGCGGAGCCGCCCGGAGTCGGCGTCGGCACCCGGGTCCAGGTCTGGCCGTTCCAGTGCCGGGCCAGAGTACGGGTCGGGTAGAACCATGAGGTTCCGCCGACCGCCCACACGTTGGTGGAGGACTGTGCCGCCACCGCCTGGTAACCGTCGCTGAAGTCATAATCCGACCACGAGCTGCCGTTCCAGTGCGCGATCTGCCCGCCCGCGGCGCTCAGGCCAACCGCCCATACGTCGTGTGCAGACGTGCCGGCGACACTGTAGAAGCGGCCCGCCCAGCTGGGATAGGTCGCTGGTACCTGCGACCGGGTCGTCGCCGCGCGCGCTTTGCTGGCCGCTGCGGCAATGCCAGCCGGGGCGAGGGTTAGTAACGTCAGGCCCGCCGCAGCGATAAGGACGACGAGCTTGTGACTGCGGTGCTCATGCATGGCCGCTCCAGTGCCGGACGTGCATGCTCATCGACGTTCGGCGCGATCATGATGCGTCGATAGAGCGCCATGGGCAAGGGAAGGCCTCCCCACTGCCGCGGGTGCGCTCGTTGGCCCGGCAACGTTCACACGCGCAACTCCGCGCCGACATGATGGCTGAGGCAGATCGAGGCGTCAGCGTCTCAGCACCGCCTCGCTCCGCAGCACTTTGCCGACATGATCCCTGAGACGGGACAGCTCTTCCATGACAGCGATCTCGTTTGACAGTTGTCCTGTCTCAGTGAATCTGGTCTCTGTTCCAGCATCCGTTACCATCTGTCGCGGGGGCAGAGAGCCCAAGCGTGCGGAACGGTGTACTACGCCCTATCTCCTGACCCAGGGGTTCTGGTTGCGTCGACACAGGCCTGATCGAGCCGGGCTGGAAGCGCTGCCGCTGGCGGCAGCGGTGCTCCTGGCTGGCTGCTCAAGCGCCGCGCCGCCTCCTCCGATTGCTGGCGGAGGGTCCGGCTCGCAATGCCTGGCCGCCGGCGTCGGACAACGAGTCACCGCTGGCGATTACACCCTGCATAACACTGGCAGGTCGCCGGCGACGATCACCGGGATCAGGCTGCCGAACATGCACGGACTGAAGATCACCAGCGCGTGGCTCACGCCGATCCTCCGGGACCCTAGCAACGGCGACTTTGAGGAAATTGGCGTGGGCTTCTCCTGGCCGCCGTCGGAGTCAAAGCTGGCCCGGCAGGAGTGGGCCAGGCGGGTTCCGCTGATCGGCGCGGTAATCAAGCCTGGCCAGAATCAGAACCTCTCCTTCGGGGCAGCCCGGACCGGCACTCACCGCGGCACCGCAGGCGCGCCGCTCATCACCTACACCTCGGACGGGCACAGCTATACCGCGAACGAGGGGTATAGCATCGTCGTCGACGCTAACTGCGGCTAGGAGCCTGGCTAGAACTGCGGCCGGCGGAGGCCGCGCAACAACCCACGGGATTGCTGGCAGCGGATCAAGGTGCCGAATGGCCAGGCGGAAGACACCACCCCTGGCCAAGGACAGAGTCAGGACGAGGCCAGCGACTGGCGGCATGGAATCTGCCGCGAGAGCCGGAGCCGGATGAACCTGCGCGTGCCGCCGGCGCTCGTGCGCCTGGGCGCGCGGCAGGTCAGCCGCCGCGTGCACAACCCTCGCCTGCCCTGGGAGGTTCAGCGGCGGCGGCTAGACAGGCTCACGGGGTCATGGCCACTCCCGCGCGGCATGTCGGTCACGAAGGCAGGGTGCAACGGGGTCCCCGTCGAAGTCGTCACGGCCGGCCAGACAGCCGGCGCCTACGCGGTCACCGTCGTCCACTTCCACGGCGGCGGCTACTGCGTAGGCTCGCCTGCGGAGGCCAGGGACTGGGCCGCGCGCCTGAGCGCACGGACGGGATGCCGCGTGATCCTGCCGGCATACCGGCTGGCACCCGAGCACCCTTATCCCGCCGCCGTGAATGATGCTCAGGCGGTGGTGAGCGCGGTGCTGGGCGAGGCCGCGTCGGGCACCGTCGTGCTGTCAGGCGACTCAGCAGGCGGCGGGCTCGCCCTGGGCGCCGCCCTGTCATTGCGCGGCATCACCAATGGCGCCTCGCCTCTGGCCGGGTGCATCCTGCTGTCACCGTGGCTTGATCTCACCGCTGACCGAACGGCCATACCCGAACTCGTGCGGCGGGACGTGGTGCTCAACCCGGCTTGGCTTGAGTCCTGTGCACAGGCGTACGCGCCAGTGGCACACCGGGCGGAGCCCATGGTCTCGCCGCTGCGCGCATCTTTCGACGGCCTGCCTCCGCTGCTAATCCAGTGCGGCAGCGACGACCTGCTGGCCCCGGACTCCCAGAACCTCGCGGCCAGGGCCGAAGCCGCCGGCGTAGACGTCACCTGTAGCCGGTGGCAGGGCTTCTGGCACGACTTCGCCCTGCAGCCCGACATCACCGCCGCCGCTGCCAGCGCCCTTGCCCAGGCTGCCTCGTTCGTCGCGCGAGTCTCTCACCGTCGCCGGCCGGAACAGGCAGCGGAAACCGAGAAGAGGCAAAACGATGATGGGAGCTAGGAGACTGGCGGCCGCCACATAGCCGTCACGACCGGCGCGCCCTCGGGCATGTCGAGGTTGCCTATGCGCTGGAAGCCGAAGTGCTCGTACAGGGAGACTCCGTCCGGCTTGCTGGCCTCCAGATAGGCCGGGTGCCCGTCCTGGTCGCAGCGTTCCAGCCGCGATCGCAGCAGCCGGCTTGCCACTCCGCGGCCCTGCCAGCCGGGCTCGACGCCGATCACCTTCAGGTACCAGTGCGGTTCCTTAGGGTGGGCGGCTTCGAGAGCATGGCCATACGTGGCTGCTCGGCCCCATGCGGCGGCTAGTGCCCAGGCATGATTTGGCACCGCCCGGATCTGCTCGCGGAAGCCTGGCTGCCAGTGGCCTGGGGGCAGCCAGATCGCGCCGCCGAGGATCTTCTCGCCGCCCCAGGCTACGTCTACGCCGCCATACCGAAGCGACTCTATCCCGATGACGGTCGCGAACATACGGTTAATGCGACCGAGCCGTGTGTCCGGATCGGGCAGCAGCCAAGTCAACGGCGGGTCGTCAAAAAAGGCCTGAGCTAAGACGATCGCCAGTCTCTTCACGTCGCCAGACGTAGCTGGCCGCAGGACGAGCGCTGGGTTGCTAGACATACCCCGACAATACGGCGATGCGGCAGCCGACAGGAGGCATCGCGATGCACGCGCCCACAGACAACGCCGCTGGAAAGGACTGCGGCATCTCCCCCAAGATGCGGAAGGCGACGGACAATCTCGCCATGGGAGTACTGCCACCTGAGCTTCTGGGCGAGTTTGTGCGTTAGTGTCGGCATTGCCCTGATCGGCCTGGACGTCGTTACGCTCGCCTTCGGCGGGAGCGACTGGGCGGCGTACGGGTGGACCATGGTATTCCGTACCGCGGCGGGGCTGGGGTGTCGATTCTGCAGTGGCACTTCGTAGCTGGAGTGAGGGCCGGCCAGGGACCGGCCCGGATGACAACGGGAGTAATCGTCATGACTCAGTACCTGCTCGCGCTCTACCGCGACTACGCCGTTCCCCTTGCCCCGGAAAGGACCCAGCAAGTGTGGGCCGGGGTAAACGAATTGGGCGACAAACTAGAGGACGCTGGGGCGTTCGTGTTCAAGGGCGGCATGCAAGGTGGCCCGGAGTCGGCGACCGTGGTGCGCCAGTCCGGCGGCGACTTCGTGCTTACCGACGGGCCGTACACCGAGACAAAGGAACACCTCGCTGGGTTCTGGATCATCGACGCCACCGATCTTGATGAGGCCCTGGAGTGGGCCAAGCTCGCCGCGGCTGCGGAGCAGCGGGCGATCGAGGTCCGGCCACTCTTCGGTGGGGACCTCGACGACGCGATACGGGCTAACGCCCCCGACGCGCGGTAACCGTTCCCGCGCAGCGGCCATAGACTCGCGCGGTGACTGTCGAGGCCGTCTTCCGCCGCGAGTACGGTCGCTGCGTCGCCACTCTGATCCGCTTCCTCGGCGATATCGACGCCGCCGAGGAAGCGGTCCAGGACGCGTTCACCGTGGCCGTCGCGAGGTGGCCGTCGGACGGCCAGCCGCCCAATCCCGGCGCGTGGATCGTCACGACCGCCCGCAACCGGGCCATCGACAGGCTGCGCCGCGAGTCGGTCCGTGACGAGCGGCAGGCGCAAGCGCATCACCTGTACGGTGCCGACGCTCAGGCCGCTGAGGACAATCCCCTGGCGCCTGAGGAGGAGGCCGTGTCCGATGACCGGCTGCGCCTGATCTTTACCTGCTGCCATCCGGCGCTCAACCAGCCTGCCCAGGTCGCGCTGACCCTTCGCCTACTCGGCGGGCTCGAGACGCCGGAGATCGCGCGGGCGTTCCTTGTTCCCGAAGCAACCATGGCGCAGCGGATCGTCCGGGCCAAGCGCAAGATCAGGAACACCCGTCTCCCCTATCGCGTACCCGCGGAAGCCGAGCTTCCTGCCCGCCTCCAACCCGTCCTCACCGTCGTCTACCTGATCTTCAACGAAGGCTACGCTGCCACCGCCAACTCCCTGATGCGGCTTGATCTGTGCGCCGAGGCAGTCCGGCTCGCCCGCGTGCTCGCCGAGCTGATGCCCGACGAGCCGGAGGCGCAGGGACTGCTGGCGCTCCTGTTGCTGCTGCACGCCCGCAGCCCCGCCCGCCTCGCCGCCGACGGCTCGCTGGTCCGCCTGGCCGACCAGGACCGCCAGCTCTGGGACCTGAGCCAGATCGCCCAAGGCCAGGCCATCGTGCGTGCGTGCGTCGAGGGTGGCCGCCCAGGGCCATACCAGATCCAGGCCGCCATCAATGCTGTCCATTCCGTTGCGCCCAGCTTTGACCGGACCGACTGGCATGCGATCCTTACGCTCTACGACCAGCTGTACGCGCTCACGCCAACCCCGGTAGTCGCACTCAACCGCGCAGTCGCGCTCGCCGAGGTCCGCGGCGCCGCAGCCGGCCTGGCCGCAGTGGACGACCTGCGTTCTTCCGGCCTCGACAGCTACTACCTGTTCCACGCCACGCGCGCCGACCTGCTCCGCCGCCTCGGCCGCACAACCGAAGCCGCGGCCGCTTACACCACCGCCCGCGCCCTCACCGCGAATCCAGTTGAACAGGCCTTCCTCGACAGCCGACGGGCCACGCTCAGTTGAGGGCGCTCTTCAGCGCTTGCGCCGGAGTTTAGGCCGCGCGGTCAGCAGTCAAACACCGACCAGCAGATATCGTTCCGCAACCGCTGGTCGTCAAGTACGAGCTCGCGAATCGCCTCCGGAAGCTGGTCACGTTGCCACCGGCACTCAAGTCGTCCTGCAGCCTCGCCCTCGCCTTGCTGGGCGCCAGCACGTGCAGCCTTGATCGCATAGGCAGCCGCTCCGAGTTCGTGCGCCGCGACGTGCGCGACGGCCCCGGCCTGCCCGGCAGCGTACGCGGCATGCCGTGCCGCCCCGCGCAGGTATCTGGCCGCGGCCATTGCATGCCCGGCCGCCGCGCGAGCCTCAGTCATCTTCACCTCACCGCACACCCAGGCGTGGGCATGCTGGATAGCCTCACGCGGTCGCGGGTCCTCCGGCTGGGCCGACTCGAAGAGGCCAAGGACATGCTCAGCACACGATGCCGCCCACAGAGCGAGCAGCTGGTGATCCGCGTCGGTGAGTGTCCCGCCGCGGCGGATCGTCACGAGGCGAGGGTCTGCGACCTTCGGGAGGATCATGGTGACATTCCTTCTACTGACATCCGTCTGACACCTTAGGGCGGGGAACGTGCGATCGCGCGCTGCGGCCGCCGAGCTGGCCGGCAGGTTCAGGCATCGCGGAACCGCAGCAGCAATCCGCCAGCCAGCAGCGCGGCAGCGGCCCAGATCGCAAGCACGGCCAGGCCTCCCCACGGGCCGATGGGAAGGTGGCCACCGGTGGTTTCCTGGATGGTCAGCCCTGCGCTCGTCGGTCCGTACCGCTCGATCCGGCGCTGCCACACCGGGTTGCCCACGAACGCCGTGAGGATCGGAGCCAGGTAAAGCAGTCCGAGCACAGTCCCTGTCGCAGCAGCCGAGTCGCGCACGATCGTCGCGACCCCCAGGGCTAGCAGCCCGATCAGGACCAGGTACAGCACCGAGCCGACGGCGGCGCGCAGTGTGGGTCCGTGCGCCAGGGACAACAGCGCGAAGCCGCGGGCCGCGGTGAAGCCCCGGCCCGGCAAGATCTCCCGGCCGGCCAGCAGGCAACCCGCCACGCTAATGATCGCGGCCGGGAGAACCAGGCCGGTCAGCACTGCGGCCTTGGCGGCCAGCACGGCGAACCGCCGCGGCATTGCGGTGAACGTGGTCCGGATCATTCCCGTGCTGTACTCGCTGGTGATCGCCAGCACCGCCAGCGTGGCGATCACGGCCTGGCCGGCCTCGATGCCGGTCAGACTCAGTTTCGTGGTGTCGGCCGTGCAGGACGCGCCCGGCGTGCACCTGGCCACCGCGATGACCGCAGTGCTGACGGCAACGGTTAGCACGGCGGTGGCAGCAATCAGCCACCCTGTCTCCGGTACGGTGCGCACTTTGGTCCACTCCGCGCGCAGCAGGTCGAGCCCGGTCCGAGTTGCCGTGGCCGGCGGCGGAGTGTCCCGGCCGGTCGCGGTTGCTGCCTGGCTCATCATGCGTCCCTCCGGCGCAGGAGCAAGTACGCCACCGTGAGGGCAGCCGCGGCGTAGCCACACAGCACGGCAAGGCCGGCCCACGGCGCCAGCGCGAAGTATTCCGGCGGCCCGTACTGACCGGCGACCTGCGGGTACTGCGGCACGCTCTGCTCGACGGCGAACGCCGCGACCGGCGTCACCCGGAACATCCACTCCGACACACCAGCGGACACCACCGATGTGTCTCCCAGTATGTAGGGCAGCACGAAGACGACGATCACTGCCGCCACGGCCGCCACGCTACGGCGCACGATCGTACCGATGGCGACCGCGAGCACCGCAGCCAGCGCGAGCAGCGCCGCCGTCCCGGCGATCACCTGCAGGTCGGTCGCCCAACTCACCGGGAGGACGTAGACCCCATGGCTGCGCGATATCCGGGAGCCGATGAAGACCGCGAGCGCGGTGGCGGGTAGCCCTAGCACGAAGCAGACCAGGCCGATCACGACGGCCTTGGCTGCAAGCACCCGGCCGCGCCGGGGACTGGCTGCCAGCGTGAGCCGGATCATCCCACGTCGGTATTCGGCGGTCATGAACATGGCGCCGATCACCACGAGCACGATCAGTCCGAAGATCACCGCCACCAGGTGGTCGGCAATGGTGCCAGTGTCGTAGTTGGTGTTCGCGGCGCCGCCGACGATAGGTGCTATGTCGCCTGTGCCAGTGATCGTGAAGCTGTTGCCGACATGGTGGAAGCCGACGCCTGGCATGCTCTCGAGCCGTGCGTTAGCTCCCACAAGCTGGCCCGCCCACGTGCTTCCAGGCCTTCCGCCGCGCAGGCTGACGTGGTCGAAGACACCGGTGGCCCTGGTGGGCGACGTGCCCCCGCCCGACTGGGCATAGGACGGGAAGTTGGACTGGAAGTAATACGGCGATGTGGCGAACAAGCCCGCTTGCACGGTGCCATGCAGCCCGGATAGATGCACGACTGCGACCTTCGTCCACTGGCGTCCGTCGGCCGAGTCATACCCAGTGATCGTGTCGCCGGATCGGGTCAGCCGCAGCCATCGGGGGGACACCGCGGACACCTGACCGGGTAGGCCGGCCACGTCTGTCGTGTAGTCGTACTGCATCCGCACGCCGTGCTGTCCGGTGACCATCATCGCGGCGTAAGCCGATCCTTGCCTGGTGCCCTGCGTGATGATGACCCCCGCCTTAGACCAGGGCATCAGCTTTGTCGTCAGGCCGACGGCCGAGTGCGGCCCGACAAAGCCGCCCTCAGGTTCGTACTTGCCGGTCAGCGACTTCACTCGGACAGTGACGCTTCCGTTGCTGGGCAACGGCTGCCGGACGAAATAGAAGCTGTCGAGCACTGCCTCGCCGCCAGGACCGGTAGGTACGACCGGAAGGCAGGACCCGTTGCACTGAGTGTTGCCATTGTTCACGAGGAACAGCCCGAGCACGTCGATCAGCACCACCGCGGCGATCACCGCGATGACCCAACCCCGCATAGTCCTGAACTTGGTCCACTCGGCATGCACCAGCTGCCAGAAGCCGTCGCGTCCCGCCTGCTGGGTGGCGCGGTAGGGGGCGATGGTAGTCATGACACTGCCTCTTCCGCAGACTGGGCACGGAACTCCACCGCGTCCCTGGTCATCTCCATGTAGGCCTCTTCGAGTGTCGCGCGGTGCGCCGACACCTCGGAGAACCCGATTCCGGCCTCGGTCAGCACAGCCACAACGCGCTCGGCCGACAGGCCAGCGACCGTGAGCGAATCGCGATCAGTGGCAGCCACTGTCACGCCCGCGTGAGTAAGCACGGTCATCGCCTCGGACCGCGCGCGGGTGCGCAGGGTGACCCGGTCGCCCGACGCGGCCGCGATCAGCTCGGCTACCCCGGTGTCCGCGATCACCTTGCCACGTCCGACCACCACAAGGTGGTCGGCTGAGTCCTCCAGCTCGCTCATCAGGTGGCTGGACACCAGGACCGCCCGGCCCTGGCCCGCTAGCGAGCGCAGGAAGCCGCGCATCCACACGATGCCCTCAGGGTCCAGCCCGTTGAATGGTTCGTCCAGCATCAGGATTGGCGGGTCGCCCAGCATCGCTGCAGCGATCCCGAGACGCTGCCGCATGCCGAGCGAGTACCCACCAGCCTTGCGCCGGGCGACCGACGTCAGGCCGACCTGCTCGATCACCTGGTCGACTCGACGGGCGGTCAGGCCCTGGGAGTGGGCCAGCCACAGCAGGTGGTTGCGCGCCCGGCGGCCGGGCTGCAGTGCGCCCGCGTCCAGGAGCGCGCCGATGTGGCTCAGCGGGTGCCGCAGTTTGGGATACGGCTGGCCGTCGACCAGCGCCGTGCCGTCGTCGGGTGCATCCAAGCCCAGGATCACCCGCATTGTGGTGGACTTCCCGGCGCCATTGGGGCCGACGAAGCCAGTGACCTTTCCTGGCCGGACGACGAACGACATGCCGTCCAAGGCCAGCGCCGAGCCGAATCGCTTGCGCAGGCCGGCGACTTCGATCGTTGCTTCCATATCACGGAACGCTACGGACTGCGTAGTTCCGCGTCGTCACGCCGCAGAGCGCACTTTGCGCCCACCGTTTCCAGGGATACCGCCAGGCGGCTGTCCCTCGCGAGAGTGACGGCGTGATGGGCACTCTAGGGGACGCGATTGCACCCAATCGCAGCCACAATGAGGGACGTGAGCGAGATAGCCGAGTGGGCACGCGGCCTCGCCGCCGCCGCACGGCGGGTGGCCGCTGACCCACGCGCGCCTATTGCGACCGCCGCCGCCCTCGCTGTGCTCGCGGCTGGCCAGGCAACCTGGGTGGCGGTCAGCCAGCATGCCGGCGGCACGGGCGGGTTGCTGCTCTCGCCGGGCTGGCCACTCGGAGCGATCGTGGTCGTGCTGCCCAGCCTGCTCGGCACGCTGCCGCTCGGCTTCCTGTGGAACCGGACTGTGGCCGCGACGATTCTGATCTGTGCGGCCAACTTCCTGTCGCTCGTTGCATTCCGGATGCTGCCGCTTGCCGCACTGGTCGCGCAACTGATCGTCAGCTACCGGGTGGGCCGCCATGGCCCGCAACTGCTGGCCGGATGCGTCGCGCTGCCGTTTCTCGCCCTAGCGCTGGCCGGTCTGGCACCGCTGCGGACCTCGTCGGCCTGGCCAGGCAATACCGCTCTGGCCATCCTGGTGGCCGCGCTCGGCCCGGCGGCGGGCTGCGCCGGCGCGGCGCTGCGGTCGCGCACCGAGGCCATTCAGCGCACCGCGGCTAGCGAAGCGATCGCCGAGACCCTGCTCGAGCACACCGCCCGTGGGGAGCGCGCACGGATCTCCCGCGAACTGCACGACGTCGTCGCGCATCATGTCTCCATGATCGCGGTGCAGGCCGAGACGGCCAGGCTCGCGACCCCGGGAATGCCGCTCGCCGGAGCACAGCGGCTGTCCGCGATCGGCGACACTGCCCGGGCAGCACTGACCGAGATGCGACGTCTGCTGGGTGTGCTCCGTGAGGATAGCGGCGACACCACGGCTTACCGGCAGCCGCAGCCTGGCCTCGCACAGTTGGGCGAGTTGCTCGACGATGCCAGGGAGGTATCCGGGATCGGGGCGAGGCTCATCGTCCGTGGTTGGCTGACTAGCCTGGATCCTGGCGTCGAGCTGGCCGCCTACCGGATCGTGCAGGAAGCACTGACCAACGCGCGACGGCACGCGCCGGGCGCCGCCGTGGATGTTGAGATGGACTTCGCCGATGACCTGCTGCATCTGCGGGTCCGCGACAACGGGCCAGGGCCCCCGCTCGTACAGCCCGATCAGCTCCCGGCTGGGCACGGACTGCTCGGCATGCGGGAGCGGGCTGCGGCGGTGGGCGGCGAGCTGACGACCGGACAGGCACCTGGCGGCGGCTTCCTGGTCCAGGCGACGCTGCCGATCAAGGCGGAGGTAGCCGGATGAGTACAGCTGCACCGCCGGTGCGCATCATCGTGGCGGACGACCATCAGGTTGTCCGCACCGGCTTTGCCGCGCTGCTGGACACCCAGGCGGATTTCACCGTGCTCGGCACCGCGTCCGACGGAGCCGAGGCGGTGCAGATGAGCCTGGAACTGCGCCCGGATGTCGTGCTCATGGACGTCCGCATGCCCGGAACCGACGGCATCGAGGCCACCAGGCAGCTGATTGGCGGCGAGGATAGCCCGCGGGTCATCATCCTCACCACCTTCGACCTCGACGAGTACGTCTACGACGCGCTGCGCGCTGGGGCCAGTGGCTTCCTGCTCAAGGACGTCACGGCCGAGCGGTTGTTCGACGCGGTGCGGGTGGTCGCGGCCGGCGAGGCGCTGCTGGCACCGGCGATCACCCGCCGGCTGATCAGCGAGTTCGCCAGGCTCCGGCCGCAGGCTTCCAGCCAGCCTGAAAGCCCGGCCGCCACTATCGGCGAGCTGACGCCCCGCGAGGCTCAGGTGCTCCGGCTGCTCGCCGAGGGCCTGTCGAACCCGGAGATCGCAGGTCGCCTCGTGGTCACTGAGGAGACGGTCAAGACCCACGTCAGCCGCGTGTTGCACAAGCTCGGGCTGCGTGACAGGACCCAGGCCGTTGTTCTCGCCTATGAATCAGGGCTGGTTACGCCCGGCTCGCTTGGACGGCACACCCGCCCCGGCCGGTAGCGTGGGCAGGTGCCGCCACCAGATGTCACGCCCGAGCCGCTCAGCCTTCGTCGTGCGACCGCAGCCGATCTGACGGCGATTAAGGCCCTCATCGATGTCGCCTACGCCAGGTACCTGACCCGGATGGACAAGCCGCCCGGCCCCATGCTGCGTAACTACGGGCCGTCCATCGAGGCTGGTGCCACATGGGTCGCCGGATTCCCGATCGTCGCGGTGCTCACCCTGTACCCCCGCGACGATCATCTGCTCATCGAGAACGTCGCCGTGCATCCAAGCGCCCAGGGCCGCGGTATCGGCCGTGCCCTGATGGCCTTCGCTGAGGAAGAGGCCGCACGGCGCGGGTTCACCAGGACGACCCTGTACACCCACGAGGTCATGACGGAGAACCAGGCTATCTACGCCCGGCTCGGCTACGCCGAAGTTGAGCGGCGAGCCGAGGACGGCTACCGGCGCATCTACATGGAGAAACAGCTGGCTGGGTGATCCGGCCGGCGCTCGGCTGTCAGGCCTTCACCTTGTCGCCGACATTGAGCATCAGGATCGTCGCCAGCAGGTCATCCGCCATGCCAGGTAGCTCGTCGATGCGGTTGGCGAGGATCCGGCTCAACACGACCTCGTGGAGGCCGCCGACGATCATCTCGGCCGTGAGCGCTGCCCGTCGGCAACCGGGGATGAGCTCGTGGATGTTGTCCTCAATTATCTCGGCGAACATGTGCATCGCCTCGATGCGCTTCGCCATGGCGCGCGGCCCAGCGGCTAGGACCTCGACGATGCACATCCGCGCGACGTCGGGCTTACTGGCAATGAACTCCATGTACGCCCTGATGCCAGCGCGCAGCCGCTTCTGCACAGTCGTTTCTTCGAAGTACGCGCGCCGGATGTGCCTGGCCTGCTGCCGCACTACGGCATCGTAGGCGGCAAGGAAGGCGTCCTCCTTGTTCTTGAAGTGCTCATAAAAGGTCCGGCGGGAAACCCCAGCCTGGGCGACGATCGCCTCCACGCTCATCTCCGCGTAGCCAAACTCAGCGGCGGCTTGCGCGACTGCGTCGGTTATGCGTTCTCGCTGGTTGGCCGCGATGAAGCTGGGCAGCAATCCATGCCGCCCACTCGGCAGCTGATGCGGGCGCCGGTTGCGCCCGCGGCGGGTCCCGGCAAGCTCGCCGCCGCCCCGCTGGCTCGGCTCGGCTGGCAACTGTCCTGCGCCCATGGCTCCTAATGGTATACGGCCCCGTTCCTGGAGACGCGGCCTCGATAGCCCTACTCAACGGTAGTCGAACGGCCAGCGCGCGGGCGAGGCACCAATCCCTGGTCCTTGACGTGGAAAGGCCCGATTCGCAGGGATATTGACTCGGCCAGAACCGAGCACTACGGTCCTACTAGGTCAGACACATCGGCGTTTCTCATGTCCGTTGCGGCAGCTCGCGCACGGGAGTGGCAGGAGCGCTGGTCGGCGCACAAAGGTGTCGACATTGACGCCTGACAGCTGTCGGCTGGCACCCATGCACGGAGATGGCATGCACGGAGACGGGGGCGCGCGCAATGGCCAATTACGAGTGGACTCATCGCAGGTCGACGTGACGAGGTGTTACCACCCCCTTGGCCTAACAGTGGCAGATCGAAAATCGGATGGGTGGCAAGACAAGGAGGCGTGAATGAAGGCGTCCAGCAAGTGGATTCGCCGCGCGGTCCTCTGGGGCGCAACGGGCGCTCTAACGGCCGGGATGATCGTTGCCGCGTCGTCAGCAGAAGCGGCGCACTCGACCTCGCATCCGGCCTCCAGCCAGGCCAACAAAGGGCCGGGGGGTTATCCGCTGCCTAAGGGCATCTACGCCCCGTTCACGGACTGCCCGCTGCTCAATCCCCTCATGCAGGAGTCGACTCCCGGTAGTGCGACTGGCTGCGTCGCGGGGACCGTAATCTCGGGCAGGATCAAGATCGGCAATATCACGACACAGATTAAGGCTACGGCGAGAGCAAAATATCCGGTGGCCGTCCAGTTCGGTATCTGGGATCCGGTGAACGCAACAACCACGAACCCGGCGACCAACCAGTTCACTGGCGGGATCCTGCCGCCGCCAGCCGGCCTTTCTGCACAGCTGGTCAGCGCCAGACAGCTCGTCCGCGGCGGGCTGCTCAAGGCGCTAGGCTGCCCGAGCAGCAACGTCACCGTGGAGAAGCTGTGCACCGAGGCCCAGAAAGCTGGCGGGAAAGACCTGAAGGTCTATGCTTCCGCTCAGTCCGCCGGCCCGATCACGAACTTCGACCTCATCACGTGGACGCAGCCGGTGGAGTTCCACCTGATCAACCCGCTACTGGGCTCGCACTGCTACATCGGGTCAGCCGACAACCCGGTCGTGCTCAACCCCACGCTTACCGGTAGCGCAGTTATCGAAAATGACCCGCACCCTAGGTATCACCCGGACACTGAGGTCATCCAGATCAACCACGCGCGAGCCAGCGACACCACCTTCACCGCCCCCGGCGTCACGGGCTGCGGGCCCGGCGGCACGGCCAACGTCGCCGTCGACACTGCGATCGACACCTCAGTCGGCCTGCCCACCGCGTCGGGGGCTGACAACATCGTGCTCAAGGGCACCTTCTATCTGGGCGCCAGCTACGCGCCGCAGAACATGGCAAAGATCCTGCTGTCCGCTTTCAGGGCAAGCGCGCGGACCAACGGCACTGCAGCAGTCCATATCCCGTTGACTCCCGCGAGCCTGCGGCGCATCGGGATCAGGTTGCGTCATCTCTGACCTCATCAGGATGACCGCACGATAATCGAATGAGAGAGCGAAGGGCCGTGTCGCCCGCCATGTTCATGGGACCACCGAGAGGGGTTTTCTGCCACGAGCATGGGACCACCTGGTTGCCAGTGATGGGACCACCCGGCGTGTCGTGCCGGGTGTGCTGATCACTTGCGTGTCCGATGCCTTCAAGTCGATTGGCTTGGAGGCTGGGATTGGCGTTCCGGGAGGTTGCGGTGACTGAGATCCGTGAAGTGCTGCGCGCATGGCTGGCGGGCATCGGGCTGCGCCGGGTGGCCGAGCAGGCTGGCGTGGACCGTAAGACCGCGCGGCGGTATGTGGAGGCCGCGGTGGCCGCGGGCCTGACCCGTGATGGCGGGACCGGTCAGCTGACTGACGGGCTGATCGGCGAGGTCGCGCAGGCCGTGCATCCGGCCCGGCCGGGCGGGCACGGGCTGGCGTGGGAGCAGCTGGAGGCCCGCCGCACTGACATCAAGGCGAGGGTGGACGCTGGCCTGTCGGTGGTGAAGATCGGCCGGCTGCTGGAAGGCCAGGGCGTGATGGTGCCGTACCGGACGCTGCACCGGTTCTGCGTGGAGCGGTGCGGGTTCGGCAAGACCGCGGCCACGGTCCGCGTCAATGACGGCGAGCCCGGCAGTGAGGTGCAGGTCGACTTCGGCTACCTGGGCATGCTCGCCGACCCGGTGTCCGGGCAGCGCCGCAAGGTGCACGCGCTGATCTTCACCGCGTGCTACTCCCGGCACATGTTCGTGTGGCTGAGTTTCTCCCAGACCCTGACAGCGGTGATCGCCGGGTGCCAGGCGGCGTGGGAGTTCTTCGGCGGCGCGTTCCGGGTCGTGGTCTGCGACAACGCCTCGGCGATCGTTGCCAGCGCTGATCCGGTGAACCCGCGGTTCACTGCCGGGTGGCTGGATTATGTCCAGCACTGCGGGCTGGTCACCGATGCCGCGCGGGTCCGCTCGCC
>Ga0335072_10006935_pt1 | contig 16532 bp, 13 predicted proteins | sample Lox_Sample_21_FD_206725 | JGI IMG/M metagenome (GOLD analysis project Ga0335072, IMG submission 206725) | Soil microbial communities from Loxahatchee National Wildlife Refuge, Florida, United States - Lox_Sample_2.1 | ecosystem: Environmental > Terrestrial > Soil > Wetlands | place: USA...
TGGCGTCCATGTCGGCGATGCGGGCTTCACCCAGATCGGCGAGTTCGTTGCGCTTTATGGATTGCGCCCAGACCGCTTCAGGACCGGGAAAGCCGCGGCGCGCGACTGCGTCCCGCGAGATGCCGTCGACGAGGCGAGGCACGGTGAAGTGTTCTTCCAGGGCGACGATGCGCATGGGTGGCTTCCTTTGTCGGAAAGAATCCGCCGTGGCTTACGAACCGATCCGCGGCAGCACCTTCTCGGTGAGCAATCGGAACGAGCGTCCGCTGAGGGGGGCCGCCATCAGATAGTTCATGCCGATCTCTTCGCCGAAGGCAGCGATTTGCTCTGCCACGCTGTCGGGCGTGCCATGGAACATCACCTCGTTCAGATAATAATCGATCGGATCGTGGCCGCCGTAGTTGCGGGCTTCCTGGCGCACGTTGCCGCTGCGCCCGACATAGGAGGCGGTCATCCACTGCGCTGCCCGTTGCGCCACTTCGCGCGCCTTCGCCGCGGTCTCGTCGACGGCGACAAGGCGCGCCATCGGGATCAGGCGGCCGGTGTCGCTGTAACCGGCATCCGCGAGCTTTACCGCGTAGTGGCGGCGGCGCCTGACCAGCTCGGATCGCGTCGTGTGGGGATCCATCAGGATCGAGTGGCCCTGGCTCGCGGCCCAGTCGATTGCGGGAAGCGACGATGCGGCCATCCAGACCGGCGGATGCGGCGCCTGCAACGGCTTGGGAAGCACCTCCACGTCTTCGTAATTATAGAATCGGCCGGCATACGACAGGCGCTGGCTGGTCCAGGCCTTCAGCACGATATCCACCGTCTCGTGGAAGCGTGGCGCGCTTTCCTCGCCGGGGATGCCGAAGGCGGCGAACTCGCTGCGTTCGAAGCCGCGTCCGGCACCCCAGTTCACGCGGCCGCCGGAGAGCACGTCGAGCAATGCCACTTCCTCGGCGAGACGCAATGGATTGTAGAACGGCGCCAGCGATACCGCGGTGCCGATGCGCAACCGCCTGGTGCGGGCAGCCGCCATGGTGCCCATGACATGGACGGAGGGGCAGACCGAGAAGCTGGAAAAATGATGCTCTGCCAGCCAGACCGCGTCGTAACCGGCATGATCCATGATGGCGAAGCGTTCCAGTGCCGTTTCATAGACCGAATTCAGCGGTATCGACCGGTCGCGCCAGCCGAAGAACTGCAAGATTCCGACCTTCATCCATCCCCCTTGCGCGGTTAGTGCGCCGCCGAATTCGGCTTTGTCAGAGCATCAGTAATGGGTGACCCATGGCGTGTTCAGTGCCTCCTCGATGCGGCGGTGGCGAGCCTTGATGACATCGGCCGGCACGGCGCCCACGAACGCATAAAACGTATTGGTGCGAATGGCGTCCAGCACCCGCTCTCCGACCCGGCTCGGATGCTGGCCCGTGGCGGCCAGGCGTTGCCCCAGCATGCTGTTATCGCCGCCGTGGACTTGTGGGCCGCCCATATGATCCGGCCGGTTGCGCGCGCCGCGCGCGATATTGGTGGCAAACGGACCGGGGCAGAGGACCGATACGCCGACCGGGCGCCCCTGCAACTCGATCTCCAACGCTTCGGACAGCGATACCACGGCATATTTGGTCATCGAATACGGTCCCTGGTCGGTGCCGCGTCTGTTCTGGAAACCGGCAACCGAGGCGGTGTTGACGACATGCCCTGCCTCGCCGTGCCTGAGGATTGCCGGCACGAAATGGCGGATGCCGTGGATGACGCCCCACAGGTTTACGCCAATGACGAATTCCCAATCGCCGCGCGAGAGGTCAATCAACGGCGTGCCGTGCATCGGCACCCCGGCGTTGTTGCAGGCGATATGCAGATTGCCGAAACGCTTTTCGCAGGCGGCGAGCGCGTCGAACACGGATTGCTCCTGTGTGACGTCGATCCGCACCGGCATCACCTGTTTGTTGGTGCCGGAGAGGCCGTGTGCCGCTTGCTCCACCGCATCCTTCTGGATGTCGGCCATCACGACGTTGGCGCCGGCCTCGGCGAGGGTGGTGGCGATGGCCAGGCCAAGGCCCGACGCGGCGCCGGTCACGATCGCGGTCTTGCCGGAGATGTCCATGGCGGAATCCTTCGCATCAGGAGAGGCCCCCTCCGGTTGGGGAGGGGGTTTGGGGGAGAGGCCGCCTCAGGGCGCGATCAGCCGGTACACTTTCGCGGCGGTGCCGCTGTAGAGCGCCTTTTTCTCGCTGGCGGACGCGCCCGCGGTGATGCGCTTGAACGCATTCCACAGCTCGGTATAGCCGCAGGACTGCTTGTCGGGTGGGAAATTGCTCTCGAACATGCAGCGTTCGACGCCGAACGCCTGGATGCAATGCTCTATGTACGGCCGCCATGCCGTGGCAAGATCGTCCGACGACGGCGGGACGTCGCGTTCGTGGAAGTCGAACCCGACCGACACCATGCCGAGGCCGCCGAGCTTGCAGTACACATTCGGGCATTTGGCGATGTCGCTGATGTTCTTGCGCCACTCGGCCAGCACGGCCTCGCGCCGGTTGTTATAGGGACCGACGCCGAGAATGCCGCCGACGTGATTGAGGATGAAGGTGGTGCCCGGAAAAGCGCGCATCATGTCGAGCGTATCGGGCAGTTGCGGGTGATACTGCCAGGATTCGAAGCTCAGCCCCAGTGGCGCAAGTTGCGCGAGGCCTTCGCGGAATTTCGGGTCCATGACCTGGTGCAGCGCCACCTTGCGCGACGCATATTTGGACACCGCCTCGTGCTCGTCCCACGCCACGCCGTGACGCAGTCCGCGCAGACGCCCTCCGGCAGCAGCGATCTCGGCTTCGAGCAATTCGCGCACGCGTGCGCCCACGGTCAGGTCGCCGCCGCCGATGATGCCCTCGGCGACGCGGCACGGGCCGTAGCTGCCGGACGCGCTCATCGCCGCGATGCCGGTGACGAATTCGACTTCGCCGAGGGCGGCCATCTCGCGCGGGCCAGCCTTGCGGTACATGGCGCGGCATTCGAGGAACACTGTCGAGACGATGTTGTGGCCACCGCCGATATCAGAGAGCAAGTCCGGCAGCAGGTAGCGGCCGCGATGCGGCATGTCCCAGAAGTGGTGGTGCGGATCGATGATCGGCAGCTCTGGTTCCAGCGCCGCCTCGGCCGGGCGTTTCGCCAGCCAGGCCTTCAGCGCGGCATCTTCGCGGTAGACGCCGCCGTGATATTCGCCTTGTGATTCGCCGAACTGTGCCATTGTCGTTTCCCCCCTTTCGAAGCTGCGGCTAACCGATCGGATCCAGCACGACCACGGGAATCTCGCGCTCCGTCTTGCGCTGGTAGTCGGCGTATGGCGGCCAGAATTGCAGAGACCTTTCCCACAGTTTCGCGCGTTCCTCGCCAGAGGCGGTGCGTGCGCGGGCGTGAATCTTGCTGGTGCCGACCTGCACCTCAACCTCGGGATTGGCGAGGATGTTGCGATACCAGCCCGGGTGCTCTGGCGCGCCGCCCTTCGATGCAATGACAAAATAGCTTTTTCCCGTCTCACCATAGAACAGGGGAAAGATGAATTTGTCGCCTGACTTGCGACCGGTGGTGGTGAGAAGGAGAGATGGTACCGTGATTTCCGGCCGGCCCGGCTGGGTCATTTTGTACATGTGGCCTTCGCTGCCGCCGCTCGACAGGTAGGCATTGGCGTGTGTCTGCATCCATCCCGGCAGATTTGGCGCAAGCTTCGCTTCACTCATGGCGTCGTCTCCTGTTGAACCGGCCCAGCATAGCACGGACTGTCTGCCGGCCCAGGACCCGGGCGGGCGGGTCATCGACTCCGGGCGCGAGTTTCATTAAGACGCGGTGCGCCCGAGCGGCGGATGACAGCGAAAACAGTTCCAGCGATAGGGGAGTGGACCATGGCTTATGAGGGCATGATCGCGGAAACAATTGGCATCACCGGCCACAACAACGAGCCCATTTCGGCCTATGTCGCGCGGCCGTTGGGGCGGGGGCCGTTCCCTGGCATGGTCCTGGTGCATCACATGCCCGGCTGGGATGAGTGGTATCGAGAGGCGACCCGCAAGTTTGCGCATCACGGCTACGCGACCATCAGCCACAATTTGTATCACCGTGCCGGCGAGGGCAAGGCGGACGACGTCGCCGCCAAGGTGCGCGCGGAGGGTGGGGTCGCGGACGCGCAGGTGATTGGCGACACCGAAGGGGCGGTGCAGTGGCTGCGCGCGCAGCCGTGGCTGAACGGCAAGGTCGGCGTGTTCGGCACGTGCTCTGGCGGGCGCCAGACGTTCCTCTATGCCTGCAAGACCAAGAGCATCGACGCCGCCTGCGAATTGTGGGGTGGGCGCGTGGTGATGGGCAAGGAAGACCTCACTCAGAAGCAGCCGACGGCACCGATCGATTTCACCAAGGATCTGTCCTGCCCGCTGCTTGGATTGTTCGGCAACGAGGATCGCGCGCCGACGCCGGAGCAAGTGGACCAGCATGAGGCAGAGCTGAAGAAGCACGGCAAGACGTACGAATTCTATCGCTATGATGGCGCCGGCCACGGCTTTTTCTATTATGACCGCCCGGCGTACCGCATCGAGCAAGCGCTGGACGGGTGGAAGAAGGTGTTCGCGTTCCTGGAAAAGTACTTGGCCGCGTAAGCGCTGGCATGTGCACCTCGATCGTTGAAATCGTCAGCGTCGGCGGCACCGGCAAAGGTGTGGACGGGTGGTTCGATCTGACCCACGCGGTGGTGTCTTACGACCACCCGCACCACGCTCTGCTGGAGGAGGCGATCGTCATCGACTTTGTGAATTCGTCGATGGGGCCTGGCGCGCGCGTCGCGGTGGAGATTCCCCTCGAGTCGGCGAAATTGCTGAGCGATGCGCTCGCCAAGGCGATTGCGGCTGCCGAAATAGAAGAGAGCGGCCGGTTGCGGGGGACCTGACAGCCGGCACGCAAGGCCCCGGCACCCAACGCCATGGCCGGCGGGTCAGTCAGTACGCCGCGTCGAGCAATCGCCTTGCGTCGGCGATTTGCTCTTGCGGCGAGCGCATGCCGGCATTGGCATTGAAGTTCTTGACCGTCTCGTTGGCGACGTGCGGCAGGTCCTCGTGCGGGATCTGGAGCTGGCGCAGACGCGTCGGCACGGCGGCGCGCGTGTAGAGTGCTTCCAGCCGATCGGCCACCGCCAATGCGGCTTCTCTGGCATCCATGGCGTCGCGCCACACTTCCAGCGCCTGCGCGACCTGGCGCGCGGAGTGCGGATCGACTTCGTCGGCGAGCCGGATGGTCGCCGCATGCACCACCGAGGTGGATTCGCCTTGCCCGACATGCGGGTAGCGCACGTGCAATGCCGTGGAAACCGCGTAGTTGCCGGCGAACGCGCCACCCCGCGGGCGGCGGAAACCATCGTCCTCGGCGCGGTTCTGGAGAAACGCGGCGACGCACAGATCGACGCGCAATGCCGGGTTGTCCAGTTCGTCCGCGAGGCGCGGATAGGCGCGCCAGGCCAGGCGGAACGCGTGGTCTCGATCGCCCTCCGCCAGCGGGTTCAGGGCGATGGCTGCCATGGCGCCGACGGCCCCGGCGAATACCGTCGTCGCGGTGGATCGAATGAGGTCGGGGGGCGCGGAGAGCAATGCATCTTCGTCGAGGAAGATCGCCTGCGGGCGGGTCTTGGGATCGAAATACTCCATGCGGTGGTCGAGGTCGGGATTTTTGAGCCCGGTGCCGGCGCGGTTCATGGCGCTGGTCGGCGTGGTGGGGATGTTGATGATGGGAGGCTTCGGCGCGAGCAAGCGCGGGCTGTAGGCGGCCTTGCCCTCGGGATACTGGGTCATGATGGCGAACGGATCGCCGGCCTCGGCGAGAAAGATCGCGACCGCTCGGGTTGCGACGATGACGCTGCCACCGCCGACCGCGATCAGCAGATCGGCGCCGGCTTTGCGTGCGGCGTTGGTGGCGGCGCGGACCGAGGCGTAGGTCGAATCCTTTTCGATACCGTCAAACACGCCGGCATAGTGATCGCCGAGTGCGATCGCGATACGTTGCACAATGCCGGTGCGGTGGTTCACGGATGGCGAGCAAATGACGAAGGCGCGTTTCGCGCCCGCGCGACCAACGGATTCTCTCAGGCTTTGTTCGATGACGTTGCGGCCGCAGTGCAGGCGCCAGGAGAAGCCGGCGGCGCGGAATGTGGTTTCTGGCATTGTTTCCTCTGCGGTTCTGCCGGCGTGCGGGACTTGGCAGCTTTACTGCGGGCGGCACCCTCATCCTCGACGCCTGCGGCGTCTTGACCTCTCCCGCGCAGCGCGGGAGAGGTTATTGGTGTTGCGGCATCGCCTGGGGGATGATCGTCGTCACGATCGAGGCATCCAGCGCTTCGTAATCGTGATAGCCGATCGTGGCGTAGAGTTCGGAGCGCGTCTGCATGCGGTCCACCATGTTCTGTGTGCCGCCGTCACGCGCGATTGCCGCATAGAGCTCGGCCTGTGCCTTGTTGGCGGCGCGCAGCGAGCTGACGGGCCAGATCACCATCTTATAGCCCATCGATTCGAATTCGCCGGCGGTGAAGAACGGGGTGCGGCCGAACTCGGTCATGTTGGCGAGCAAGGGCACGCCGGGCAGACGTTCGGCGACCGCGCGAAACATGTCTGCCGAGGTCAGCGCTTCGGGGAAGATCGCGTCGGCGCCGGCCTGGAGGAACAATTTCGCACGGGCGACGGCGCCGTCGATGCCCTCGGAGGCGGCGGCATCGGTGCGCGCGACAATGTAGAGATGACGCCGCGCTTTTGCGGCGGCGGCGATCTTGGCGGCCATGTCATGAGCGTCGGCCAACTTTTTGTCGTTCAGGTGGCCGCATTTCTTCGGCAGCAACTGGTCTTCGATATGTACCGCGGCTGCCCCCGCGTCTTCGAAGCAGCGCACCATGTGCATGACGTTCAGCGCCTCGCCGTAACCGGTGTCGCCGTCGACCAGCAGCGGCAATCCGGTGGAGCGCGCGATCTGGCGGATGAAGAAGCACACCTCGTCGACCGTGATCACGCCGAGATCGGGCAAGCCCATCGATGCGGTCATCGCCGCGCCTGACAGGTACAGGGCCTCGAAGCCGGCGGCCTTGGCCTGCAATCCGGCTTGACCGTTATGCGCGCCTGGCATGCCAAGAATGCCCGGACGGGCCAGCAGGGCACGCAACCGCATGCCCGCGGGCACGGTGGGAAGATCGGCGGCGACGAGATAGGTCATGGCGCTTGCTCCTCCGGCAACGATGCAATCGGGATAGCCGAAGCACGCCGGGAACAAAAGGAGAGAGCGTTAACCCGTTGGCAATGAATTCATGATTATGTCGGTGGCGACGGAGGAGGTCCGTGCCCAGCCACGCGAGGCAAGGCGGGCAACACGTCCGCCGCTCCATGTCTCAGCGAAGCCAGCGAACGCAGTGCCAGCGCATCTGTTGGATGCCGGCGCGGCGCATTGCCGTGCGACAGGACAGGAGGTCGCGAGACAAAACGTTTCGGTCTTGGTGCTTATCGTGACATGTCTCAAACTTCCCACGGCCGCGTCATGCCGTTGGGTGCCGTGGAGGTATGACCGATGGCCATTTCCGATAACGAGACCGCATTTGTCGATTCCGCGGCGGCATCGATCGGCGTGGCGCAGATGTTCGACATCACCGCCGACGCTTCTGATCCGCAATATCTCGTTCTGACACTGCTGGATCGCGACGAGTATATCGCCGGTGCCAGCGGCGCGACCGGCACGCTCACCGGCAACGGAGACACGCTGAGCCTCGGCGCCATAGGCGGCGACGGACGGGGCGCGGGGATCGTATTCACCTATCAGGCATCTACCGGTCTCTACTACAGCAGCACGTACGGCTATCTCAATCAGTTGGTCTACAATTCGTCCTCCAGCGCCGGGGACGTGACCAATCTTTCCTTGTTCGGGATGAGCAATCTGACCGAGGCGACCAATTACGCCGGCAATGCAAATCTGATGATGGAAGAGGACGCCGGCGGCTATATCGGCAGCGCGACCGTGGTGACGTGCCCGGGCTACACGGCCACCGTTCCGGGCCAGGCGACACCGGATTCGATTGCCGCGGCGGCGGACGGCCTGATCGGCAACGCCTGGAACATGGACGGCTGTTGGGTGCTGGCCAGCACCATTGCAGCGGAGGCGGGAGCTTCGCTGCCGGTGCAAAGTACCCTGGTCGGACTGCCGGGCGAGGCAAACGGAGAATGGATCGTCGCGTTCAACGGACCCGCGGGGCAAAGCGGCAACTGGCAATCCATGGTCACCGCCGGCGAGATGATCGTGTTCGAGCCGGCCGGCGGCGGCGGCCACATCACCACCTGCGTCTCCGGATCCGGCAGCACTGCGATGCTGGTGGACAACATCACCTACATCGGCAGCGGCGGCCAGATTCTGAATTCCGCCAACGACGGCTCGAGCTCCGACGTACTGATCTCGTCGCCGCACGCGGCGTCGTCCGAATTCGCCGGCGTCGCGGCTTCCACCGTGGTGATCTACGAGCTCGATACGCCGGTGGTGACCGCGAACGTGACGTCAGACAGTCTGACATGCGGCGCTGCGCAATCACTGGGACCGCTGTTTTCGGCAAGCGATCCTGCCAACAAGGCGATCACGGCATGGCAGGTCTATGATACCGCCCCCGGCGATGCGTTGGTGATGTCCGGGGTCGATTACAGCGGCCTTTCGATGTCGAGCGCCATCACGGCGTCGTCTCTGGCAGCCGTTTCCCTGCTGGCCGGGTCCGCACCGACCACGGACACACTCGAGGTCCGCGCATACAACGGCAGCTACTGGGGAGATTGGGACTCGCTCAGCGTGGCGATCGTGGCGGCAGCCGCGCCGGCATCGCCACCGGTGCTGCTAGCGCAGACTCCAGGCCAGACCTGGCTCGGGGGCAAGGCGATCAGCCTGGCACTGCCCTTGGGTACATTCGCCGATCCGCAGGGCGAAACGCTGACCTACAGCGCGATGTTGGCAAACCACCAGGCTCTGCCTGGCTGGCTCACGTTCAATGCGGCGACAGATACGTTCTCCGGTACCGCGCCGGCCACGGCAGAGACGCTGAGCATCACCGTCACTGCGACGGATAGCAGCGAGCTGTCGGTGGCCGATACCTTCTCGGTGTCGGTGATCGGGCCGCCGCAGCTCACGACGCCGATTGCCAACCAGACCTGGCTTGGCGGCAAGACATTCACCATGGCGCTGCCGGCCGGCACGTTCACCGACCCGCAGGGCGAAACGCTGAGCTACGGCGCGACCCTGTCGAACGGCCAGGCCCTGCCGAGCTGGCTCACGTTCAATGCGGCCACCGATACGTTCTCCGGGACAGCGCCGCTGACCGCGGAGACCCTGGGTATCACGGTCACTGCGACGGACAGCAGCGGGCTGCCGGTCGCCGACACGTTCTCGGTGACCGTGATCGGGGCGCCGGAATTGACCGCGCAGACACCCGGCGAGACCTTGGCCGGGGGCAAGACGTTCGTGCTCGCTCTGCCGGCAAACACCTTCACCGACCCGCAAGGCGAGAAGCTCGCCTACAGCGCGACCTTATCGAATGGTCAGGCATTGCCGAGCTGGCTGAGCTTTAATGCGGCCGCCGACAGTTTCAGCGGCATCGCGCCGCTGCTGGCCCAGACACTCACCGTCGATGTCATCGCGACGGATACCAGCGGGCTGTCCGTGTCCGACGTCTTCGCGGTCAGCGTCGCCGCGGCGACTACCGGACCGGTGGTGAAGACGCCGACGCCCACGCAGACATGGAAGGAAGGCCATGCGATTTCGCTGACGCTTTCGGCCAATACTTTTAGCGACGCGCTGGGCGAGACGCTGAGCTATTCCGCGACGCTGGCAAGCGGCCAGGCGCTGCCGAGCTGGCTCATTTTCAACGCCGGCACGGACAGCTTCAGCGGCACGCCGCCAAACCAGGCGCAGTCACTCGCCATCACGGTGACGGCAACGGATACCAGCGGGCTGTCCGCCGCGGAGAGCTTCGTTGCGAACGTGCTTGGCGCGCCGCAGATAACGGCACAGACCGCCAATCAGAGCTGGACCGAGGGGCAGGCATTTTCGGTGACCCTCGCGGCCAACACGTTCACCGACCCGCAGGGCGAGCGACTCACCTACACGGCCAGTCAGGCGAACGGCCAGGCGTTGCCGGGCTGGCTGCACTTCAATGCCGCGACGGATACGTTCAGCGGTTCGGCGCCGAACGCAGCGCAGTCGGTCAACATTCAGGTCACTGCGACCGATACCAGCGGTCTGGCCGCATCGGATGATTTCACCGCGGTCGTGCAGCCGGCGCCGCCGCCGAAGTCCGCCATCACGGTGACAGGTCCGACGCCCAATCAGACATGGGTCGATGGCGAGGCGGTCTCCCTCACGCTGCCTGCCAACACGTTCACCGATGCGCTCGGTCTGAAGATGACGTTTGCCGCCTATGAACTCAGCGGCCCGAACGTCACCTCGTGGCTGTATTTCAATCCGACGGCCGACGCGTTGTTCGGGGTGGTGTCGGCGCAACAAACGGGCACGGTCCAGCTTGCCGTCGTGGCGAGCGATGCACAGCACATGACGGCCGAGGACATCTTCAACGTGACCTTCGCGCCTAATCCGTCCGGCCACAATGTGGTGCCGCTGACCCCGTCCGGTATGGTGCATGTGCCCGATCTGCCGTCGATGGCGGGGATGATCGCCATTCCGACCTGATTGCGTGCGTGCGCGGGGCTGAGGAGGGCGGCTGTCGATGCGGGGCGATCAGCGCGTGGTCGCCGTTGCTTCGGCGACTTTACAGCAGGCAGCAAAGGAAGTCGTGGATGGCCGCCCTGCGGCGGCCATGACACGGTACGCGCGGCCTGCGGCGGCCATGAGGCGGTGCGCGCGGCCTGCGCTGGCCAGGACGCGGTACGCGTGCTCGCCGTTGCTTCGGCGCATGGCGTGGCGGCTAATTCTCCGGCACCCCGGCCTGGCGCAGACCGGCGAGAAAGGTGGCTTCGATCTGAGCCTGCGTCCCCGGCGCGGGAAAGTCCCTGGCGACGATGGCTCGCTCCGCTGCGATGGTGGCGGGCGAGCCGTCGCCGGAAAGCCTGCGGGCGTCCGCAAGTTCGGCCGCGGCACGCGGCAGGTCGCGCTTCAGACCATAGGCCGCGGCAAGCCATGCCGGAACAAACGGGATTGCCGGGGTTTTGTTGTGCGCCCGTTCGAGCCAGCGGATCGCATCGTCGGTGCGCGATTGCAGCAGCCTCGCCTGGCCGATCCGGAAATACCAGATGCCGAGAAAAGGGTCCTGCGGACTGAGGCGGATGGCTTGCTCCTCCAGCGCCACACCCTCGTCAAACAGCCCGACATAGATCTTGCATCGGCCGATATTGCCGATAGCGGCAATCGCGTTGCGATTCTGGGCGAGCACGGACTCGTATTCGGGGATCGCCGCGTCGCAGCGGTGCTGCGCGCGCAGCAACTGGGCCTTGGCAAAATGCGCGAGCGGGCTGTCCGGCGCCTGCGCCAGGGCGTCGCCGATAAGCTGGTTGGCACGGGCGATATCGCCATCGACGGCGTCGCTCATGCCGTCGAGCAATCGGGTGGAAAGTGCCGCGGCCAGCCGGCTCTGCGCTTCGACCGAATGGGGATCGAGCGCCAGCGCCCGCTGGTACTCGTCGATGGCCTCAGCGAAATTCTGTCGCGATGCCGGCCGGTACATCATCGCCCGCCCGCGGAAAATATGATCGAGCGCGTCGGGGTGCTCTGTTGGCCTCGCGGCCTCGGAGGCAACCAGCTTCAGGTTGAGGGCGATCGCTATGCGGCCGGTGATTTCACTCTGCAAGGCAAGCAGATCGCCGATGTTGCGATCGAATTGCTCTGCCCAGAGGTTTTTGTCGGTATCGGTGTCGGTCAGCTGCGCGTTGATGCGGACCTCGCCACCGGAGCGCTGAACACTGCCCGCAAGCATATAGCGCACGCCAAGCTCGCGTCGGATGCGCTTTGCGGCGACCGGTTTTCCTTTGTAGGTGAACGCCGTATCGCGCGATATCACCAGCATGTCGGAGATGCGCGAGAGATCGGTCGTCAGATCCTCGGTGATGCCGTCGGCAAAATACTGCTGGGCTGGGTCGCCGGCGAGATTCGCGAACGGCAGGACGACGATCGAGAGCCGGGACACCTCCGCCGTGCCGGCTGGCCAACGCGACGCTAGCTGCCAGGCGATGGCCGCGCCGGCGAGGAGGATCACCGCGCCGGCGACCCAGGCGAGGCGGGAATGGCGAATCCAGTCATGCCGTCGCGGCTGCGGTCCGGCGGCGCGATCGGACGAGTCCGCGTCGATGGCGTCGGCGGTCTGAGGAGCACCCGGTGCCGACCGCCGATCCCGACTGACGGGCGCGACAAACCGGTAGCCGCGCCGGGGAATGGTCTGGATGCAGCTTGGGGCGGTCGCGTCGTCGTCGAGGGTTCGACGCAGCGCGGCGATCTGCATGTTAAGATTATTATCCTCGACGACAGTCCCCGGCCAGACGGATGCGATGATCTCGTCCCGGGTGACGAGGTCCCCTGCTCGTTCGACCAAGGCGCCCAGCACGTCCAGGGCGCGCGCGCCGATCGGCACCGGGCGGAAACCGCCGGTCTGGTCGCGCCGGAACAAGCCGCCGCCGCGCCGATCCAGGAGAAACTGCTGGAAGCGAAATACGTTACCGGGATCGACCACGTCCCCACCTTCAAACCAGCGCCAACGGTCAATTGCCAACAATTTAGCAGTTTTTATTCGCGGCCCATAGCGAAACGGGGGGCACGCGAGGTCCGATTGCACCCGCTTGCCGAGCCTCAATGGGGGGTGGCGTCACATGCGGGACGGAAACGGTTGCGGTCGCTCTGTTGAATATTTCGTGAGCAGGTTGGCGGGGCGGATGGCCGGGGGGCGCCGGAGGAATGCTGGCTTGCCGGTATCTCGCCGGAAGCGGTGGTCTCGCAGCCGCTTCCTGCCTTCGCTGACCTGGAATGAAATCCTAACTGCGTTCGCACACGCATGGTCCGCGTCGACCGTCGCGGTGGTCTTTTTGTACGCCGCGGTCGGGCTCGCTCCGATGTGGGACCGTGCGATCTTCGCGAAGGCGTTGCTGGAAGCGCTGAACACCGATCCGGAACTGCTTCAGCCCGCCTACGAGGTCCCGATCGACATTCCGGCGGCCAGGGGCGGCGGCGCGCCAGTCACCCCAGCCAGTTCCGAGGGGGAGGCACAACAATGAGAATACGCGTATCGGGCGTCGTGACGCTGACCTTCTCTGCCGTGCGGCGCCGGTTGCGGCGTCAGGTGCGCCGCCCAGCGACGGCAGCGCAGGCGCCGATTGGTCTGGACGATTGCACCGCAGCCATCGCGCTGCTTCTCGCCGCGGCCACGGCGCTGGCCAGTGCACCCCGCAGCGTCCACGAAGGCTGGGACAAGGCACGGACGCTGCTGACGACCATGGCAGCGCCGGAATGGAACCTTGTGGCATGCGCCGTGGGCTGCACGTTTCCTGGTCCGCCATAGGCCACCACGCAGCCGCGCGGCGTAGCGCAGGTTTGCTCGCCTGCCACAAGCACAGAGCGGGTCCGGTCCAATCAAGTCATGCGTCCAGGCCGCCACAGCCGGCGACGCCTTCAGACCGGAGGTGATCCCGTATGGGCAATGTACTGTTGCTGCTGGTCTTTTTGTGCATCGGCGCAATCCTGTGGCGCGGCCTGGCGAGGCTGCGCCTGCCGATCGACGGCTTCATCATGGCGCTCGCGTTCGCGCTGCTTGCAGCGACCCTGGTGCCATGCCATGGCGAGGGAGCCCGATGGTTCGGGCTGCTTGGCAAATGCGCGGTCGGCGCGCTGTTTTTCCTCCAGGGCGCGAGACTGTCGCGCCAGACCATAGTCAACGGCGCCACACACTGGCGGCTGCATCTGTTTGTGAGCACCACGACGTTCGTGGCGTTTCCTTTGCTTGGCCTTGGCCTGTTGGCGGCGTTCCCGCGGCTGTTGCCGATCGCGCTGTGGCAAGGCGTATTGTTTGTCTGCGCTTTGCCATCGACAGTGCAGTCCTCGATCGCGCTCACCTCGATGGCGCGCGGCAATGTATCGGCCGCGATCTGCGCTGCCACGCTGTCCAACGTCGCCGGTGTCGCATTGACGCCGCTGTTGTTCGGGCTGATGTCGCGCCTGCGCGGCGGTGGCATCGACTTCGGCACGGTGGGGCAGGTGGGAGAGCAATTGTTGCTGCCGTTCCTTGCCGGTCATTTGCTGCGTCCATGGCTCGGTGCCTGGGCAGAGCGAAACCGCAAGCTGCTGTCCATCACCGATCGTTCCTCGATCCTGCTGATCGTCTACACCGCGTTCAGCGCGGCGGTGCTGCGCGGCATCTGGCAATCGCTTCCGCCGGCGACCCTGGCCGTGCTGGCATTGCTCATGGCCGTGGTGCTGGCCTCCGCGCTGACCGCGATGGCGGGCGCCGGCCGGGCGCTGGGTTTCGACAGGGCGGACGAGGTCGCGCTGGTGTTCTGCGGGTCGCAGAAATCAATCGTGACCGGCGTGCCGATCGCCAATGCGCTGGTTTCCGGTGCGGCGATCGGACCGCTGCTGTTGCCGATCATGTTGTATCACCCGATGCAGTTGCTGGCCTGCACCTGGATCGCGCGATTTTATCTGCGCTCCGGGCAACGTCTGGACGGAGCGATGCTATCCCCCCGCTCGGGGGTCAGGAGTTCGGCCTGATCAACCTGACTTCCTGCACGTCGGGTCCGCGATCTCGACGCGGCGGTTCCTGGCGCGACCGGCGTCGGTGTCGTTGCCGGCGATCGGGCGGTCCTTGCCATAGCCGCGCGCGGTAAGCCGCGCACGCATCACATTATGTTGCGTGAGCCACACTACCACCGAACGGGCACGAGCCTCCGACAGGGTCTGATTATACCCTTCGGTACCGACGTTGTCGGTGTGACCCTGAACCTCAAGATTGAGCCTGGGGTCCATGGCCATCAGCGCTGCCACCTGGGTCAGCACGGCGTCGGACTCGGGCTTCAGCGTCGACTTGTCGAAGTCGAACAATACGCCGGTCAGCGCCAGGTGGCACTTGGCGCCGAGATCGGCCGCCAAGGTGTTCCCGGCGATGGTGGCGTCGGCGACGATGATCTCGTAGCCATGCTCCATCAGGTGCAGCGATGCCCAGATGTTGCGGCCGTTCTCGCCGTAATGAGTGACGATCAGCACGCCCGCCTCGTGGCGTTCGCTCACGATCGTCCAATGCGCCCGCAGCAGCGCGGTCTTGTACGCACCGAAGAGCAGGGCAAGGCCGACGCCTGGCGGCGACTGGTAATCCTTGACGATGGAGCCGTTGGCCACGAGGTCCGGCTGTTTCGCATCCGCGGGTTGCACATAGAACGGCTCGGCGGTGGCACGGCCGGACAGCAGGGTCGAGCCGGGTATCGGCCCTAGATAAGGGAAATCGCCAGTGTTCGGCTGGACCGTCTCGGCGGTGGCGCCGGGCGCCGCCAGGGTCAGCTCGATGGACTTGAATCTGGCCGGTATCTCGATGGCGAGCGTGGTCTTGCCCTGCGACAGCGTCTGCGCCTTCAGCCAGCCGCTCGAGATGCTGCCTTGCTCCGCGATGAAGCAGCCGACATCGTAAGTGTCCGGCTTGGCCAGTTCCTGGACTTCGCCGCTATTGGCGCGGGAGACCGGCGCGTTCGGATCGTCCTTGCCGGGCGCGAATGTGCCGCACCATGCAGCGCCGAGCGGCTGGCCGCCACGCGTGGCGGTCGCGACCAGTTCGGTCTTGATCGGCGCTGCGATCGTCTGGGCTGCCTTCAATGAGGACTTGAACGGCGCGATCTGCAGCACCTGCGCGGTGATCGTATTGCCGTTCGACGGCCAGACCCGGACCCAGCTCTCGGTGCCGTCCTTGGTCATGGTCGCAACGACGTCGTCATCGTCCGAGCGGTCGGTGTTGGCGATGGTGAAGCCCGCCGCTGGCAGCCCCTTGGCGTAGTTCATCGCGATCTCAAGGTTGGTCTTGCGGGGCAGACCCTGCTTCAGGCCGTAGGTCTGGTGGCAGGTCCTGCCCGCCTTGGTGACGGTCGTGCCCTTGCCGTCCTGGACCGCATGGAACTGGATCGAATCGTACGGCTTGGTCTGTGGCGGACCGCTCGCGGCAAAATCGACCAGCGCGGGCACCAAAGGGCAGTCGTTCGGCCCCTGCGGCGCAAGCGACGGCTTGAACGGTTCGATCTGCAGCACCAGCACGGTCACCACGTTGCCGTTGGACGGCCAGACCCGGACCCAGGTCTCCTCCCCGTCCTGGGTCCGCGTGGCATCGATCTCGTCCGCCGGATCGCGGTCGGTGTTGGCGATCCGGAAGCCCTCGGCCGGCAGGCCATGGGCGTAGTTCATCATGATCTCCAGGCCGCCCGCGTTGGGTAGCCCAGCCTTTTCCGAATAGACCTGGCGGCACGTCCTGCCCGTCTTGTTGACACTCTTGCCCGCGTTGCCCTCGACGACGTGGAACGTCTCCTGTGCGAAGGTGC
>Ga0335072_10006936_pt1:2500-12500 | contig 16531 bp, 3 predicted proteins | sample Lox_Sample_21_FD_206725 | JGI IMG/M metagenome (GOLD analysis project Ga0335072, IMG submission 206725) | Soil microbial communities from Loxahatchee National Wildlife Refuge, Florida, United States - Lox_Sample_2.1 | ecosystem: Environmental > Terrestrial > Soil > Wetlands | place...
CAAAATAGTGAGGAAATATAGGGACACCCCACTAATTTAACATAAATTAGTGACAAAACTTAGTGAATGTCCCAATTTTATATCAAATTAGAAGGGTAAATTCCCACATTTACATTTTTAGAGGGAAAATTAGAAGGTAACCCCCTTATTTTCGTGAAATATCAAGTAAACTTACCTGCTGTCTAGATGAACCAACACCTTTTGTGGTGTCTGATGAGCGTGTATTCCGGCACCTTAACCTTACGTTCGGTTCATCCCGCATCGCCAGTTCTGCTTTAGGGATGTTAGCAAATTTCGCAAACCTTTGATAAAGAGTGAGAGTCATTTTTTCGATACATACCTTACCAAAAATGGCCCACTAGCAACGTTATAACCTAAAGCTCGCGTTCAATTAAGTAACAGGAGCACCTTTCGCATTCGAAGTTTGAGAATAGGTGAAGGAATTTAATTCCCCCAGGCCTCTAATCATTCGCTCTACCGCAAAAGTCTATTTTCGTTGCTGCTATCCTGAGGGAAACTTCGGCAGGAACCAGCTACTAAATGGTTCGATTAGTCTTTCGCCCCCATACGCAAATTTGACGATCGATTTGCACGTCAGAACCGCTGCGAGCTTCCATCAGAGTTTCCTCTGACTTCACCCTATTCACGCATAGCTCACCACTAAAGAAATATGTTAGTATTTTTCGAAAATAAGGGGGGATTTTAAAATTTTGGAGGGGAATTTTTGAAAATAAGAGGAGACATAAAATTAGTTGGTTCAAATTTATTAATGACTAACCCCCCGAAATTCGAAAAATTAGTCACTAATATTTAGTTGACCCCCCAACATTTGAAGAATTACCAACAAAAAGATTAGTTCAACCCCCTAAATTTTAACGGTTACCCACTAATGTTTAGTGGTACCCCCTAAAATTTAAAAGGTTCATCACTAAAATTTAGTGTAACCCCCCAAATTTATTACGTAACCCCCTAAAATTAAAAAATCCCCCTCCAAAATTACTGGAAAACACTCACTTTTTCGGGTCCGACCAGCTGTGCTTTTACTCAAATCCTTCCGTAAACTTCAGGATCGGTCGATGGTGCACCTAAAAAGGTTCCCACCTCCGTTCACTTTCATTTCGCGAAGGGGTTTAACACCCAAACACTCGCATAGATGGTCGACTCCTTGGTCCGTGTTTCAAGACGGGAAATACTGAGTCATTATGCCAATATCCTGGTTAAAAAACGCAGTCCTCGATAGGGAATGATACGTATTTTGTCAATGGCTATAACATTCCGCAGAATAACATTCCAAAGACTTTTATCCGATCTTCCCAATCGATATTGGCTAGAAAATTTGATAAATAAATCACTTGAAAAGTAATTGAATATCAAAATTCATTTCTGACCCAGTATACTTCCCTTTCAACAATTTCACGTGCTTTTTGACTCTCTTTTCAAAGTGCTTTTCATCTTTCGATCACTCTACTTGTGCGCTATCGGTCTCCGACCCGTATTTAGCTTTAGATGGAATTTACCACCCTTTTTGAGCTGCATTCCCAAACAACTCGACTCTTCGAAGGAATGATATATATGCCTTCACGTAAAACAAAACGGGATTCTCACCCTCCATGATATTCCGTTCCAGGAAATTTTTGTTCATGTTTAGGCTATCATTTCCTCTTCAAATTACAATTCGACCCTAAGGTAGATTTAAAATTTGAGCTTTTGCCACTTCACTCGCCGTTACTGGGGCAATCCCGGTTGGTTTCTTTTCCTCCGCTTATTGATATGCTTAAGTTCAGCGGGTATCCCCACCTGATCCGAGGTCAAAAGTACGAAAAATTAGAGGGTATACACTAAATTTGAAAGACTTTTTACGGGGTACTTCAGTAAATTCGAATAATTATTAGGGGGTAGCCCACTAAATTAAACCAATTTAGTGAATGAAACTCCAAAGAATTTCAAAATTAATGAATTTCCAACTAATTTTTTGACATACCCCCCATCATTTTTAGTGAGTATTTGACTTTGTCACACTCTAAATTACTGGGAGGTGCCTAAAAGTTTAAGGGGAATTACGTAAAATTTCCCCCAACATCAAGTAAAACTTGAAGGTTTAAATGACGCTCGAACAGGTGTACCTTTCGGAATACCAAAAGGTGCAATATGCGTTCAAAAATTCGATGATTCACTGAATTCTGCAATTCACATTACTTATCGCATTTCGCTGCGTTCTTCATCGTTGTCGGAACCAAGAGATCCGTTGTTGAAAGTTTTATAATTTTTTAGTAACTCTGACAACAAAAAAATTCGTTGAATTTAAATTTCGGTAGGTTTCCCCACCGAAGCAATTTTAATTTTAGGCATTGGAAAGGAGGATGGTTTTCGAAAAAACCAAACACTCGATAATGATCCTTCCGCAGGTTCACCTTTAAAATTTAGTTAGTGAAAAGTTCAAAATATTCGAATTAGTGGGAAAAAATTAGAAGGTCCCCCCATAATTAAATAATTTAGGGGGGGTAACATAGTGAATCCCCCTAATTTTATACAAATTAGAGGGGTGGTAACATAGAGGGTCCCCCTAACTTTATAAAATAGGGGAGTAAACATAAAGTATCCCCCCAATTTCATAAAAATTAGTAGAGAAAACTTAGAATACCCCTCTAATTTTATACAAAATAGTGGGTAAATTTTATAAAAATTTAAAAATTCGAAAATTTAGTTGACTTAACTTACCTACGGAAACCTTGTTACGACTTTTACTTCCTCTAAATGACCGAGTTTGACCAACTTCTCGATTCTGGGTAGTCGTTGCCGACCTCCCTGAACCAATCCAAAGGCCTCACTGAGCCATTCAATCGGTAGTAGCGACGGGCGGTGTGTACAAAGGGCAGGGACGTAATCAACGCGTGCTGATGACACGCGCTTACTAGGCATTCCTCGTTGAAGAGCAATAATTGCAATGCTCTATCCCCAGCACGACGGAGTTTAACAAGATTACCCAAACCTTCCGGTCAAGGACTGAACTCGTTGGCTCCGTCAGTGTAGCGCGCTATAAACATACGTTAGCCTCTATTAAAGATTAGAAAAATAAAAAGAAATACGTACCGTGCCGCCCAGGACATCTAAGGGCATCACAGCATATAAAATTTAGTTGGTATAAACATTTACCCAGTAAAATTTAGTGGGGCTAACGAAAAATAGTGGGTTTCCCACTAAAAATTTAGGGGGTTAAATTAATTTTCCCTATTTTTTAGAAGGTACCCCTTAAAATTTTCAATTTCCCACTAAAATTTACTAAATTTTAGTTACCCCCTATACCAACTAAAATACCGAAATGATCATCACAATTTTTAGTGATGAATCACTCTTTTCATGGCTCAATTTTAAACCGGATCTCACCATGAAAAACTTGGTTTCCCAAGGGTTTAGCACGTACAACAGCACTTAAAGTGCCCACTCCTTTCCGCGCGTTGCAACAGATTTTAAATTCTGTCACAGGATTTGCCTTTTTGTTAAAAGGCTTCCCCTGTACAAGGTAGTGTTGCCCATGTTAAGATATATAAATATCTACCTTCACCGGTAATGAAGGTTAAAAACATTGGACTAATGGGTGGTTACCCATTATAACAGGCCTGTGATTTTGTGACTCTTTTTACGTAGTCAACCTGTTATTGCCTCAAACTTCCATCGGCTTGAGCCGATAGTCCCTCTAAGAAGCCTGCCGTCGACGTGAGTCGGCGTGGCTATTTAGCAGGTTAAGGTCTCGTTCGTTATCGCAATTAAGCAGACAAATCACTCCACCTAAAAAGATTATGTTAGTTATACGTATTGAGAATATTTAGAGGGGAATTTTAGTAGGTACCCCCTAAACTAACATCGTTTAGGGGAGTAAATTAGTGAGTGCCCCCTAAATTACTCACATTTAGTGGATAAATGTAGGGGGGTCTACTAATTTTGACGCTTTTAGGGGGTTTCAAATAGGGGGAATCCCCTTATTTGAAATTCGGAGGGGGATTATCCCCCTCCGAAAATATTCGTGAAAATAAAAAAAACTTACCAACTAAGAACGGCCATGCACCACCAACCACCTAATCAAGAAAGAGCTGTCAATCTGTCAATCCTCAAGGTGTCCTATTCTGGTGAGTTTCCCCGTGTTGAGTCAAATTAAGCCGCAGGCTCCCATTTATTTAATGTCAAGTACGTATTTTTACTTGATGGACTATATCTTGAGTTACTGAAATCAGTAAACCCGCGCCCTTTTAGTCACTGAACCACCACAATTTTTACTGGGTGGCTGCGGATTTCCCAAAATTTTAGGGGGTAAATGAATAAAACTTAGGGATATGCAAAGTTCCCCCTAAATTTAATTATTTAGGGGGATACGCAAAGTTATCCCCCTAAACTTGTAAAGATTAGGGGGGTACCCTAAATTTTGTCACTAATTCCCTTCAATTTACTGGGGGTCCCCGCAATTTGGACGCATCGACCCCCTAAATTAGAGGGTCTAGCACTTTTTTAGAACACCACACCCTAATTTTATTCGAAAAATATAGGAGTGCTTTTCAGCGCAGAGCCAATTCTTTTACGCCTGGTGGTGCCCTTCCGTCAATTTCTTTAAGTTTCAGCCTTGCGACCATACTCCCCCCAGAACCCAAAAACTTTGATTTCTCGTAAGGCGCCGAGCGAGTCAAATTAGCAACATCGCCCGATTCCTAGTCGGCATCGTTTACTGTTGAGACTACGACGGTATCTGATCGTCTTCGATCCCCCAACTTTCGTTCACTGATTAATGAAACCATCCTTGGCAAACGCTTTCGCAGCAGAAAGTCCTCCACAAATCCAAGAATTTCACCTCTAGCTGTGGAATCCTAGTGCCCCCGACTGGCCCTATTAATCATTAAAGCTCTCCCAGAAACCAACGAAATAGAAGAGCTTTCCTATTCCATTATTCCATGCTAATGTATTCGAGCAAAGGCCTGCTTTGAACACTCTAATTTTTTCAAAGTAAAAGTCCCGGATAGACCACACACCCAGTGAAGGATATGGGTATCCCCGGGGGGAAAGGTCCGGTCGGACCAGTACACGCGGTGAGGCGGACCGACCAACCAGACCCAAAGTTCAACTACGAGCTTTTTAACTGCAACAACTTTAATATACGCTATTGGAGCTGGAATTACCGCGGCTGCTGGCCTTTTTAGTATGTATATATGCGAAATCACCCCATTAAAAATGACTTATGCACTAAAATTTAGTGGATAAGCCGATTTTTGAGGGGGTGTTCAGTAAAATTTAGGGGGAAATTGAAATAAGTTGATTACCCCCGGTAAAAATTAGTAAGAAAATGAATTTCAGTTGGGTATCCCACTAATATTTAGTGGGAAATTGAACTTTATTCAGTTACCCCCACTAAAATTTAGTGAATAATCAAACTTTTTCAGTTAACCCCACTAAATTTTACTGAACTTTCGCATACTTTTACAAATTTCCATACCTAAATTTATCATGTTTAGGTACCTCATAAAATTCGTATGGTTGGTACTTTTATTTTATGAGCCTGCTTTTTAGAAACAGTGGAATAGCACGTCCCTTGACCTAACTAAAAGTTAGGCGGTACCCTTCCGCGCGTTACAGTTACCACCTTCTAAAGTGGTTAACTACGGGATCCCCCCTAAATTTTAGGGTGGTTTCCCTTTTTTTGTACAGGGTTACCTTGCCGATACCCACCAACCATTTTAAAAGGGTATTCGACTAATGATTTACGTAAAAAATCATTGTATCTGGCACCAGAATTTTACCAGACTTGCCCTCCAATTGTTCCTCGTTAAGGGATTTAAATTGTACTCATTCCAATTACAAGACCCAAAAGAGCCCTGTATCAGTATGTATTGTCACTACCTCCCCGTGTCGGGATTGGGTAATTTGCGCGCCTGCTGCCTTCCTTGGATGTGGTAGCCCTAAATTTTATGTCAGTAAATTTTGCTGGACGTCCTTTAATGGGTTCATTAAAAAAATAACTTACGTTTCTCAGGCTCCCTCTCCGGAATCGAACCCTAAAAAAAGTTTGTTAGTCACTAATTTTCGAGGGGGGTTTTATTTTTTAGGGGGTTTTGTAAAAATTAGAAGGGGGTAATTAAATATTAGTGGGAAACAATTCATAAATTAGTTGGATACCCTCTAAAAATTAAAGGATACCCCACTAATTTACTTGATACCCCACTAAATATTTCGTATACCTCCCTAACTTTATACTCATACCCACTAAAAATACATACCTAATTCTCCGTTACCCGTTGACCTCACGGGACGCCAATACCGTCCCGTCGAAAAGTGATGGGGCAGAAACAAGAACGTAACGTTGCCGGCACAAAAGGCCATGCAATCCGCTAAATATTATGAATCACCAAAAAGCCCTATAAAGGGCGTTGGCTTTTAGTCTAATATGTACTCCCCTTCCGAAGTTGGGGATTTTCGCATGTATTAGCTCTAGAATTACCACAGGTATCCATGTAGTAAAGGATCTTCGAATATTCAATAACTGATATAATGAGCCATTCGCAGTTTCGCAGTATAGTTACTTATACTTAGACATGCCTAAATAATAAAATTAGTTGGGTATTAACAAAAAATTTTCGTAAAACTTACATGGCTTAATCTTTGAGACAAGCATATGACTACTGGCAGAATCAACCAGGTAACTATCTAAATATCCCACTAAAATTCGAAAATTTTACTGGGTAGAAAGTATTAAGTTGAATACCCACTAAAAATTTCAAGGGGTACCTATCATTTTTAGTTGGTATTAAAGGGTAACCCACTAAATATCTTTCGAAATTTAGTGGGGTTCCCCTTTAAATCTGCCCCCTCTAAAAATTCCTTCGAAAAATGATCCATCAACAAACTTAGAAGGTAGACCGACTAATCATTGATATACATTTTCAAAGTGGAGGATATTTTAGTTAGATCACACTAAAAAATTAGCGGGTACTAACTTCAATTTACCCCCTAAAAGTTTTGTGTAATAATGATCATTGATCAAAAATCCACGAAAACTCATCGAAGCCCATTGAAAAAATCAGTGGGATTTCAATGATTTTTAGTGGGGACCGCGCGAAAATTTAAAAAATTTGGGGGGTCATACCCACTAAAAATCAATGTTATTTCGCGTTATCAATCGGCTGTAATCAGCGTGACGGATAACTACGTAAATAACTTGCGGACAAGGAACCAAATATTCAAAAATGGGGGCATAAAAGTGATAAATTTAGAAGGATACCCACCAAATTCGAAAGAACTTAGTGGATAACGCACTAAAATCATCAAAAACCCACTAATTTTCATAGTGAGTTCTTTCACTTTTAGGCACGAAACAAAAAGTTTCACCCATTTTGTTGGTAAAACGTGTTGGTGACACCAGGGGATACCCGACGTTTACCACCACATTTTCAAGGTGGGCCCCCTTTTTTTCAGGGGGAAAATTGCGTTAATCTAGCTCAGGCCCCTACTTTTTTTTGAAATTAGTGGCGCTGTTTAGTGGTTGGTTAGAGGGATACCCCTTTTAGGAGGCTGGTTTGTGGCTTTTTCACGTTATAAGGGGGTAACGAAACTTATAAAAATTTTGTCTATGTCATCACCCCATTTCATGTACCTCCCGACACCCTTGTCATTTATATTTCGTGCACAGATTGCAAATTTTCAGCCACATAGAAAAAATTTGTATGCGAAATTGACTTTTAGACTTGCAATAATTTTGAAAATGACCAAGTCAAATCGACATTCAAAATTAGTGCATGCCCAGTAAATTTTAGCGCCTAAAAACCACTAATTTAGGAGCACCCACAAAATTTAGTGACCTTACTCACTAAAAGGATACTTTTCAACAACGTGAAAACGCGCAAATAAGAGGGTACCCAACTAAAGGTAGGGGTACCTCACTAAAACTAGGGGGACCACTCACTAAATTAGGGGGTACCCTTCTTAAGTAGCCGGTTTGTGGCCTTTTTCGCCTAGTCTGTGCGTTTTATTGTTTTTTGAGATTTGCTCTCTTTCATCATCCCATTTCATATACCTCCCGATACCCTTGTCAGCCACAATCCGTGCGCAAAGTTAAAATTTTTATCACATACAAAATGTTAGTATGTGAAATTGACTTTAAGGCATAGCAGGTCAAAAATTTTGAAAACGACTAAATCGACATCAAAAATTAGCGCACCCCCACTAATTTTAAGTCGGTAAACGTCATTAATTTAGAATGGTACCAAGTAAATTTAGTGAGCTCACCCACTAAAAAGAGACTTTTTAAAATTGTGACAAATTTTTAGTTGGGTATAAGTAAATTTTAGAATACACCCCAATTAAATTTAGAAGGTCCTCCACTAATTTTTAGGGGACCCCCAATAAATCATTTTTCACTTCGAAAATGACTAAGTCAAATCCTAGGTGATGGAGACCCACTAAATAGAGAGCATAATTAGGGGGTAACCCCGACTAAATTTGGAGGGTGATGCACTAAAATAGGGTACCCCCCCTAATTAACTTCAATTTTGAAAAAATATTATTTTTTTAAAAATTCAAAAATTTAAAAAATATTCATGTATGTGATAAAATATTTAATTGATACGAAATAATAAATGATGATATTAGGATGTATTTAAATGCATGGAAATACGTATTTAAGTGATAATTAGGTATTTAATTAGTAGACAGGACCTTATTTAAGTCAGGAATTAGTAGGTAACTGTCTTGAAATGGGTGATAATTTCTCGTCGTCAAATATTTTAAAATTTAATCAAAAGCGCCAGCGTAAGCGCTTGATATACGCACGGTAACTATCGACATACTAAAATTTTGCGCGAGAAGTAGTCTTTAGAATTGATCCAAAAATGGGGGGATTTCATACAAAAGTCCTCCCATAATTTAAAATCACGTGATTTGTAAATCTCCGTAGGCTCTGGTTAGAATGTAAAAGGGGGATTTGGTATGTAGGCCCCCTAAACGTACTTAAGTTAGGGGATAGGCACTAATTTAGACCCCTGATCAAAATCATAATTAGGGGGTACCCCGCTAAATAAACCCCTTCCAACTTTTTACCCACTAATTTTATACGTGTTAATTAATATATCAATTTCGAGGGGGGCATTGATTTTAACCATCACCTATCAATTTCGAGGGGGGAAGTGATTTTAAAAAGGGGGGATTTTAGTATATTTTCGAGGGGGATTCGCATTAAAATCCCCCCATTTCTGAATTACGTACAAATACAAAACCTAATGGGCCTATGGTCATGGTTTAGTTGCTTATAGAAAAGGGGGGATTTTCGTATTTACACCTCACTACATTTTGAACTTTTTTAAAGGGGGTAGAAATTAGTGCACCCCCCAAACTTTTGCTCAACTAGGGGGTATAAATTAGCGTACTCCCCTGGAATACATCCGTTGAGTAAAATCCCCCTAAAAATACCTACTTAAAAGAAAACTCAATTCCTAAAGAGGGTATGTATGGTTAGGCCCCCCCCACTAAATTTTCGCATTTTTAGGGGATTACCCCCAACTTTCCCACACTTTTACACCCCCTATGCACATACCCTAGATGCTATAACACAAAAAAAGGGGGGGATTTCCCCCCCTCCCAAAATTTTAAGACTTAAGAATTACCTACTACCCCCTAATATTTATTCACATCGAACTGTCTCTCCCCCTTTTTTTTTTATAAATTTTGGCTGTTATGAAAACTGCCGAAAGTGCGTTGTCTTGCCGCATTTTCTCTATTTAATTTTTCGCGCTTTTCGCGCTTCTCCAGCTGTGAAAATCCGAGGGGGAAATCCCCCTCAGATTTTCCACTTACCCGGCTGAAAATTAGGGGGTTAAAAATTAGCGTGGGCAGCCCTAATTGGGTGTTGATTAGGGGTATATTAGTGGGTGCCCCCTAATATGGTACTAGTTAGGGGGAAAAATTGAATATCTTGGGGGGATTACTCAATATAATCCCCTATTTGTGATTTTGTCGTGATTTGCACTTG
>Ga0335072_10006937_pt1 | contig 16531 bp, 16 predicted proteins | sample Lox_Sample_21_FD_206725 | JGI IMG/M metagenome (GOLD analysis project Ga0335072, IMG submission 206725) | Soil microbial communities from Loxahatchee National Wildlife Refuge, Florida, United States - Lox_Sample_2.1 | ecosystem: Environmental > Terrestrial > Soil > Wetlands | place: USA...
TGGCCGGCGGGATCAACGGCGCGATCTCCGCCCACTCTTCGTCGGTCAGGTCACTCTCGTAGCGCAGCCCGCTACGGTCATAGCGGGCGCGGTTCTCTTTGGTCCACACGGGACACCCCCAGATTGGCACAGGGGGGACGAAAATGGTAACTGAATCAGTAGGTTCAAGGCCCATCCGCTAACCGATTCAAATGACTCAATTTGTTCTCGGACGGACACTAAGCGCAGGGATCTCTGGTCAGCCGGTACCGGCGTCATCCTTTGCCATCAAAGACGGGGTCCTTTAGTATTTTGACATAATTCACCCGCTGATACGCTATAGGATCCTTGATCGATTGCAGACTGAGCCTGCCGCGAATATCGGACAATGCGGCGAAGTCATGTGCCGTCATCCATTCGGTCAGGCGACTGAGCAGAGCCCGCAGATGACCGATGCCGTGCCGCAGGAGGGCCGATGCTGTCATCACTACGTCGGCACCGGCAAGCAGGTATTTTACCACCTCGTCGCCGGTATCTACGCCGGTGCTTGCGGCGAGCGACGCAGGAACCTGCCCAAACAGTACTCCGAGCCATAGCAGCGGGAGACGGATCTCGACAGGAGCACTCAACTCCAGGTCGTGACGTAGCCGTAACCCGTCGAGGTCGATATCCGGCTGATAAAACCGGTTGAACAATACAAAGCCGTCCGCGCCAGCCCGGCTGAGCAGACGAACAGTGTGGGCTGGCGCAGTAAAATAAGGGCTGAGCTTTACGGAGACGGGGATAGATACCGCCGACTTGACCGCACGCAGAACCTCCACGTAGCGGTGTTCAACCCGCTCGGCGGCAAGAGACGGATCCGCCGGGATGAAAAAAACGTTCAACTCGATTGCACTGGCACCGGCCTCTTGCGCAAGACGCGCGTGCTGCGTCCACTCAGCCCCGGTGACGCCGTTTAGGCTCGCTATAAGGGGAATGGAAACGGCGTCCCGAGCTTTGCGAATAGCCTCGAGGTAATCGTGCGGTCGCACGCGATAGCTGCCTGCGGACGGCAGGTACGACATCATCGCGGCGAAGCCTCCGGGTCCCGTGTCCGTGTACTGCTCCACGGAGTCCGCCTCCTGCTCGATCTGCTCTTCGAACAGCGAGGGGAGCACTACGGCCGCGCCTCCTGCGTCCTCAATATGTCGGATGTTGTCCAGGCCGATCGTCAACGGTGACGCCGACGCAATCAGGGGGGCTTCTGAGTCTCAGGCCGAGGTACGTCGTTGTTAAGTCCATCTTGCTGCACTCCATTCACCGTCCGCACCAGCTTCACCGATGACGTGGGCCGGCTGCGTCAGCTGAAAGACCCTTAGGCGGAAACGACCCTGAAACCCGTGTATGCTTAGGGACTACCTTCGCAATGACGTAATCCGCGTACAGCGACCAGTCCGTTGCGCCCTTGAGATCTGCGAACCTGCGCTTAGCGTTCTCAATTACGCATTTTCGGTCTTTCCCGTGGACCTCGACGACACCCTGGCACGGCTCGGCAGGGTGACCAGTGTCGTCGGTCAGCTTTTTGTAGAAGCTGACGCGATAGATGGTGTCCATGGCTTTTCCTCCGATTAAATCCGATTGTGCAAGTCATCGAAGTGCGCGCGTTGACCTGGGTCAACGCTCACGACATGATGATGCAAGGGCGGCATGCGATTTCCGCATGCCACCGCGTGGAGACGGCCACCCTGCCCAGGATCGTGACCCGTACATCCGTCCGACGGAGAGCTGGCGAACACCATTGGGGGCGGCAGGTGCCCCCAGGCGCAGAGCGAAACTGCTCAGGACCTAGACCGCAGTGACCGCGTCAGATCTTTAACTCGTAGTCGTACTCACGCCACGGGACTGGTCAAACGACACGTGGCGCGCCAGCACCTTTCGCCTTGATTCAGATCAATGTCCACGCGCCAGTCCGGGAGTAGCCAAGCCAGAACCTAAGATCATTCGTAGCAGCGATATTGCCGATGCTGTTGAGAGACGGGTTGTGCCGCAGCAACCAGGCACGAGGAATTATGTCCGTATCCGCCACACCGGTGCGCTGGTTCACAACGCTCAGTCTTGCCGATATTCCCGAAGTTGGCGGCAAGAATGCGTCACTCGGCGAGGCTCGGCAATCCGACGACTGACATTCGGAAGCGCGTGTTCCCCATCGAGCTGGCAAATCTGGTCCGGTTACTCTTGAAAACAGATTTTGCCGATACTACTCGGCGGGTCATCCGCCTTGCGAGGAGAGCTGAGCCACAGCGGCGGAATGGAGCGCAGCGGCCACGACTACCATTGCGTGCCAGAGGGCATTGTAAAATGGCATGCTGTCGCGCGCATGCACGAGCGCACCGAGCGAGTAGACGAGGCCGCCGAGGAACAGAAGGAGCAGAACCGCGCCCGGCAGGACCATCAACAGGGGACGGAGGACACCCAATACCAGCCAGCCCATCCCGAGATACAAGCCGAGAAACGCACGCTCGCCACCGTATGGGCATAAGAGCTTCAGCGCAACGCCGATTGCCGCCAATCCCCAGACGATAGCACATAGCGGGACGCCCAACTGCGGGCGGAGGACCCCAATGGTGAAGGGGGTGTAGCTGCCGGCGATCATCACAAAGATCATCGAGTGATCAAGGCGACGAAGCACGGTCTTCAGGTCGCCTGGACGGACCAGATTGTAGATGGCGGAAGCGGTAAGCATGCCGACCAACCCGAAACTGTCAGTCTTGCCGATATTCCCGAAGTTGGCGGCAAGAATGCGTCACTCGGCGAGCTCGCCAGCAATCTCGCCTCAGCCGGTGTTGCTGTTCCCGTCGGCTTCGCACTGACTGCATCGCTGTATCGTGAGGCGCTAACGCTCGCGGGGGGCTGGCCGAAGCTGCACGCGTTGCTCGATCACCTCGACGTCAGCAATGTGGCCGAACTAGCGCAGGCGGCGGGAGCAGCGCGTGCGATCGTCTATGAAGCCACCGGCACTGCCAGGCTGCGCGACCTGATTGCGGAGGCTTATGCCAAGCTGGTCGCCGAGTACGGTTCGTCCGTGCCCGTCGCGGTGCGCAGCTCCGCCACCGCCGAGGACCTGCCCACCGCCAGCTTCGCAGGCCAGCACGAGAGTTTCCTGAACATCACCGGCCTCGACGACGTGGTCGAGGCGTGCGGTCGCTGCTTCGCCTCATTGTTCACCGACCGCGCCATCGTCTATCGCGTCAACAACGGATTCGACCATTTCAAGGTGGCGTTATCGGTCGGCGTGATGAAAATGGTCCGCTCCGACTGTGCAGCGAGCGGCGTGATCTTCACCCTCGACACCGAATCCGGCTTCCGCGACGTGGTGTTCATCACGGGTTCGTACGGCCTGGGCGAGAATGTCGTGCAGGGCAAGGTCGATCCGGACGAGTTTTATGTCCACAAACCGACCTTCCGCCAGGGTCACCGCGCCGTGCTGCGACGCAAGCTCGGCCGCAAGCAGCTCACCATGGGCCTGGCACCGGGCCATTTCGGCGCTACAACCGCCGACCAGCCGACGCCGACAGAGCAACGTGCCCGGTTCTGCCTGGGGGACGCCGACGTCCTGACCCTGGCCGATTGCGCCATCCGAATCGAGGACCACTATTCCGCCGTTGCCGGTCATCCCGAGCCGATGGACATCGAGTGGGCGAAGGATGCGATCGACGGCCGCCTCTACATCGTCCAGGCCCGGCCGGAGACCGTTGCATCCCGCAAGCAGCCCGGCATGCTGGAGACCTACACCCTGCGCGCCGGCGCAACGCCCCTGGTAACAGGCAAGGCGGTCGGCGAGAAAATCGCCTGCGGCACCGTTCGGGTGATCAGTGGCGTCGCGGATCTGGCCGCGTTCCGCCCGGCGCTGGATCATCCGATAGGCGTCCTGCTGCCACAGCCCCTGCGGCCGACCGGTTTTGCGCCCCGTGGTCCGGAACAAAGGACCGTCCGGCTCATCGGCGATCTTGGCGGCGGCGATATACTCATCCAGCAGGACCTTCGCCCGGCCCGGCGAACTGTTTTCCCCCATATTTGGGACGGTCTCATCTGTCAAATCTGGGCGTTTCGTGTGTTCTGGCCTGAGCGTCGCTGGTGATCTGGCGCAGAGATCAGCCGGTTTCCACGTGTTCGACGAAGAAGCTCGTTGGCGGCAATCTTGGTGTCCAGAAGGGCGGCGCGGCGACGAATGAGGTCGGCTGTCGCAACCGAAGGGAAAGACTGAGGCAGCAGAAGTTGCCTATTTGCGTTCTGCCGCATTCCCAAAACTGGCACGCCGGTGCTCGATGACGCATTCCCGATTTCAGAACGCCCGGAGGACCATCAGACCTAATCCGATGATCAAACCAGTACCGAAGAGGACAAACAGCCAGTCCCCCGGGCGCACGTGAAGCCTCCCTGCTGAGGAGAACAGCTCATTATGATGTCTGGAACTTGTATCCAGATGTTACGCCCATCAACCACCACGGGCGAGTACACAATAGTCCAATCTTAAGCATGAGCCAATACGGATGTCTCAACAATCAGGCGCGACGCGCAAAGGCTTTGGGTTGGCTCAGAACCCTACCGATCGCTGCCGTCGCCGGTTGTCCTGGTCGTGTCGATCAGTTTGTCGATCTGGTGAGGGAACCTGGATCGGCTGCGAGAATTTCGATGTCCACTCGTCTGGCGGCCGGCTTCGGTGCCGACAGGAAATGGTGCGTGTCGGCGGAAATGCCGGCACCCTCCCCATCACCGCCGGTCACCGCAATGATGCCGCCGGTCCTTCAACGACCACCACATCGCGGCCCCGATCCGTCGCGTCCAAAGGTAGCGCGACGGCCACGTTGGCGGCAGGGTCCCTTCTTGCCTGAAGCATTTTTGACGTTGGCGGCTGCCAGGGGCCGGGTTCTGCAACCCCGTAGCATCTATCCTGTCATCCTGTCGGACGCAGATGTGAAGATCATCAGGTGTTCGCATCAGGCCGACATCATCGTCGTCCTGCCAGAGCAAGCAGGGGATGGAATTCCACGAGATAGCGCAGTGGATTCGGTGGACGAGTCACCAATGCCCATTTGAGTAGCGTGACATCCACCGACCGGTGAGTAATGCAGTGGGCAATTCTGCGGGGCATATGAAAAAAACCCACTGCCGAGCTGTCGATGTGTCGGACGTTGTGGCAGCGGCATCACTTGCAGCACCGCGCGCTAGCGGACCAGGGATTTTGGGGTGCCTCAATCGCTAGGCGCGCGCGCGTTCCCGCTGAGGGCGCCGATCCCATCAGGATCAGCCGGCTATGCCGTGCACGACGCTGTCTACATATTCTTTAGACAAGCTGTCTTTCATCGGGTTCCTTGTGGTCCGCCAGACGTTCCATTGCCGCTGCGGCCTGGGCAAGACGTTCAGAGGTGGTACTATCTTCGATTTCACCCATCCATTGCCTCACCAATTTAGCCCAGATTCGTAGTTGTTTGGCGGTAGCCATGTCGATTTCCTCCTTTGTAGGCCAGGATGATCAAGCAATGCGTGATGGCCGCGCCGGTGTTGCTCATAGGCACGAACAACCAATGCACCATGAGTTTGTGGCGTGGTGTGTGCACCCGTGTGTTTCCGTACAGCGGGGCTTCCTGCCGAACCAAGCACACGAACTTCTCGTCAAGCTGAAGGTTGTACGATGCCAGGCGGGGATCACTTATCGTTGTTCCGGTCAGGTCCATTCCCATGCACGAAGCACAAGCCGGCGCGAAGCGCTCGAAGATGCAGTCACCGGATTTCGGCGCGCGAACGAGGATGTTAATGCAGTCCGCAAAATCCCTGAGCGCGCTCAAGTCTAGGTATTTCGGTACGTAGATCTCCGAATCGAACAGCAAACGGAATCGAGCGATGAATCCACTTATCGGACCTGGCAACGACGGTGGGGCATCCAAATGGCCGAGCCGAGGAATGTAAAATTCGCCCCGCCGCAGGGGCAGCCCTTTGGGGACGAATGGCATCTCGCTTCAACCCCACCATGCGTGACTCGCGGCCGCAGCCTCACAGCGCCAACCGCCCTCGACACCCTGTTATGCGAGACGACGGCGCCGGTGATCATGGCTCCGCTCGATCTAAGTAGAGGGTAAAGCATTGATGAGCAATGTCAATGCCTACATATAGATATATGGGATATCACTATCGATGCAAAAACCGGCCGGGTGCCTGTGCCCTGGGCCTTCGCGCGTCCCTGCCCCTGAGCCCATCGCCAACAGTGTGGCTCCCCCGACACCCGTGCGCTTGAAAACTCACGTGCCATGGATCAGGATGGACGCATCAGTTCGGATAGTGATGTTAGACAAATGATAACCGGAGGGCAGATGCGTGCAGCCCGAAGCCTGCTGGGCATCGACCAGCGCCGCCTAGCCGAACTGTCCGGGCTTTCCCTGCCGACCATACAGCGCATGGAGGCCAGCGACGGCATCGTCCGCGGTAATGTCGATTCCCTCATGAAACTGATCGGCGCGCTGGCGCAAGCCGGTATCGAGTTGATCGGCGAAGGCGCGACCAGCACGACTGGCGGACGCGGCGTGCGCCTGGTCCGGCGGGCGGCACAGACCCCACCACAAGGCGGCCCGGCCGAATGATCGATGTTGTTCTGGCCTGCATCCTCGCGTGGCTCGTGCTGGCCTTGTTCGGCATCGCCGCCGCGCGGACCCGCCTAGGCACGCCCATGGTCTATGCCGGCTCGCTCCTGGTCGCCCTGGTGCTGCTATTCACCGGCGCCGCCGCGCTACCGGCTGCGGTCTCGCGCGAAACCCTGCCGATCGGCCTGCCCTGGATCGGCGGCCATGTCCGCCTCGGCACGCTCTCCGGCTTCTTCCTGGTCGTCGTCGGCCTAGGCAGCGCGGCGAGCAGTCTGTTCGCGCTCGGCTACGGCAGCCACGAAAGTCAGCCGCAGCGCGTCTTGCCCTTCTATCCCCTGTTCCTGGCCGGCCTGGCGCTTGTCGTCATCGCCGACGATGCCTTCATCTTCCTGTTTGCCTGGGAGCTGATGTCGATCGCCTCCTGGGCGCTGGTGCTGGCGCACCACCGAGAGAGCGGCAACACCCGCGCCGCGCTGGTCTACCTGTTGATGGCGAGCTTCTCCGGCCTCGCTTTGCTGTTGGCCTTCGGCCTGCTGGCCGGCAGCGCGGGCAGCTACGCGTTCGATGCCATGCGCGCCGCGCACCCCGCCCCGTGGGTCGCCGCGCTGGCGCTGATCCTGGCATTGATCGGCACCGGATCGAAGGCCGGCATCGTGCCGCTGCACGTTTGGCTCCCGCTCGCGCACCCGGCCGCCCCCAGCCACGTCTCCGCGCTGATGAGCGGCGTGATGACCAAGGTTGCCGTCTACGGCTTTATCCGCATCGTCTTCGACCTGCTGGGCGTGCCGGACTGGTGGGCCGGCGTGCTGGTGCTCGCTCTGGGCGGCATTACCGCCGTGCTTGGCGTGCTCTACGCGCTGATGGAGCACGATCTGAAGCGCTTGCTCGCTTACCACACGGTGGAGAACATCGGCATCATCTTTATCGGCCTTGGACTGGCGCTGGCTTTCAACGCCAATGGCCTGCACGCCGCCGCCGCGCTCGCGCTCACCGCCGCCCTGTTCCACGTTTTTAACCACTCGGTCTTCAAGAGCCTGCTGTTCTTTGGTTCCGGCGCGGTGCTGACCGCGACCGGTGAGCGCGACATGGAAAAGCTGGGCGGCCTGATCCACCGCATGCCGCAGACGGCATTCTGCTTCCTGGTGGGCTGCGCCGCGATCTCCGCCCTGCCGCCGCTGAATGGCTTCGTCTCCGAGTGGCTGACCTTCCAGGCCATCCTGCTGCATCCGAACCTACCGCAATGGGGGTTGAAAATCGCCATCCCCGCCGACGGCGCACTGCTGGCGTTGTCCGCGGCGCTGGCGGCGGCCTGCTTCGTGAAGGCTTTCGGCGTCAGCTTCCTCGGCCGTCCCCGCAGCACCGCGGCAGCCCAGGCGCGCGAAGTGGACCGCTGGTCGCTGGCAGCGATGTTCGTGCTGGCCGCGATCTGTTTGCTCGCTGGCATCTTCCCGGGCGCGGTGATAGACGCCTTGGCGCCGGTGGCCCAGGCCCTGACCGGTGCGCACATGCCGAGCCAGATCGGCCTCGATTGGCTGACCATCGTGCCGGTTGCGCAAAGCCGCAGTTCCTATAATGGGCTGCTGGTGTTCGTGTTCATCGCCGCGTCGGCGTCGCTGATGGCCTGGGCGATCCATCGCTTCGCCTCGCACGCGGTGCGGCGCGCACCAGCCTGGGATTGCGGCTTCCCCGACCCCAGTCCGATGACCCAATACACGGCCGGCAGCTTCGCCCAGCCGATCCGCCGCGTGTTCGGCACCGTGGTGTTCCGCGCGCATGAGACGGTGACGATGCCGCCGCCCGGCGATGTGGCGCCGGCACACATCGAGAAGTCGATCGACGACCCAGCGTGGGACACGTTCTATGCCCCGATCGCCGGTGGCGTTGCGCGCGCAGCGGACGTGCTAAATCACCTGCAGTTCCTCACGATCCGGCGGTATCTGGGCTTCGTCTTTGCGGCATTGGTGCTGCTACTGCTGGCGTTGGCGCTATGGCAGTGAACCACCGCTTGATGGCGGGCGATGGCGCGCCATCCACGGCTCAGCTGGTCCGTGCCTATGTTGTCGATGGCGGGCCCTCGCCGATCATGACCGCAAGGCATGCGCCATGATCGCCGCCCTCGCCATCCAGGGCGTGCAAATGGCCCTGGTCTTGCTCGTGGCCCCCCTTCTCACAGGCTTGGTGCGCAAGGTGAAAGCGCGCCTGCAACGTCGCCGCGGCTCCCCTCTCATCCAGCCCTACCGCGATTTGCGCCGTTTGCTAGGCAAGGACGTTGTGCTTGCGGACAACGCCTCCTGGCTGTTCCGCGTCGCCCCCTACATGATCTTCGCGGTTACATGGGTCGCCGCAGCCCTGGTCCCCACATTCCATGCCGGCCTGATCTTTTCCTGGACCGGCGACCTGATCGCCATCACCGCGCTCCTCGGCAGTGCGCGCTTCATGCAGGCGCTGGCGGGCATGGATATCGGCACCAGCTTCGGCGGGATCGGCGCCTCGCGCGAAGTGATGATCGCCTCCCTTGCCGAGCCCGCCATGCTGATGATCGCTCTGTCGGTCGCCATCATCGCCGGCTCGACCCAGCTCTCCACCATCGCCGCCTACATGGCCTCCTCGGCCGTCGGCCTCCGCGTGTCGCTGGCCCTCGGCTTGGTTGCGTTCATCATCGTTGCCTTAGCGGAGAACGCGCGCATCCCGGTGGACAATCCCGCTACGCACTTGGAACTGACCATGGTGCATGAGGCCATGGTGCTCGAATATTCCGGCCGGCACCTGGCAATGATCGAACTGGCCGCGTCGCTCAAGCTGTTGCTGTACGTCTCCGCCATCGCCTGCATTTTCGTGCCCGTTGGCCTGGAGCATGGCTATGCCATCGGCCTGCTGACCTGGCTGGCCAAGCTCGCCATCGCCGGCGTGTTGCTGGGCATCTTCGAGATGTCGATCGCCAAGATGCGCGTATTCCGCGTGCCAAACTTCCTCGGCGCGGCACTGATGCTTGGCTTGCTCGGCGTACTGCTGTTGTTCGTCTCTCAGGGGATGTGACAGAGAACGTGATGCCGCATCTCGACTTCGACGTCGCGCACATGCTGGCCGGACTGCTGGTGCTGGTCAGCTTCATGATGCTGTATCAGGACCGGCTCTACGCCTTGCTGCGCGTGCTGGCGCTGCATGCCTTCGTGCTGGCCTGCGCCGTTGCCTGGCAAGCGCGCATCCAGGATGCGCCTGGGCTCTACGTCACCGCCGCCATCGCGCTCGGCTTCAAGGCGATCCTGGTGCCCTGGGCGCTGCACCGCATCGTGGTGCGCCTCGGCATTCATCGCGAAATCGAGACCGTGGTCGGGATCGGTGTCACCATGCTGGCCGGCATGTTCCTGGTGGCGCTGTCGCTGGAGGTGATGCTGCCGGTCACCGCCCATGCCAACCCGGTGGCCCGCGAAGACATCGCCTTGGCATTGTCCGTGGTGCTGATCGGCCTGTTGATCATGGTGACGCGCCGCAATGCGGTCAGCCAGGTGGTCGGCTTCTTGTCGCTTGAGAACGGCGTCGATCTGGCTGCCGCCGGCGCACAAGGCATGCCGCTGGTGGTCGAGCTCAGCGTCGCATTTTCCGTGCTGATCGCGTTCATCGTGATCGGCATCTTCCTGTTCCGAATCCGCGAACGCTTCGACACTGTGGACTTGCAGGCGCTCGACCGGTTCCGTGGGGAAAGACGATGACGGCGCTTCCCATCATCCTTATCCCGCTCGCCGCTGCCGCCTTGCTGGCGGCGATCCCCAACTATCGCCTCTCGGCCAACCTCAACGTCCTCGCCAGCCTTCTCTCCTTTCTCTGCGCCATCGTCCTTCTCTTCAGCCGCCCGCCCAACAACCAGTACCTCCTCATCGACGACCTCAACATTGTCTTCATCCTGCTCAACACCTTCATCGGCTTTACCACCAGCGTGTTCAGCGCCAGCTACATCGCGCACGAACTGGAAACCGGCCGCCTCACGCCGCGCTACCTGCGGTTCTACCACGCCATGTTCCAGCTCATGCTGCTCGGCATGAACCTCGCGTTGCTCGCCAATAACATCGGTCTGATGTGGGTCGCGGTCGAACTCGCCACGCTCACCACCGTGGTCATGGTCGGCATCTATCGCACGCACGAGGCGATCGAGGCTGCATGGAAATACTTCATCCTCGGCAGCGTCGGTATCGCGCTCGCCTTATTCGGCACCATCCTGGTCTACCTTGCCGCACGCCCCGTGGTCGGCGAGGGCATGGATGCCATGGTATGGACCAGGCTGCTCGCGCACGCGCGCGCCTTCGACCCCGCGCTGCTCAACATCGCTTTCGTCTTCCTGCTGCTGGGCTACGGCACCAAGGTCGGCCTCGTTCCGATGCATGCCTGGCTGCCGGATGCCCATGCCGAAGGCCCCACACCGATCTCCGCCGTGTTGTCGGGGCTGCTGCTGAACGTCGCGCTCTATGCGCTGCTGCGGTTCAAGCTGCTGCTCGCCGCCAATCCCGGCGCAATCGCCCCCGGCCCGCTGATGATCGGGCTTGGCCTGCTGTCGCTGATCTTCGCCGGCTTTATGTTGTACCGCCGCCGCGACATCAAGCGGATGTTTGCCTACTCCTCCATCGAGCACATGGGCATCATTGTATTCGCGTTCGGCATGGCGGGGCCGCTCGGCAATTTCGCCGGCCTGCTGCAGATGACCATGCACAGCCTGACCAAATCGGCGATCTTCTTTTCGGTCGGTCACGTGGCGCAGGTGAAGGGCACGCAGCGCATAGCCGAGATGGGCGGCCTGACGGAAACCCATCCCGTGCTGGGCTGGTCCCTGGTCGCGAGCGTGCTGGCCATCGCCGGACTGCCGCCCTTCGGTGTCTTCACCAGCGAGTTCCTCGTCGTCAGCTCCAGTTTCGCCCGCGAGCCGTTGCTGGCAGTTCTGGTGGTGTTCGGGCTGCTGGTATCGTTCGGCGCCTTGCTCTGGCGCGTCACAGGGGTGGCATTCGGCGAGCCGCGCGGCCCGACGGGACCGGTGAAAGCCTCCTACCTGCCGATCTTCGCCCACCTCTCGCTGGTGCTAATCGCCGGCATCTGGCTGCCGGTCCCGCTGGTCGCGTGGTTCCAGCATGTCGCAGCATTGCTGGGCTGAACCATGACGCTCGACACGATCCTTGCCGACGCCCCTCGGATCCGAACGCACCAACCCTGGCCATGTGCGCTCGTCGATGCTGCGGCGTGGGAGCAGACGGCGGGCTTGCTCGTGGCTGGTGAGCTTACTTTGCTGAGCCTGTGGGGCGAGGCCGGCCGCATCCACATGGCGGTGCTCCAGGACGGCGAGCCGAAAGTTACCGTGCTGAGCCTGGATTGTCCCGACAATCGCTATCCCTCGGTTGGCCGTCTCCACGCCCCCGCGCTGCGTCTCGAGCGCGCCGCGCGCGATCTGTTTGGACTCGAACCGGTCGCGTCGTCCGACGTACGACCCTGGCTCGACCACGGCCGTTGGGCCAACGAGCCCGCCGCCGCCTATGACTTTTTACCGGTCGAAGGCGAAAGCCTGCATCAGATCCCAGTTGGCCCAGTGCATGCGGGCATCATCGAGCCGGGGCATTTCCGCTTCACCTGCGATGGTGAAACCGTGGTGCGGCTGGAACAACGGCTTGGCTATGTCCACAAGGGCATCGACGCCTTGCTTGCTGGCGCCTCGGTGCCGCGTGCATTGCGCATCGCTGGCCGCACCTCAGGTGATTCCACGGTCGCCTATGGCTTCGCCTTCTGCCGTGCCGTCGAAGCCGCGCTGGGCATCTCCGCGCCGCCCCGCGGCGCCGCCTTGCGCGGGGTGATGGCGGAGTTGGAGCGCATCGCCAACCACCTCGGCGACTTCGGCGCGGTGTGCAACGACGCTGCGTTCAGCATCATGCTCGCGCATTGCGCCGTGCTGCGTGAAGAAGTGCTGCGCTGTGCCGAGGCCTGTTTCGGGCATCGGTTGATGATGGACCGCATTGTGGTCGGCGGCGTCGCTGCGGATTTGGACGACGCCCGAATTGCGCGCATCCGCATGCTGCTTAAACTGTTGCACACCCGGTTGCCGCCACTGGTCACGCTGTATGATGAGACGGCGTCCCTGCAGGACCGCACGGTCGGCACCGGCATCGTGCGTCCGGAACTGACGTATCGTTTCGGAGCCGGCGGGTATGTCGGACGAGCCTCCGGCCGTGATTTCGATGCACGCCGTGAACTTGCCTACGCTCCCTACGACACCGTGCGCTTCGAGGTGCCCATGCGGCAGGACGGCGACGTCAACGCGCGCGTCTGGATTCGCATCCTTGAGATCGAGCAAAGCCTGTCGATCCTGGAGCAACTGCTGAAGACGCTGCCACAAGGCCCGACCAGGGAGTCGGTGGAAGAGGCACCGACGGCGCCAGGTGAAGGCATGGCCGTGGTCGAAGCGTTTCGTGGCGACGTGCTGGTATGGCTGCGCGTAACAGCTGGCCGCATCGACCGCTGCCACTTGCGTGACGCGTCCTGGTTCCAATGGCCCCTGTTGGAAGCTGCGATCGAGGGCAACATCGTCGCCGACTTCCCCCTCTGCAACAAGAGCTTCAATTGCTCCTATTCCGGACACGATCTGTGAGCCTCATCCCCCCATGTTGAAAACCTTGTTGCAGGGCCTACGAACTCCGCTGACGGAGAAGAGGCCGCAGGCTGATCCAGCGCTGGCCGCGCTGGCGGCGACGCTGGACCAGGCCGCGCGGCGCAAGCTGGGCCGCAGCCTGGCGATCCGCGAAGTCGATACCGGCTCCTGCAACGGCTGCGAGCTCGAAATCCATGCCTTGAACAATGCGTTCTACGATCTCGAACGCTATGGCCTGCGCTTCGTAGCTTCACCGCGGCATGCCGATGTGCTGATGGTCACCGGACCAGTGACGAAGAACATGCGCGAGGCGCTGGAGCGCACCTGGCGCGCGACCCCTGATCCGAAATGGGTGGTGGCCGTAGGCGACTGCGCGGCTGACGGGCATGTGTTCGCTGACAGTTACGCGGTGGTGGGTGGGGTTGCGGGCGTGGTGCCAGTAGACCTCGTGATTCGCGGGTGTCCACCAACGCCTACAGAGTTGTTGCGGGGACTGCTGACCTTGATGGAAGGCAGTGCCAACCCACCGTGAGGTGGCCGGCACTTGCGTCATGACCGCCGTCCGGCCATCCCATTACATGCCGCATTCCAATACCTGCCGCACGTCACCGCCAAGAGAGACTGCTGCGACGCGCGTGCCGGGCGAAGGCATGCGCGATCAAGACATTCGTGAGCTCAGTCTGCGATAGGCCAGCCGCCTCCCACAACTTCGGATACATGCTGATTGCGGTGAAGCCGGGCAGAGTGTTGACCTCATTGAGCCACGCGCCGAACGCCCGTGCGCGATTCGTCGTCAGTCGCTCCGGTATCGGACGGACAGTCTGGTGCCACCTGCTCTTCGACGGCCAAGCGCAGAGCCGCTAGCTCCGCCGCCGCCCTGAGAACACTCGGTCCATACAGCCGGTGTCGGCCGCGTCCTCGATCAGCCCTGGATCGATCAGCCCTGGTTGCGCCCAGTGGCAGATCGTCGAATACTGGCGGGGCGACGTGCGCGGGCGGAACCCACATCACTGGCGAGGACGGCGCGGCGCTCTGATGGGCCGATAGAGACCTAAGATCCCAGCTCAGTGGAGGAGAAGGCGATGTCATTCTACCGAGGCATGACCTGTGAGAATGTGACTATCAACGGTGACAAGGGAATGCCGATAACAGCTTATGTGGCCCGGCCGTCCGGCCCTGGTCCGTTTCCGGGCGTCGTGCTGATCCACCACCTGCCCGGCTGGAGCGAATTCTACATCGAGACGACGCGTCGGTTCGCGCATCACGGCTATCTAGCGATCTGCGCGAACCTTTATGAGCGCGAGGGTGGCGGCAGCGACGGAAACCCGGACGACGTCGCCGCCAAGGTACGCGCCGAAGGCGGCATCGCCGACTCACAGATGGTCGGTGATACCGCCGCCGCCGTGAAGTGGATTCGCGCGCAGCCCGGTCACAACGGCAAGGTTGGCCTCATAGGCTCGTGCTCGGGCGGCCGGCACGCCTTCATCTATGCGTGCCAGAAGAATGACGTCGATGCATGCGTTGAACAATGGGGTGGTCGCGTGGTGATGGGGCCTGAGGAGCTCAACGCGAAGACACCCGTTGCGCCGATCGACATGACGAAGGATCTTTGCTGCCCGCTGCTTGGCCTGTTCGGCAACGACGATCGCGCACCGAGCCCGGAACAGGTGACCCAGCATGAGGCCGAGCTCAAGAAGCACGGCAAGTCCTACGAGTTCCACCGCTACGACGGTGCCGGCCACGGGTTCTTCTATTGGCACCGGCCGCTCTACCGACCCGAGCAGGCGATGGATGGCTGGAACAAAATCTGGGCCTTCTTCGGCAAATACCTCGCGAAGTAAGGGGGCAGACATGTGTACGTCCATCATCGAAATCGCTCGAGCGGAAGGTATGGCAAAGCGTGGGGATGAATGGTTCCCGCTATCGCGCACGGTGGTTGCTTATGACCACGCTCGCCATGCGCTACTCGGCGACGTCATCACGCTCGATTTCATCAACACGGACCTCGACCCCGGTGCACGGGCGGGGATCGAGCTGACCTTGGAGACAGCCAAGGAGTTGCGCGGCGCTCTCGATCGGGCGATTAGTGCCGCCGAATTCGAGGAGGCGGAAGTGCGCGGCAAGGGTGCCTCGCACGGCTTCGTTTGACCGGGACGATGAGCGACCAGCGCGCAGTCCCTGCGGGCGAAGGTCTGCCGAATAATTTCAGGTGACGTGACTGGTTCGGAGGACTGATCTGCCGAGAAAAAGCGCCCCGGCCTGCGGTTCATCCCCGCAGGTCGAACGGCATCTGCGTTCATGGTGAAGTCCCAAGGTGCATTGGTCGCGCCTGTCTATGCCTGGCCGTTGACAGCCGCTAGTCTCATGAGGCGAGCACGGAACGATTCTGGCTGGAAGGTTGGTTCTCCCTTAGGTCCTTTACTAATCAGTCAGTAATATAGGCTACACTCGGCGCTTTAAAAAAGGACCTCACCAGTCTCGGGTTGGCCTGGACGCCCAGCAGGTCTGCCTCGATGCGGTCTTGCAGGTTGTCGCCTTTGGCGAGCGGACTCTTCGCCGTACCCGTGCGCTTGACGTGGTTCCACACGAACTCATCCGGGTTCAGCTCGGGAGCGTAGCCCGGCAGGAAGTGCAGCTCCAATCTGCCGTTTGTCGATGCAACGTAGTCCTGAACCATCTTCGCCTTATGAGCCGGCAAGCTATCGAGTACTATATAGAGTGGCTTCCTGCGTCCCCGCATCATATGTTTGAGCAGAGAGACAAACAGCTCTGCCGTCATGCCCCCCTTATAGGTCACGAACCAGAAGCCACCTTTCGCATTCACTGCTGATGCGGCGGACACCGATTGCCGGGTCCCAGGTAGTTCGAGTGTCGGCGTACGCCCCTTGACTGCCCAGGTCCTGCCCTGCACCACGTCGGCACTGCCGCGGCAGCCTTTGATTCTTTACTTGCGAGCCGGGTCAGCCGATCAACGCGCCACACGTGACCACGTGAGTGTCGAGTGGCCCATGCCGGCCCGACCGCGCGGCGGCCAGGAGCGGTTTGTCCACAGGGCCTAGTACCTCGACACAGTGATTTTGACTCTTTGAAATCGACCCCGGGCAAGAATCGAACCAATGCACTGGAGCCGACGAAACGGGCGTCGGCAGTCTCGGTCCCGTTTTGTTCAACCAGTCGAAATCACTGTGCCGAGGTACTCTTATGTTCGCCATTTCAAGCAGCAGGCGCGAAAAACCCTCGCTCGTCTCTTCAAGCTGTTCAGTATGTTCGCCGCTGGGCAAGGCAGGAGGCACGATCATGAAACGACGGTTGATCATGC
>Ga0335072_10006938_pt1 | contig 16531 bp, 15 predicted proteins | sample Lox_Sample_21_FD_206725 | JGI IMG/M metagenome (GOLD analysis project Ga0335072, IMG submission 206725) | Soil microbial communities from Loxahatchee National Wildlife Refuge, Florida, United States - Lox_Sample_2.1 | ecosystem: Environmental > Terrestrial > Soil > Wetlands | place: USA...
TCTGGGTGCAAAAAGCGTGTAAAGGAGTATGGACAGGCCGCCGACCGCGATCGGAGGTATCTCGTTGTGGGAGTTGGTGACGCCGGGCCACAGCACCAACCCTGACAGGAGAGCAGTCCACGCCCAGAGGATGACCACCGCCTGGCGGTGCCCATGCCCGAGCCGCATGAGACGGTGGTGCAGGTGGTTCAGGTCGGCCACGGCGGGGCTGGTGCGCTTGCCTGCCCTCCGGACGATCGCGAACAGCGTGTCGAGGAGAGGTATCCCGAGGATGAAGAAGGGGATGATGATCGGGGCGAAGAAGAAATACGTCCGGCCGCTGAACTCGTAGCTGTCCTGGCCGACGACGGCAAGGGTCGAGCCGGCCACCAGGACCCCGAGCAGCATCGCGCCTGAGTCCCCCATGAAGATCTTCGCAGGGTAGAAATTGTGCGGCAGGAAGCCTACGCACAGGCCCACCGTGATCACCGCGATGAGGGGACCTGCGTTGCCCGAGGTGATGTTGCCGACGACGCCCAGCTGGTGCGAATAGACGAAGAAGGCGCCGGCCCCGATCGCGACGACACCAGCCGCCAAACCGTCGAGGCCGTCGATGAAATTGACGGCATTAGCCATCACGGCGACCCACAGGACGGTCGCGAGCAGCGCCCAGTCATTGCTAAGGACGAGGGTCGTCTCGGCGAGGGGGACGTGGAAGTAGATCATGTTTATGCCGAACAGGTACAGGACCGTGCCGGCCAGGATCTGCCCCGCCAACTTGGCCGGCGGGGACATCTCCCGCAGGTCGTCGACCGTCCCCACGGCGAAGATCACCGTTGCGCCGAGGACCATGCCGATGGGAGCGGAGTTGCCGCGGAAAACCGGTGCGAACGCGGGCAACTGCGATGCCACCGCGACTGCGACCAGCAGTCCGAAAAACATAGCTGCCCCGCCACCGGTCGGCGTGGGGCGCTCGTGGACGCGCCTTTCGTCCGGGAGCACCAACAGGTCGAAGCGGCGCGCCGTCGCCTTCACCGGGAATGTCGCCAGCCAGGTAACGCAGGCGGCGACCCCAAAGATGATTATGTACTCCCGGAAATGGGTCAACGGGGCTGTCTCAGGTCACGCCGTACAGTAGCGGGAGGGCATCGCCCCTGGCCATGGGGCGGGGTTTGCCCGGCCCCAGCGCCGGCAACGAGCGGTCATGGGTACGGGGTGAACTTCGAGCAAAGGTTGGCAACCTCGTCGCGAACTTCGCCCAGTTGGGCGTCATCTTCGGGGTCGGCGAGGGCCCTGCCGATCAAATGGGCGATCTCGGCCATCTCGGGTTCCCTCATGCCGGCAGTCGTCACCGCCGGCGTACCGATGCGCAGGCCGCTCGTGACGAACGGCGGCCTCGGGTCGCCGGGGATCTGGTTGCGGTTGAGCGTAATGCCGGCACGGTCGAGAGCGTCCTGGGCCACCTTTCCCGTGAGGTCGGGGTTGAAACTACGCAGGTCGACGAGCATGAGGTGGTTGTCGGTCCCGCCGGAGACAATCCGGAAGTGCTCGGCCGCAAGCGCTCCGGCGAGCGCCCGGGCGTTGCGGACCACCTGGGCGGCGTACTCGGCGAACTCGGGCTGGGAGGCCTCGTGGAAAGCCACGGCTTTGGCGGCTATGACGTGCTCGAGCGGGCCACCTTGGAGACCGGGGAAGACTGCCTTGTCGACCGCTTTGGCAAGGCTCTCCCGGCAGAGGATGCACCCTCCCCGCGGCCCCCTCAACGTCTTGTGCGTGGTGAAGGTGACAATGTCCGAATAAGGCACCGGGTTGGGGTGGGCACCACCTGCGATCAAGCCGGCTATGTGCGCTGCATCGAAAAGGAGCAGCGCGCCCACCGAGTCGGCCACCTGCCGGAGCGGCTCGGGAGGGATGACCCTCGGGTAGGCCGTCGCGCCGGCGACGATCAGTTTGGGCCTGTGCTTGTCGGCAAGCTCGGCCAGCGCCTCGAAGTCGAGCCGCTCGTCGCTCTCGGTCACGCCGTAGCTCACGAACCTGTAGAGCCTGCCGCTCGCGTTGACAGGCGAACCGTGGGTCAAGTGGCCGCCCTGGTCGAGCCGCATCCCGAGGACGGTGTCACCGGGTTCGAGGACCGCCATGTAGGCCGCAAGGTTGGCGTTGGCGCCGGAGTGGGGCTGGACGTTGGCGTGCTCGGCCCCAAATAGCTCGCAGGCCCGCATGCGAGCGAGGTCCTCCGCGCGGTCGACGACCTTGTTGCCCCCGTAATAGCGCTTGCCCGGGTAACCCTCGGAGTACTTGTTGGTGAGGACCGAACCGGTGGCGGCCATCACGGCCTGGGAGGCGAAATTCTCCGACGCGATGAGCTGGAGGGTCGTGTTTTGACGCTCCTTTTCCGCGTCGATTATGGAAAACAGCTCGCGGTCGGGTTGCATGGGCACGAGCCTATAGGCGCGCCGCGCCAGTTGCGCTGCTCAGCGAGCTGCCGCGAGGACTTCTGCCGCCGCGAGACGGCCCTCACGCAGGACCCGGGGAGCCTCTCCGGTGCAGTCGACGACCGTCGACGGCTCGCCCCGGCACGGCCCCGCGTCGAGCACGATCGCTACTTCTGTGCCAAAAAGTTGGGCCAGCTCTGCCGCCGTCGTGAGGGCGGCCTCCTGGTGCCGGTTGGCGCTCGTAGTAGCTATCGGCCCTGCGCTGGCGCAGATCGAAAGGGGTACAGGATGAGCCGGGCAACGGATCCCGATCGTCGCGTCGTCCTCGCCGAGGTCGGCGGCAAGGTCTGGGCGTCGTGGGAGGACCAGGGTGAGGGGACCTGGCCAGTAGCGCTCCATCAACACCCGGGCGGCTCTGGGGACGGCGGTGCACAAGGCAAGCGCCTGCGGCTCGCCGCTCACGAGCACGGGCAGTTCGACCGAGCGCGGGCGCCCCTTGAGGAGGAAGAGACGGTCGGCGGCACCGGTGCGGAACGGGTCCGCCGCAAGCCCGTACACGGTGTCGGTGGGCACGCCAACTATGTCGCCGCCAGAGAGGGCTTCTACGGCCACACGGATGGCATCTTGCGGCGGCGGGTCGCCGTAAGCGTTCACTACGGCCATCGACATGAAGCTAGCGCCGCCCCGCCGCTGCGTGGGATGCGTGCCATGCGGTTGAGCCACCTTCAGCGGCGCGCTACGAGCACACGACGCCGCCGGGCAAGGTCTAAAAGGACGGATACGTCGTCAAACCCGGCGTCCTTGGCAAGCCCCGCCACCGCCTCCGCTTGATGGGGCGCGAGCTCGCTCACGAAGGCCGACCTAGGCGCCATCCACGCGCCTGCGGCAGGCAAGAGCGCCTCGTAAGCCTCCAGGCCCGATCGGCCCGCTACCAGAGCCTCTGGCGGCTCCCAATCCTTGACGGCAGGGGGTAGATCCTCGGTCTCGTGCTCGGCGATATAGGGCGGGTTGGTGACGACCAGGTCGACCGTGCCCATCAACGAGGTCGGCAAAGCCTCCCACCAGCTCCCCTTCAATAGCCGGACCCGGCCTGCGGCCAGCGCCCCGAGCCCGGTCACGTTCGCCGAGGCGACCTCGAGAGCCCTCTCGGACTTGTCTGTCGCCCATACGCGGGCGCCCTTGCACTCAGCCGCCACGGAAAGAGCAATCGCCCCCGAACCGGTCCCGAGGTCGACCACTACGGGCTCTGGGACCTCGAGCCTCTCCAATTCGCGGAGGGCCACGTCGACCACGACCTCGGTCTCCGGCCTGGGTATGAGGGCGCGCCGGTCGACCATGAGGTCGAGGCGGCGGAAAGCCCAGTGGCCGAGGACGTACTGCAACGGCTCGCCACCGCTCCGCCGGTCCAGCAGCGACGCAAAAAACTTCCCGGAGCGGGCCGGCACCTCCTCGTCGAGGACCGACGGCCAGTCCCCACCCGATGCCTCCTCGACGAGCCAGCGGGCCTCAGCGCCGGCGCCCAGGCGGTTTGAAGCCTCTTTGTACAGTTGCCGCCAGGTCACTCCGCGGGGCAGGTCACTCGGGCAGCCGGGTCACACGGCAGCGCCGGCGCCGGCCAGCTGCCGGGCCCGTTCGTCCGCCAGCAAGGCGTCGATGATCTCGTCGAGCTCACCCATGAGGACCTTGTCGAGCTTGTAGAGCGTGAGGCCGATGCGGTGGTCCGTGACGCGGTTTTCCTTGTAGTTGTAGGTCCGGATCTTCTCCGAACGCCCACCGCCTCCGACCTGGCTACGCCTCTGCTTGGAAAGTTCGGCCGCCTGGCGGTCCTGCTCCGCCTTGAGCAGGCGTGCACGGAGGACCTGCATCGCCTTTGCGCGGTTTTGGATCTGGCTCTTCTCGTCCTGCATCGACACGACTATCCCTGTCGGGATGTGGGTCACCCTCACTGCCGAGTCGGTCGTGTTGACAGACTGGCCCCCCGGGCCCGTACTGCGGTAGACGTCGACCCGGAGGTCCTTTTCGTCGATCTGTACCTCGAGTTCTTGGGCTTCGGGAAGGACCGTCACCGTCGCGGAGGAAGTGTGGACCCGTCCCTGCGACTCGGTGAGCGGTACCCTTTGCACCCGGTGGGGGCCCCCCTCGTGCTTGAGGCGCGTCCAGGCATCCCGGCTCTTTAACAGGAGGGTGACCTCGTTGTAACCACCCATGGGCGACGGGTCGCTCGAGAGCACCTCCAACTTGAAGCCGGCCCGCTCGGCGTAGCGCGAGTACATCTGGTACAGGTCGCGGGCAAAGAGGTTGGCCTCTTCGCCACCTTCGGCGCCACGTACTTCCATGATCACATTGCGGCCGTCGTTGGGGTCGTGGGGCAGGAGGAGGACCTTGATCTCGTCTTCGAGCGCGCTCAAGCGAGCCTCGGCGCTGTGGACTTCGTCGAGGAGAAGGTCCTTGTCCTCACCCTCGGCGCCCGAAAGCATCTCGCGGGCAACCTCGAGGTCCTCTTCGTTGCGCCGGTATTCGCGGTACGCGGCCGCGATCGGCTCCAGCTCGTGATGGCGACGGGACACGTCGCGGAGCTTGCGCTGGTCCGCGATTACCTGCGGGTCGGAGAGTTGAGTTAGGACGTTGTCGTACTCGGCAGTGAGCTCGGCTAGCCGCTCGAACACGTTACCGGGCGGCGCCCGACCTCGTACCCCTCCGCCCATAGCGGCGCTCGAAACGCTCGACGCGGCCGCCTGTGTCTACGAGCTTTTGCTTGCCCGTGAAAAACGGGTGGCACTCGTTGCAGAGCTCGGTGTGGAGCTCTGGCTTGGTCGAGCGGGTCGTGAAGGTGTTGCCGCAGGAGCAGACGACCTTCGCCTGCACGTACTCGGGGTGTGTGTCAGCTTTCATGGCTCCCCCAGGATAGGCATCAAATCGCGGGTGCCGGAGTCTTGGCGATCTCGGCGAGGAACTGGTCGTTGCTACGGGTCGTACGGATCTTGTCCACCAGTAACTCGAGGCCGGCTGCGGCGTTGCCGTCGGTCGCCAGGGCGTTGAGCACCCTGCGCAACTTCCAAACCTGCTGCAGCTGGTTGCGGTCGAAGAGGAGCTCCTCGTGGCGAGTGGATGAGGCATTGACGTCGAGGGCGGGGTAGATGCGCCGTTCGGCAAGCTTGCGGTCCAGCCGGAGCTCCATGTTGCCGGTGCCCTTGAACTCCTCGAAGATCACTTCGTCCATGCGGCTGCCCGTTTCGACAAGCGCCGTGGCGAGGATGGTCAGCGACCCTCCCTCTTCGATGTTGCGGGCACTCCCGAAAAACTTCTTCGGGGGGTAAAGGGCGCCGGTGTCGATGCCGCCGGACATGATGCGGCCCGTCGCCGGTTGGGCGAGGTTGTAAGCCCTCGCCAACCGCGTGATGCCGTCCAGGACGATCACGACGTCGCGCCCGACCTCCAAGAGCCGCTTGGCTCTCTCGATCGCCAGTTCGGCCACCTGGGTGTGCTCGTCTGACGGGCGGTCGAAAGTCGAGGCGATGACCTCTCCTTTTACCGATCGCCGCCAGTCCGTGACCTCTTCGGGGCGCTCGTCCACCAGAAGGATCATCAGGTGCACTTCGGGGTTGTTGGCCTCTATCGAGTGCGCGATCTGCTTGAGGATCGTGGTCTTGCCGGCTTTTGGCGGCGAAACGATCATGCCGCGCTGGCCTTTGCCGATGGGCGAGACGAGGTCGACGATGCGTGCCGTGACATTGGCGGGGTCGCCCGGGACCTCGAGGCTCAGTTTTTCGTCTGGGAAAAGGGGTGTCAGGCTCTCGAACTTGGGGCGGCCCCGGGCGTCCTCGGGCACCAGGCCGCTCACCGAATCGACCCTCACGAGGGCCGGGTACTTCTCGTTGTTGGCGGCCGGACGGAACGCTCCTTCGACGACGTCGCCCTTGCGAAGGCCGTACCGCCGGACCTGGGTTATCGAGACGTAGACGTCGGAGGAACTGGCCAGGTAACCATTTGTCCGGAGGAACCCGTAGCCCTCCTCCCGGAGGTCGAGCATGCCCGAGCAGGGCACGAGCTCGCCGGAGTACGGCACCTCCGGCTGGGCGGTGAAGTCACGCTCCCGGCTTTCGCTCCCCCTCGGGCTCTTCTCCCGGTTGCGCCGGCGCCTGCGGCGGCTGTTGCCGAGCCCCGGGTCGAGGTCGCCGCGAAGGTCGGGGCGTTCGGCGCGGTCCTGGCGCTGGTCGGGCCGGTCGGAGCGGTCCTGGCGCTGGTCGGGCCGGTCGCGGTCAAGCCTCGCGCGGCCATTTGTGGCGGTGCGCTGGGGAACGTGGGCCGTTTCGCCGGCCTCCCCTGGGGAGGTTTCGGCGTGCACTTGGCCGTTGCCATTGGAGCTGAAGCTGCTCAGGCCGAGATCGTCTACCTCGGGCGTTGCCTCCTCGCGCTCTTGGCGCTCGAGAGCCACCTCGGCCCGCGCCTCGGTTGCTGATGCTCTCGAACCGTTGCGCGAACGGCTCTTACCGTTGGTGGCGGTCAACTCGAGCTGCTCCACCGGCTCTTGTCCCGGTGCCGCAGCCTTCTTGACCCTTGTGCGGCGAGGCTTCTCAACCGCCGGCGAGGTGGCCTGGTCCACACCCGTCACCTGGAGGATCTGGGACACAAGGTCCGCCTTCTTCGTACGAGGCCCCGGTGAAGAGCCGAGAGCCTGGGCGATTGCGAAGAGCTCGTCCCGCTCCTTTGCCTCGAGCACGGAACGCTCGAGCTGCAGGTCGCTCATTTACTACCTCTGTGGTGCTATGAGTTTTCGAGTAATTGTCAACACGGCCGGAGCTTCAGCGCGAAACTGGTCCCTCCCCTGAACCGAGGACCGCCACTTTGGGGGTGACGGGAACGTGAAGCACTTGGTACGCCGGGGAGTGCCGCTCCGGATGAGGTCCTCGCTCGGGTACCGCCCGAACCGAGGCAAGTACATAATACCGGCTGTCAGGCCATCGCGCCAGGATGGTCTCTCCGCCCCCGCAGCACGGCGACGCGGGAGCCCACCGGCCCTCTACAGGCCAAGCTCCTCCCGGACGGCTGCAAGGTCTGCGTCGACGGCCCTCGGCACCGCGATCTGGCCGATCGCCACGTCGGGGTCCTTCAACCCGTGCCCAGTCAGCACGCAGACAACCACGCACCCTTCGGGAACACCAACCTTGAGGAGGCCCGCAACCGACGCGGCCGATGCGGGTTCGCAGAAGACCGACTCCTCGCGCGAAACGAAACGGTAGGCCTCGAGGATTTCTTCGTCGGTCACCGCGTCGATCAGGCCCCCCGACTCTGCGGCGGCCGCGCTGGCGCCGTACCAGGAGGCCGGGTTGCCGATCCGGATCGCTGTCGCAATGGTCTCGGGCTTTGGGACGGGGTGGCCGAGGACGATCGGCGCCGCGCCGGCTGCCTGAAAACCGAACAACTTCGGCAAGGTTTTTACCCGCCCCGCGTCCTGGTACTCGCGGTAACCCTTCCAGTAAGCCGTGATGTTGCCGGCGTTGCCGACAGGCATGCAATGGACGTGCGGCGCTCCGCCGAGAGCATCCACCACTTCGAAAGCACCGGTTTTTTGCCCTTCGATGCGGTAGGGGTTTATGGAGTTGACGATCGTGACGGGCTCTTGGTCTGCAAGCTCGCGCACGAGCGCGAGCGCGCGGTCAAAATTTCCCCGCACTTGCACGACTTTTGCCCCGTGTATGAGCGCCTGAGCCAGTTTTCCCAACGCGATGTAGCCGTCCGGTATGAGCACGGCACAGGCAAGCCCGGCGCGGGCGGCATAGGCGGCTGCCGAAGCCGACGTGTTGCCCGTCGAGCCGCAGACGACAGCTTTGGCGCCCTCTTCGGCCGCCTTTGAAATGGCGACCGTCATGCCCCTGTCCTTGAACGAGCCAGTCGGGTTGGCACCCTCGACCTTCAGCCACACCTGGGCTCCTGCCCGCTCCGACAGCCGGGGCGCGGGGAGCAGAGGCGTGGCGCCCTCCAAGAGCGTTATCACCGGCGTAGCAGCGGATACGGGCAGGTACTGCCGGTACTCCTCTATGACCCCTCGCCAGGCCGAGCCGGCTGTCAAGGGCCGACCACCCGGACAAGGCCGCCGATCCTGCGCACCGTCGCAAGCTGGCGGAGCTCGTGCAGGCAGGCCTGCATGTCGCGCTCGTAGGCGGGGTGGGTCACGAAGACCAGGTATGCCTCGGGGCCTCCCTCGTCCCGGGCCCGGGTGGCGGTCCCTGAGGCCTCCTCGGGTTCGGGGGCGTCCTGTTCCATCGAGCGCACCGACACGTGGTTGCGCCCGAGCACCCCGGAAATGGCAGAAAGTACCCCGGGCTGGTCGTCTACGAGGAGGCTGAGGTAAAACGCGCAACGCAGGTCGTCGATCGGCCGGATGGGGACGTCCCGGAGCTCGAGCTTTCGGGCAGTGCCCTTGACGGTCAGGTTGTGGGCCGCGTCCACCAGGTCACCAAGGACGGCGCTGGCCGTCGGTGCGCCGCCCGCTCCCCGCCCGAGCAGCATCAGTTGCCCGACGGCGTCGCCCTCGACGAACACGGCATTGAACGAGTCACGCACCGAGGCGAGCGGGTGCGAGGAGGGCACCATCGCCGGGTGAGCCCGGACCGCGATCGCACCGTCGTCTTCGGCTTCGATGATGGCCAGCAGCTTGATCTCGAAGCCGAGGCGCGCCGCAGCGCGGATCTCGAGCTCGCTGATCGCCGAGATGCCCTCGCGGTAGACATCGCCTGCGACGACCTTTGCGCCGAACGCCACATTTGCCAGGATGGCGGCTTTGGCGGCGGCGTCGAAGCCCTCGACATCCGCCGTCGGGTCGCGTTCGGCGTACCCGAGCCCCTGGGCCTCGACCAGTGCCTCCTGGTAACCGGCGCCCGAAGCCGACATCCGTGTGAGGATGTAGTTGGTCGTGCCGTTGACGATCCCGATCACCCTGTGGATGCGCTCACCCGCAAGTGACTCACGCAGCGCCCGGATCAGCGGGATGCCGCCTGCCACCGAGGCCTCGAAGAGAAGGTCGACCCCTGCCTCGCCCGCCGCCTCCCACAGCTCGCTGCCGTGGTTGGCAAGGAGCTCCTTGTTGGCACTGACGACGGGTTTGCCGTTTTTGAGAGCCGCCAGCATGAGGGTGCGCGCCGGGGAAATGCCTCCCATGACTTCGACGACGACATCGATCGCAGGGTCGTTCACGACGGCGGCGGCATCGGTCGTGAGGAGCCCCTCCACACCGGGGACGTTGCGCTCCTTGGCTACCGAACGGACAGCCACCTTGACCAGTTCGAGGTGCATGCCCGTCCGGTCCGCGATCCGCTTTGCGTCCCCGAGGAGGAGGCGGGCAAGGGCGGCGCCGACGTTGCCACACCCGAGGAGGCCGACGCGGACCACGGGCCGTCCGGTTTGGGGGCGCTCAGTCATGAGTTCCGGCCGCTTCCGTTCACTCGGCACGCTCGGCTCGCGTCTGGTCGCTGCGCACGGCTCATAACCGGGCAGGCTAGCTAGAGCCGGAGAGCGTTGCGGAGTTCCCGCCCGGGTCAGGCGTCGAGAGCAAGGAGGTCGTCGTAGGTCTCGCGCCGTACGACGGTCCGCCAAGCGCCGTCCCGCACGAACACGACGGGCGGCCGGGGGACCTTGTTGTAGTTGGAAGCCATCGAATGGCCGTACGCACCTGTCACAGGCGTCGCAAGGACGTCCCCGACTCGTAGGTCTTCGGGGACGCAGGCGTCCCGGACCAGCACGTCGCCCGATTCGCAGTGCTTTCCCACGACGGTCACCGTCCTGGGCCTCGGCGCCCCCACCTCTCGAGGGAGGAACGCTTCGTAGCCCGAACCGTAGAGCACCGGCCGGGGGTTGTCGCTCATCCCGCCGTCCACGCTCACGTAGGTGCGCAAGCCGGGGAGCTCCTTGATGGTGCCTACCGTGTAGCACGTCACCGCCGCGCCGGCCACGATGGCGCGGCCGGGCTCGGCGGAGACAACGACATCCCCAGGCAGCCCCGCCTCCTCGGCCGCCCGGCGGATGGCGGTCGCCCATTGCCCGATCGACGGCGCCTCTTCGCCCGTTACGTAGGGCACCCCGAGGCCGCCTCCGATGCAAAGCTCCTCCAGCCCCTGCTCGAGGAACATGGGAACCAACAAAGACAGCGCCCGCTCGAAGCTTTGAAGCGAAAAAATCTGAGAACCGATGTGGGCATGAAGCCCAACCAGCTCGGCACCGTTCGCCGTGTCGCGGAGCCGCTCGACGGCGTCGGCAGCCGCACCTGACGCCAACCCAAAACCGAACTTCGAGTCGTCCTGGCCTGTCATCACGTACTCGTGAGTGTGGGCCTCGATCCCCGGGGTCACCCGCACGAGCACCTTGGGCCGGGGCTCCCCGCGGCGGCGCCGGCCGAGCATCGCCAGCCGGTCGATCTCGTCGAAGGAGTCGACGACGACGCGCCCTACGCCCAGCATCAGGGCCGTCTCGAGCTCGGCGAGGGACTTGTTGTTGCCGTGCAGGACAAGTCGTGACGCCGGCACGCCTGCGGCGAGGGCCACCGCGAGCTCGCCCCCCGTCGACACGTCTATACAGCAACCCTCCTCGTGGGCCAAGGCTGCCATCGCCTTGCAGAGGAACGCCTTCGAGGCGTAGGCGACGCGCGGCCCGAAGGCCGCCCTGGCCTGGCGGCAGCGGAGCCGGAGGTGCTCCTCGTCGTAGACGAAGACCGGCGTGCCGACTTCTCCGACGAGGTCGACGATGTCGACGCCGCCGATCACGAGGCGCCCGCCGGCGCCGACCCGAGATGTCTCTGGTAGCAGGTGGAGCGGGAGAGGCTGCCCGGCCTGAGCAGCAGCGTCCTCTCGTGGGGAAGGAGGTGCCGTGACGGGGTCGGGGATCATGGGCCACCATGCTGCCAGGAGACCTGGCCACTCGCGGCGATAAAAGCTCGCTCGAGCGCACCCGGCCCTACCGTTAACGCGCCGTGGCGATGGCATCCGAGCCGTCCGGGTGCCACCGGTATGCTTGGTGGGCCCGCCCCCGTAGCTCAGGGGATAGAGCGCCGGCCTCCGGAGCCGGGTGCGTGAGTTCGAATCTCGCCGGGGGCACCAGCATAAAGGGGCGGCTACCAGCAGGTATTTTGTGGAGCACTTCTCCCCAGGGCTGACCACAGTTACCCCCGGACGACCCTCATTTGCCACCCTGGGGTCGCCGGCCCGGGGAGGGCGGGCCCGTCGACTTGCTCTACCAGCACCGGGTCGACCCCCTCGTGCCGATAGAAGAGGTCGCCGGCGCAGTGAAGGACCTGATCGGCCAGGGCAAGGTCAGGTACTTCGGCCTCTCCGAGGCGGGCGCTCCGACCATCCGCCGGGCCCACGCCACCCAGCCCGTAGCCGCGGTCCAGAGCGAGTACTCGCTGTGGTGGCGCCGCCCAGAGGACGAGGTGCTCCCGGTCTGCGAGGAGCTGGGCATCGGTTTCGTCGCCTACAGCCCCTTAGGACGCGGCTTCCTGACCGGGGCGATCGACGAGCGCACCACCTTTGACAGCACCGACAACCGCAACAGCTTGCCGCGCTTCACGGTCGAGGCCCGCCAGGCGAACCAAGCGCTCGTCGACCGGCTCCGAGAACCTTGCCGCCCTCGCGGTCGCGCTCACCAGTGACGACCTCGCCGAGCTAAACCGCGCTGCATCCGAGGCCCAGGTCGTGGGCGACCGTTACCCAGCCGAAGTCGAACGGAAGACGAACCACTGACCATCCCACAGGGGCGCTGCCACCAAGAAGCGTGACTCGCCCGGCCGGGCCCCGCTCGTCCTACTAGGTGGCTTCGGTCCGGAGGTCCTGCCCTGCCCTCAGGTCGAGCTCGACCCAGATCGTCTTGCCGACGCTGTGGCGCTCAACCCCCCACCGGGTTGCGAGCTCCCCGATAAGCGTAAAACCCCAGCCGCCGTTGACGTCGGGCGTTCGCGGACGGATGGTCTGACTGCTTTGGTCGGACACTTCAACCCGCAGTACGGCGGAGCCGAGAGTGATCGCAACGTCGACCCAGTCCGAACCGCTGTGCTTCACGCTGTTGGTGACAAGTTCGCTCGTAAGCAATGCGGCGGCGTCGAATGCGTCGATCCCTATCCCCATGGCGGTCGTGGCGAGGGCCGAACGAGCAAGTACCGGAGCGAGCGAGTCGTTGCGGAACCGCTTGCGGAACTCGCCGGAGTGCCAAGGCGCTATGGCGTCGCTCGCGGTCGCCCGTTGCACCCGGGAGAGTATGAGGGCGAGCTTCGTGGCCTCGGCGTGCGAGATCCGCCCGCTACGGGCCTGGTCGGAGATCATCGCTCGTTCCTGCGAGAAGTAGTCGCCCGCCGAGGAGGCGCTCCCGACGTCCCATTCCAGCTCGCTCATGCCGGCAACGGTGGCCGTACGGCTGGCGGCCACGGCCTCTTGCTGGTCGATCAGTTCCTCGGCAAGCAACATCGCTGTCATCGATATCCCGAGCCATCTCGCAATGATGCGCCAACGGTCGGGAGCGGGCTTCGCCGCTTCCATCTCCCACAGCCGGTAAGCGGTGCGGGCGACGTCAAGCTGCCGGGCGGCTTGGGCCTGGGTAAGGCCGAGCTCTTCACGACGCTGGCGTAGGCGGCTTCCGAGCGGTATGACTTCAGCGGCCAAGAGCGTCACCTTTTTCCCGGACGACGATGGAGGGCAAGTCAGTGAGGCCGACCAGCGCGAGGACCCGTGCCACTCGCCGAGCGTTGAAAAGCGTCAAGGGACCTTGCCCGTTGAGTGATTCCGCTACTTGAAGCACGACGCGAAGTCCCGAGGCATCGAAGAACGTCACGGCCGCCATGTCGATGACAACGTCCGGCCCGGCCGACAGCGCCTCCTCGAGCGCCGTCCTAAGCTGATCGGCGGTCGACAGGTCAATTTCTCCGGCGACCCGTAGCACCGGCGGATCTCCTGCGACAAGCTCGGTCCTGAGAAGCTCCGCTGCCGGTCCCTCGTTTGGTGGGAAGCCCGTCTGATGTCTGACGTCTGTCACCAGGACTCACTTTACACCGTCCCTTGCAACAAACAATCCCAAACGCACGTTCCTGACGGGCGGCCTACGGGCGCTCCAACCTCAACGAGGGTGGGAGCAGCGTCCAGGTGAACACGGTGGAAATGCCGGTCCCCGCCCAGACCGCCCAAAACCAACCCTTATTTCAGCCTTTGGACGGCGTCGACGACGTCCGCGACCTCCGTCCGGGTCGTGTAGTCGGGATGGACGTCGGCCCACTGCGCCCGTCGAGCGGCGTCGACCACGACGACAGCCGGCATCGGCAAGCGGACGTCGCCGCCCTCGTTGAGCTCGGCCAGGTCGAGGCCAAGTGCAGCCTGCGCTGCGCGGACCTCCTCGCTGCCGTCGTCAACTATCCCGAGCGTCCCGGCCAGGTCGTTGCCCGGGTCGGAGACGACATCAAATGTGAGCTCGGCCTTCTCCTTGGCCGACAACGACCCGTCGGGGAGCTGAGGGCTCACCGCGACCAAGCGGGCCCCGAGCTCCTGGAGCCGCGGGAGGAGCTCGGCTTGGTAAACCCGCAACGTCAGGTTGCAGTAGGGGCACCACCCGCCCCGGTAAAAGACCAAGACCCCGGGGCCTCCGTCTAGCAGCTCCCTCAACGTGGTCGTGGCGCCGGTGACCGTGAGCAGGGCGGCGTCCGGCAACTCCCTGCCGGTAGGGACGACCGGGGCCGGCAATGCCTTCAGACGCGCCTGCTGGTTGGTGAAGGTACCGGCCACTTCGCCCGGGAGCCGTCCGGCGGCGGCAGCCTTGATGGCGGAAAGCTGGTCGTTGAGGCTCGTCATGTCTTCCTCCTGGGTGACATTGGACTGTTCAGTCCAGTTCTACCAGGTCCACCGGGAAAGTGGACCGGGAGGTCCAAATCTGCGGCACAATGGCGGCGTGACCAGCCAACCAAGCACAGACCGTGGTCGGCGCACGCGCCGCCGGATCGTCGACGCTGCGCTCGAGGTCGTGGCCGAGCGCGGCGCTCAAGGCGCCAGCCTCGACGAAGTAGGTGCCCGGGCGCGCACCAGCAAGGGGCAGCTGTACCACTACTTCAACGACCGCGACGACCTCCTGCGGTCCGTTGCAGAGGCCACCAACGAGGCCGTCCTCGGTGCCCAGGCGTCCTTGTTTGCCTCTCTCGGCACGGCCGGGGGCATGCGGGCATGGGCCGACAGCTTGGTGGCGCTCAACGAATCGCGTCATGGCACCGGCGGGTGTCCCATCGCCTCGCTGGTCGCTCAGGTCGGCGAGCGCGACGAAGCGGCGCGGTCCGTGCTGGCGAGTGGCTTCGACCGCTGGGAACAAGCCATCGAGGCAGGGCTTGCCGCGCAAAAACAAGCTGGCGAACTACGCCCCGACGCCGACACCGGGTGGTTGGCAGCCAACGTCTTGGCAACGCTGCAGGGCGGCTTGGTGCTCGCCCAGGCCAGGCGCGACCCGGGCGCCTTGCGAGCAGCGCTCGACGGAGCGCTGCGTCTTGTCGATAGCTACCGTTTCACGCCAACCACCGCGAGCCACTCCCAAGGGCGGCCGCCCAAAATGACGGACAGGCGCCCGGGCGCGTAGTCCTTCGTACAAGAGAAGTCCGCAGGCTCAGCGACCGGTCTTTTCGAGCTGAGCAAGGCCGACGTTGAGCTCGAGGACGTCGAGGTAGTTGCTCCCGAGGAACCCCCACTCGGCATGGTGGGTTTCGTGGGTAATCAACTTCTCGAGACTGGATGGGCCAATCCCGGTGGCTTTGGCAACCATCGAGATCTGGACGATGGCGTCCTCGGGCGTGATATCGGGGTCTATCCCGCTCCCCGAGGTCGTCACCAGGTCGGGCGTCGGGTCAGCGACGCCGAGCTTGTGCCAGAGGGCGATGAGAGCTTTGGTGTTGTCGAGGAGCAATCCCGAACGCGGCCCGAGGTTGGTCGCCGCCGACTCACCACTGACCATCGTGTTTGTGCCCGGTGCGTTCGCCGCCAGCGGGTTGTCACCTCCGGACTGTCCCGCCTTCGGGTTGGCGGCGTACGGCCCCATGTCGTCGGGGCGGCCAAGGAACCACTGGCCGTGGAAAGTCTCCGGGTCGTACCAGTTTTGCCCGACAAGCGTTGAGCCGTTGGCCGTGACCGACCCGTTTGCCGTGCTCTTGAACGCCAGCTGCGACAGTCCCGTCCCGGCAAGCATGTAGACAAAGCTGATGATCATCCCGACGATGCCGAAAGCAAATGCACGCCGAATGTTTAGCAACATCTCGTGGCCTCTCTAGTACCAGTGGATCGCGACGAGGAAAAGGTCTATGACCTTTATGAAGAAGAAGGGGGCGAGGATCCCACCGACACCGTAGATGAATACGTTGCGCCGCAGGATGGCGGCTGACGAAGCCGGGCGGAACTTCACGCCCCGGAGGGCCAGGGGGATCAACGCCACGATCACCAGCGCATTGAAGATGACCGCCGAGAGCACCGCTGACTGGGGGCTGTGCAGCCCCATGATGTTGAGCGTGTTCAAGTGCGGGTAGGTGGCCACGAACAACGCCGGGATGATGGCGAAGTACTTGGCCACGTCGTTCGCTATCGAAAATGTCGTCAGCGAACCCCGTGTGATGAGGAGCTGCTTACCTATTTCGACCACCTCGATGAGCTTGGTCGGGTTGGAGTCCAGGTCGACCATATTGCCGGCCTCTTTTGCCGCCGTCGTGCCGGTGTTCATCGCAACCCCGACGTCCGCCTGTGCGAGCGCCGGCGCGTCGTTGGTGCCATCGCCGGTCATGGCGACGAGCTTGCCGCCCTCCTGCTCGCTCTTGATCAAGTCCATCTTTGCTTCGGGCGTCGCTTCGGCAAGGTAGTCGTCCACGCCTGCCTCCTGGGCGATCGCCGCAGCGGTGAGCGGGTTGTCGCCGGTGATCATGACGGTGCGGATACCCATCCGGCGCATCTGGTCGAATTTTTCCCGGATGCCTTCCTTGACAACGTCTTTCAGCTCGATGACACCGAGGATCTTTGGCCCGTCGGCGACCACGAGAGGCGTCCCGCCCGAACGCGATATCTTCTCGACGATCGGGTCGAGGTCACTTGGGACAGCCCCACCCTGTTCGGCTACCCAGCGTTTCACGG
>Ga0335072_10006939_pt1 | contig 16531 bp, 13 predicted proteins | sample Lox_Sample_21_FD_206725 | JGI IMG/M metagenome (GOLD analysis project Ga0335072, IMG submission 206725) | Soil microbial communities from Loxahatchee National Wildlife Refuge, Florida, United States - Lox_Sample_2.1 | ecosystem: Environmental > Terrestrial > Soil > Wetlands | place: USA...
CGGGGCCGCAGGGCTCCGGTGGCGGACCTGGTCCTGGCCATCCAGCAGTCGTCCAGGATCACGTAGTCATAACCGTCGGCTGCCAGGCCGCTGGAGGCCAGCGCCTGGGCGTTACTCAGGATGTCCTGCTGGGTGGCGTTGCACCCGTCCTGGTACCAGGCGTCGAAGCCCATCGGCGGAGTCAGGGCGGCGGCTGTGCTAGCGGCAGCTGTGCTGGCTGCTGCCGTGCTGGCAGCTGAGGGGGTTGCTTCCTGGACTCGGCCGCGTTGCGCCGGATTCGCTGCTGCGCTGGCCGGGACGATCACCGCAGCTACGACGCAGGGAATAGCCAGCACGCCAAGGATCCCCGCCACCTTGCTCACCGGTACAGCTCCCGTCACTCGTCCGTCCCTCTCTACGCGCTCTTGGTCAAGATGAGGCCACGACGTAGCCATTAGTTGTTATACCGGTGATCGACGCCGAGGCGCGGCGGCGAGGTGAATCCCGCCAAAAGCTGCCTGCCGGTCAGCGCAGCAACAGCCGGGCGGCCAGCTCCAGGTGCGATGCCACGTCGTTAGCCGATGCCCGCCTGGTCACCCACGCCACCAGGTTGGACAGCCAGACATCACCGATGACCCTGGCTATGGCGCGCTCGTCCGCGGTCGGCTCACCATCGTGCATCGCCTTGGTGAGCATGTCTTCCATGAGTCTTGCGACTGCGTTGACCTCCGCGGCAGCACTCGGGTCAGCGAACATGAACGCCCTGGTCATGGCCTCAGTGAGCAGTGGCTCCCGCTGCATGGACCTGGTGACCCGGCCGAGCACGTAGAGCATCCGCTCGTACGGAGTCTCGCCAGGCAGCGGCGACCGGTCCAGCCTCTCCTGGGCGCGCTCGAACTCGCGGGCCAGGCCGGATACCAGCAGGTGGATCTTGGAGGGGAAATACCGGTACAGCGTGCCTAGCGCCACATCAGCACGCTCGGCCACAGCTCGCATCTGCACCGCGTCGTAGCCACCCTTGGACGCAAGCGCGAGCGTCGCGTCGAGGATCCGCTTGCGCCGCTCGCGCTGCGCCGCCGAGCCTAGGTCCGCCTCCGCCGCACCTGGCGCGGCCGACGGGTGAGCAGCATCGCTGCTACGTGTTCTCGGCGTTGCCATCGCGGCCTTTCGTCCTCATGCAAGCGAGCTTTCCCGGTGCCAGGTGGCCTGGTGCTCGTCTTGCGGCCGGGTGGTCCCGGCGCCGCGGCGCCTGCCTCATCCCGTTCCTGCCTGCGAGAAGCCTAGCAACGCGATCGGGGCGGGCCTTTCCCCGCAGCGCAGGAGCTCATCGTCGGGACGCGTGGCGGCCGGGGGTCGGGCCCGGCCTCAGAGCACGCTGGCCCGCCGCAGCTATAACGTGTTCTAATTTTGACTGCTGGCGGACGAGGAGGAGCAGTTGCCGATCGCGAGCACGGACGAGCAGCTTGCGCTCCAGGCCTCGATCCGCGAATGGGCGAAACGGGCCGCAGTCATAGACACCGTTCGGGGCCTGGAACCGGGTACCGGCGACTGCCATGGCGTAGCGACCGCGCTCGGTGACGGGCCGGCTGCGGAACGCTGGGCGAGCCTGGCCGAGCTTGGCGTGTTCGGCATCGGCCTGCCAGCCGCCGCCGGCGGGGCGGACGGCAGCACGGCCGACCTTGCTGCCGCGCTGGCTCAGCTCACCGAATCCCTCGTGCCGGGTCCGGTGCTCCCGACCCAGATCGCCGTTCTGCTGCTCCGCAGCTGCCTGGATCACAAAGCTGTGCAGGCCGCGCTGCGGTCGGTGGCAGCAGGAGAGATCTCCGTCGCCGTGGCGCTGGACGGCGGCTCGGTGGCAGCAGCCAGGCAGCCGGATGGCTCGGTGACGTTGACCGGCACCGTCGGCCCGGTGCTCGGCGCTGGCTGCACCACTCATCTGCTGGTCGCGGGGCAGGCGGATACCCCCGGCGATGGCGCCCGTGACAAGCCCGATGCTGGCCCGGCCGACGGCTTGGTCTGGTGCCTCCTGCCGTCCGATCAACATGGCATCTCCCTGATCCAGCGGGCGCCGGCCGACTTCTCCCGGCCGCTGGCCGACATCGCGCTAGCGGGCGTCGCTGCCAGGCCGGATCAGGTCCTGACCGGCATCAGCCTCGGGCTGGTACGCGACTTTGCTGCAGCGCTATTCGCGGTCGAGGCGGCAGCAGTGGCACGCTGGTGCGCCCGCACCGCGGCCGAGTATGCAGCGGTGCGGCACCAGTTCGGCCGACCCGTTGGCGCGTTCCAGGCCGTCAAGCATTTGTGCGCGGGCATGCTCTGCCGGGCCGAGACCGCCGCCGCGCTCGCCTGGGACGCGGCTCGCGCGGTCGATGAGGAACCCGGCCAGCTGCCGTTGATCGCTGCAGCCGCCGCAGCCGTCAGCCTCGACGCTGCAGTCGAGGTGGCTAAGGACTGCATCCAGGTGCTCGGTGGCATCGGTTTCACCTGGGAGCATGACGTGCACCTTTACCTGCGGCGGGCGCTTGCACTGCGGCAGTTGCTCGGCGGCAGCGCACGCTGGCGGGACCGGGCCGCGCGGCTTGCGCTCTCCGGAGTGCGCCGCCAGTTGCAGCTGGACGAAGCCGAGATCACCGGGGACCTAGCTGCCGTCAGGCTCGAGGCTGCCGAGCTGGCCGCCAGGTTTGCGGCGTTGCCGGAGCCACAGCAACGTCGCGAGCTCGCGGATCGCGGTTACGCCGCGCCCGCCTGGCCTCGGCCGCACGGGCTAGCGGCTTCCCCTGGCGCGCTGCTGATCATCGACGACGAACTCGCCAAAGCCGGCGTCAGCAGGCCTGACCTTGTCATCGGCGGCTGGGCCATCCCGGCAATCCTCGCTCACGGCACGCAGGGGCAGGCCGACAGGTTTGCCGGGCCCACCCTGCGCGGCGAGCTGAGCTGGTGCCAGCTCTTTAGCGAGCCAGAGGCCGGTTCGGATCTGGCCTCGCTGCGGACCAGGGCAGAGCGCGCCGAGGGCGGATGGCTGCTTACCGGGCAGAAAATCTGGACCTCGCTGGCCCGCGAGGCTGACTGGGCGATCTGCCTCGCCCGTACCGACGCGGCCGCGCCCAAGCACAAGGGGCTGACTTACTTCCTCGTCGCCATGGATAGCCGCGGCATCGACATCAGGCCACTGCGCGAGATGACCGGCCGCCAGATGTTCAACCAAGTGTTCCTGGACCAGGTGTTCGTGCCAGACGAGTGTGTCGTCGGTACACCAGGTGATGGCTGGCGGGTCGCGCGCACCACTCTTGCCGCCGAGCGAGTAGCCATGGCCACTGGCTCGTCGGTGGGCGAGGACGTCGAGCGACTGCTCGAGCTGACCATGCGGAACGGCACTGCCGACGACCCGGTTGCACGCCAGCTGCTTGGCCGGCTCATTGGCGAGGGCATGGCCGTCAGCGTGCTCGACGTGCAGGCAATGCTGGCCCAGCTGCACGGTGCCGATCCCGGCCCGCTTGCCGCGGTACGCAAACTCGCCGGAGTAGCCCACCGGCAGGCGGTCGCGGAAGCCGCGCTGGAACTTACCGGCACGGCAGGCGCTGCGGCTGACGGCGACGACAGTGAGTTCCTGCACGAGTTCCTGCTCTCCCGGTGCCTGAGCATCGCGGGCGGGACGACTCAGATCCTCCTGTCACTGGTAGCTGAACGCCAGCTCGGCCTGCCCAGAGACGAGGTGCGGTAGGTGGATTTCACCCGCAGCGAGGCCGAGATCGAGGTGTCAGAACTCGCCGCGCGGGTTCTCGCCGCCCGCAGTGCGGGCGCCGGGACAGATGCCGGTGTCAGCACCGACTTCGACGCCGGTCTCTGGACCGATCTCGCCCGGGCCGGCTTGCTGTCGCTGGCATTGCCGGCCGTCCTCGGCGGGGAAGAACTCGGCGTTCAGGCCACCGCAGCTGTGCTGACCGAAGTCGGCAGGCGCGCGGCCAGGGTGCCGGCGCTGGCCACACTGGCGCTCGGCGTGCTGCCGGTGATGCGTTCGGTCGATCCCTCGCTCCGGCACCGCCTGCTGGCCGGAGTCGCGACTGGAGACACGGTGCTGACCGCGGCCATCAGGGAGCCGTCTGACCCGATGCCGATGGCGCCGAGCACGGTGGCGACGCTGACTGGCGGCGGGCAGCCAGCCACGCTGACTGGAGTCAAGACGGGCGTGCCTTACGCCGCAGCGGCGAACTGGATCCTTGTCCCGGCCAGTATCGGTGGCGGGGCATCAACTCCGGCCGTGGTCGCCGTGATCGAGCCGGGTGCCGACGGGCTGTCCTGCCAGCGGACTTACAGCTCGTCAGGCTTGCCGGAGTACACGCTGCGGCTGGCGGGAACCCCGGTGGCGCACCTGCTGGAAGGTTGTGCCGCCGACGAGCTGTACCGGCTTGCCGTGGCGGGCGCCTGTGCCGTCGCCGATGGCGTACTCGCCGCGGCGCTCGACCTCACCACCGAACACATCCGCAGCAGGGAGCAGTTCGGCCGTCCGCTGGCAACCTTCCAGGCCGTGGCACTGCAAATCGCCGACGTTTACGCGACGGCGCGGACCCTGCACCTGGCCACGGTGTCGGCATGCTGGCAGCTGGACACCGGTCGCGACGCCGGCCGGGACACCGATGTGGCCGCATACTGGCTCGCCGAATTCGGGCCGCAGGCCATGCGCACCTGCCATCATCTGCATGGCGGTCTTGGCATGGACATCAGCTACCCGCTGCCGAGGTATTCGGCGCTGCTAGCAGACCTGGTTACGCTCATCGGCGGCGCGGATGACCGGCTGGACCGGCTCGGCGCCCGGGAAGCAGCTGATGCCTGATGTTCATCGACCTGACCGAATCCCAGCTCAAGCTGCGCGACGAGTTGCGGTCATACTTCGCCACACTGATCTCGCCAGCCGAGCGCGAGGCGATGCTGACACAGCGCCATGGCACCGTTTACCGGGACGTCGTTCGCCGGATGGGCAGGGACCGCTGGCTCGGCGTGGGGTGGCCGGCCGAGTACGGCGGGCACGGCCTCGGCCAGATCGAGCAGCAGATCTTCGTGACCGAGGCCGCGCTGGCAGACGTCCCGTTGCCCGCGGTCACGCTGCAGACCGTCGGGCCAACCCTGATGGAGCACGGCAGCCAGGAGCAGAAGGACTTCTTCCTGCCGCGGATCCTGACCGGCGACCTGCACTTCGCCATCGGCTACACCGAGCCGGGCGCGGGCACGGACCTGGCCTCGCTGCGGACCAGAGCCGTCCTCGACGGTGACCACTATCTGGTCAACGGCCAGAAGATCTTTACGACCGGCGGCCACGACGCCGACTACGTCTGGCTTGCGTGCCGCACTGATCCTGACGCCCCGAAGCACAAGGGCCTGTCCATTCTGATTGTCGACACGACGGATCCCGGTTACTCGTGGACCCCGATCATTACTCACGACGGCGCCCATCATGTGAACGCCACCTACTACTCCGATGTGCGCGTCCCGGTGACGATGCGGGTCGGCGAGCAGAATGGCGGCTGGCGGCTGATCACTGCACAGCTCAATCACGAGCGGGTGATGCTCGGGCCCTCCGGGCGGCTCGGCGTGCTGCACCGGCACGTCCGTGACTGGGCGGCCAGGCAGCCAGGGCCGGACGGCCGCCCGCTGCTTGACCAGCCCGATGTCCGCCGCGCTCTGGCCAGGGCCAGCGCGGCCGAGCGAATCAACGAGCTGCTCAACTGGCAGGTAGCGGTGACCGAGGCAATAGACATCGCCGACGCGTCGGTGACCAAGATCTTCGGGTCAGAGCAGGTGCAGCAGATCGGCGCTGAACTCGCCGAAATCGTCGGCCGGCACGGCAACCTGGCCGAGCCGCATACCGCCGAACTCGCCCGCTGGCTGGACGTGCAGAACAAGCGGAACACGGTCATGACATTCGGCGGAGGAGTTAACGAGGTGCAGCGCGAGCTGATCGCAACGGCAGGTCTCACGCTGCCGAGGGTCCCGCGATGACAAGCGGTGTACAAGAGCAGCCGGGCGAAGACCCGAGCGCAGTCATACTGGCGGCGGCCGACAAGGTGCGAGCGGCCGGCCCGAGCGCGCCCCGGTTCGCCAGGGACCCGGTGAACCTGCCGGCGATCAGGAACTGGACCGACGCGATCGGCGACACCAACCCGCTGTACACCGACGCCGACTTCGCCAGCCGCTCGGTGCACGGTCTGGTGCAGGTGTGGACGATGCCAGGGCTGCAGCAGCCCCCGGCAGGAGGCAGCGACACCGACCCGCTCGGGCAGATGATGAAGACACTGGACAAGGCCGGGTTTCCCGCGGTGGTCGCGACCAACTGCTCGCAGACCTACCACCGCTACCTGCGCCATGGCGAGCTGGTCAGCATGCGCGCCGAGTTGACCGAGGTCAGCGGACCCAAGCGCACAGCTCTCGGCGAAGGGTGGTTCGTGACCACCAGGAATACCTGGTACTCCGCCGGTGAACCGGTGGCGGAAATGGACTGGCGCGTGCTCAAGTTCCGGCCGCGGCCAGCCGGACAAGACCAGCCCGCGGCTACCGGAACCGTGTCGTCCGGGCCGGCGATGCGGCCGCCCCCCTCGCCGGACACGGACTTCTTCTGGGCCGGTACCACGGCCGGCGAACTGCGTATCCAGCGCTGCGGCGAGTGCGGTGCGCTCCGCCACCCGCCGGGGCCTGCCTGCCTGAGCTGCGGGGCGCTGCACCATCAGGGCTATCAGGTCGCCGCTGGAACCGGGACGGTCTTCAGCTACGTTGTGCACCACCATCCGCCGGTGCCAGGCAAGCAACTGCCGATCATCGTCGCCCTGGTCGAGCTGACCGAAGGGCCGAGAGTTATGGCCGAGCTGACCGGCATCGATCCGGAACAGGTCAGCATCGGCATGCCGGTACGCGCCAGCTTCATCCGGATCGACGATGAGCTGGTGCTGCCCGGCTGGCAGCCTGACGAGCGACGCGCGGCGGGTGCCCCGCCGGAATCCACGCTGCCCGAGTGGAGCCTGACGGTGACGCCCACCGTCATCGTGTCCGCCGCTATCGCCACCCGTGACTTCTATCCGGTGCACCACGACCGGGACTTCGCCATCCGCGGCGGCAGCGCCGATATCTTCCTGAACATCCTCACCACGACAGGCCTGGTGCAGCGGTACGTCACCGACTGGGCCGGCCCGGAGGCGCTGGTGCGCGCAGTATCGATCCGGCTCGGGGTGCCGTGTTATGCCGGAGACACGCTGACGTTTGCTGGCGTGGTCACCGGCGACACTGGCCCCGACGGCCGCGACCAGGTGATAGCGGTAACCGGCAGCTGCAGCCTCGGCAACCACGTCACCGGCACGGTCCGGCTCGCGAGCGCCGGGAGCAGCTCATGACTAGCAGCGCGGGAATGTTCGCCGGGGCGCCTGGGTCCGGCACAGCAGCGATCGCAGGCATCGGGGCCACCGAGTTCTCCAAGGATTCAGGGCGCAGCGAGCTGAAGCTAGCCGTCGAAGCCACCCGGGCCGCGCTCGACGATGCCGGCCTCGAGCCGGCCGACGTGGACGGGCTAGTCACGTTCAGCATGGACTCGAACGCGGAGATCGCGGTGGCGCGCGAAATCGGCGCGGGCGAACTGACGTTCTTCAGCCTGATCGGCTACGGCGGCGGTGCGGCCTGCGCGACCGTGCACCAGGCCGCGATGGCGGTAGCGACCGGTGCGGCGAGCGTCGTCGTCTGCTACCGGGCCCTCAACGAGCGGTCGGGCCGCCGGTTCGGCCAGGTCTCGGTCGGCGCGGTTCAGGCAGCCACCTCGTCCGGCATCGACAGTGGCTGGCACTATCCGATGGGCCTCGCCACTCCTGCCGCGACAGTCGCGATGGCAGCCCGCCGCTACATGCACGCCTTCGGCGCAACCAGCGCAGACTTCGGGACGGTCGCGGTCGCCGACCGCAAGCACGCCGCCACCAACCCGTCGGCCTGGTTCTACCAGCGGCCGATCACGCTGGCTGACCACCAGCAATCGCGGTGGATCTGCGAGCCGCTGCGACTGCTGGACTGCTGTCAGGAGACCGATGGCGCAGTCGCTGTCGTGGTGACCAGCCTCGAGCGTGCCCGTTCCCTTAAAAAATCGCCGGTTGTGATCCGGGCAGCGGCCCAGGGCAGCGGACCGAATCAGTACACGATGACTAGCTACTACTCCGGCGACCTGACCGGCCTGCCGGAGATGGGAGTGGTTGCGCGCCAGTTGTGGCGGCAAGCCGGGCTGAGGCCGGCTGACATCCGAACCGCGGTGCTGTACGACCACTTCACCCCGTACGTGCTGATGCAACTGGAGGAGCTCGGCTTCTGCCCGCGTGGCGAGGCGAGGAACTTCATCGCCGGGGGCGCGATCGAGCTAGGCGGCGTGCTGCCGCTGAACCCGCACGGCGGTCAGCTCGGCGAGGGCTACCTGCACGGCATGAACGGCATCGCGGAGGCCGTCCGGCAGGTTCGCGGTACTTCGGTCAATCAGGTTCCCGGTGACGGGCCGGTGCTGGTCACGGCTGGCACCGGTGTGCCGACGAGCGGGCTGATCCTGGGGCGGGGCTGAGCTACTTGTCGGGAATCTCGTCTTCTGTTAGGAGTTGTACGGCGCCATGCGCGGCCGCCTAGCCGCGATAATGCAGCCTCGGTGGAGGGAGATGCGATGGGTAAGGTAGTCCGCCACGCCGCTGTGGCGTTAGTGGCAAGCGCCATGCTCGTAGCCCTGCCGGCTGGCGACGCGTTTGCAGACAGTCACTCAACTTCTTTCTCGTCCGATCAAGCTGGCTACGCGGTAGCCGGAGCCAGTTTCCGCGAGGTAGAGGTATGGGCTCGGCTCCCGAACGCGTCTCGATTTTCCCGTGAGGTTGGCCAGGTCGGCGCATCCGTCGAGCTGTCCAACAAACGGATCCTTATCGACCTGATGATCTCCGCATGCACCGACAGCACGTGCCGACCAGGCGGCAAGCCCGCGTGGCGGAAGTACCGCCTCAACTTCTCGGTATTCAGCTCCGCCACGCACAAGGTCATCTGCTCGACATCATCGGCCGTAGCGAAGACGAGATGCCCCGGGGTACCGCGCTCCTGGCGGAGGTTCAGGCTCCGGCCGGGCCGGACCGTGAATCTCGTCCTCTTCTACTCGAGCACCTTCGGGAATATCGAGGCTGACGCGACTACCTCCGGTTTTAACAGCGCCACATATGACAACTACGTTCCCGGCACTGGCGAAGGCTTCGGTCAGGGCAGGATTGCCGCGCAATTCGGCAGCTCGCCGTGGAGCGCAAACCGCTATCGGGCCCCGGCAAGGCCAGAGCATCTCCTCACGTTCGGCATCCCGCCAGGGCCCGCCGTCGCGGCAGAGTTCGCCCTCGCCAGCGGTGCGGGGACCTGCGTCACCTCTTGGCGAGTGCATCACCGGGTCGCGATGACACGCCGGGGCACCCCCGGCACGCGCCCGCAGGCCGTGGCCAGCAAGGCCTGGCGCTATGGCTGCGATTTCAACATCACGCTGGAGCGGTGAGTTGCCGGTGCCGGCCGGTCAGCCGGGCAGCCAGGCCTTGTCGGAGCCGGGCGGAGCGCCGACGACCGCAGAGTGAGCGCAGCAGATCTGCGCGACCGAGTCGCTGTGCCGATCGTCGGCCATCACCGCCGCCGGGTAGGCGCACAGCAGCGTGAACGCGTACTGCTTGCTGATCTCGTTCCACAGCGCTTCGAGCTCGATGGCCGCATCGGGCAGGCCCGCGTCCCAGAGCACTGCGACCATCTCACCGAACACCCGGACCGGGCTAGGCTTGCTGCCGGCCGCGGCCACGACCGGGCTGATGGTCTCCCAGAAGGCCGCCGCGTCCGGCTGCCCGTTGATGATGAATCGGTTCATCGTCTCGCCGGCGTCGAGCAGGACATACGATCCGGCCGCCCAGGCCCCTGCCACGTCGACGCCAGCGCCGCTGAGCCAGCTACTGATCTGGATCCGGTGCTCCGGCGTCGCCACCAGGACGGCTGCTCCGCCGCCGCAGATTGCGGGCTGCAGGTACTCGCCGACGAGCCCGGCTAGCTCGTCCTCCTGATAGAACGCCACGGCGTGGTCGCCCGGACCAACGCTGAGCACCTGGCCGTCCCTTCTGTCGCTTTCACCTGACGTCAGGCTCTATGCCCGGGCAGTGAGGAGTTAATCACCCGGTGAACTGGCCGCATGGAGCGCCGCCAGGTAACCGAAGGTCATGGCCGGGCCGATCGTCGCGCCCGGCCCGGCGTAGCTGCGCCCCATGACCATTGCGCTGCAATTGCCGGCGGCATACAAGCGGTCGATGGCGCTGCCGTCCGGCCGCAGCACCCTTCCGTGCTCATCCGTGCGAAGACCGCCCTTGGTGCCGAGGTCGCCGGGCACGATCTTGATCGCGTAATAGGGCGGGCTAGTGAGGGGTGCCAGGTTCGGGTTGGGCTTGCAGTTCGGATCGCCGTAGTAACGGTCGTAGGCGGAGTCGCCGCGGCCGAAGTCGGAGTCCTTGCCGGAGGTCGCGAAGTCGTTGAACTTCTGCACCGTCTTGGCGAGACCGTCGGCGGAGATCTGGATCTGGCCAGCCAGGCCGGCCAGCGAGTCGGCCTTGAACACGACGCCGGACCGGAACCAGCGCCGGGGCAGCGGCTTGCGCGGCGGGATGCCGGTGAACACGTACCGGTTCCGATAACGCTGATCAGTGATCATCCAGCACGGGATATGCGGATCATCGTCGGTGTGCTTGTCGTACATGACGTGCACGGCATCGACGTACGGTGCTGCTTCGTTGACGAATCGCTCGCCCGCGCTGTTCACGAAAATGCTGCCCGGCAGGCTTCGCTCGGCCAGGCAGAATACCGGCCCGCTGGCCAGCGGAATCGACGGTCCCCACCAGGCGTCGTCCATCAGCTCCAGCTCGCCGCCGGCTCCGTGGCCTGCGAGGATGCCGTCGCCGGTGTTGTCCGGCGAGCCGACCGTCCACTCGGTCGCAACCGGGGCTCGCTGATAACGCCTGCGCATCTCGTCATTGCGCTCGAACCCGCCCGTCGCCAGCAGTACGCCGCGGCGAGCGCGGATCGCCACCGGCTCGCCGTGGCGCGTTGCCGTCAGGCCCGTGACCGTGCCGTTCTCCGTCAGCAAGCCGGTCATGGGGGTGTTCAGCCAGACCGGCACGCCGGCGTTGACCAGGCCCTGGCGGAGTCCGGCGGCGAGCGCCTGGCCCATGCTCAGCAACTGCCGGTGGCGCATCCGGCTGACGATCATCCGGCCAGTCACCCTGGCGGTCGTTGTGATCGCACGCGGATGACTGGTACCGAGGCTCATCCAGCGGTAGTTGGCCTGAGTGACTGTGATGTGCGCGGGCGCCGGCAAGTACGGCGGCCGCAGGCTGGCCAGTTCCGGGCCTAGGACACGGCCGTCCAGCAGTCTGGGCTCGATCGACCGTCCGCCGGGCCGGCCGCCCGGCGCCTCGGGGTAGTAATCGGAGTAGTTCGGCACCCAGTCGAAGCCCAGCGGGGTGTTGGCCAGAACGAAGTCGAGCATCCCCGGGCCGTTCTCGAGAAATGCCGTACGCAGTCCGGCCGGCACTGTCTCGCCGGCCACGTGCGCCAGGTAAGCGCTTGCCTCCTCGGTCGTGTCGCGGATGCCGGCCGTGCGCAGTACCGAGTTCTGCGGCACCCAGACTCCGCCGCCGGAACGGGCGGTGGAGCCGCCGAAGTATTCCGTTTTCTCGATGACGAGTGCGCTGAGGCCATTGGCCGCAGCAGTGAGTGCCGCCGTCAGGCCGGCCGCTCCGCTTCCCGCGACGACGAAGTCGAACACCGGCTCATCGGTTGTCATCCGACCTCCGCGATCGCCGCCGACGGCCAAGCCCGGCACTGGCCTTGCTGTTCATAGTAGAACACGTTTCAGTTCCGGGCTGGCCCGGCCGTCTTCGCGGCCTCAGTACTGGCTCGTCCGTCCCGCTCGGCGGCCCGCCGCGCACTTCATCCGGGCGGCTGCTGCTTATTGCCCGGCAGCACCACCTTGCTGGCGGGATCAGCGCAAGCTAGCGTCAGCACGCCCGGGCAGATTGAGGTGGACGAGTGAAGGTTCCCATGCGCTACGGCGTCGTGCTGTTCACCAGCGACCGCGGCATCACCCCGGCCAGCGCGGCTCAGGCGGCCGAGGGTGCCGGCTTCGATTGCTTCTACGTGCCCGAGCACACTCACATCCCGGCCCGGCGGGACGCCCTGCATCCGCGAACCGGAACGCGTGAGCTGCCCGACGACCGGTACTTGCGGACGCTCGACCCATGGGTATCCCTGGCTATGGCTGCTGCGGTCACGTCGGTCATCAGGCTGGGTACCGCCGTTGCGCTGCCGGCCGAGCACGACCCGATCTCGCTCGCTAAGACGATTGCTTCGCTTGATCACCTGTCCGGCGGGCGCGTCGAACTCGGCATCGGCTTCGGCTGGAACACCGACGAGCTGGCCGATCACGGGGTGCCGTCCGGCCGGCGGCGAACTGTGCTGCGCGAGTACCTGGCGGCAATGCAGGCGCTCTGGTCGCAGGACGAGGCCAGTTACGACGGCGAGTTCATCAGCTTCGGCGCCTCCTGGGCATGGCCAAAGCCGCTGCAGCCGATCCCGGTATCGGTCGGCGCGGGCGGGACACAGCAGACCTTCAGCTGGATCGCCGGATCGGCCGACGGCTGGATGACCACGCCCGGCGAGCAGGACCTGGAGGCGAAGGCAGCATTGCTGCACAAGACATGGCAGCAGAGCGGACGAGACGGTTCGCCACGGATCACCGTGCTGGCCGGGAAGCCGGACCCGGGTCTGCTCAGTCACTGGCACGAGATCGGCGTCACCGACGTGGCGTTCGGAATGCCCGACCGGGCGGAGGCCGAGGTCGCCGGCTACCTCGGCCGGCTGGCGGGCAAGCTCGGCCTGTCCTGACGACTAGATTCCCGACTGCGGCCCGATGCCGATCAGCAGGTCCGTCATCCGGGTGCCGGCCGGCTCGGCCAGCACCTCGAAAACCACGTCGCCGCGGGTAAAACGTCAGCGCCGTGTTCGCCGTCCGGTAAGCGAGAATATGCCGACTGTTCGCATCTGGCCTGTTCTGTATCTATGCCGAGGCCAGCCTTGCCCTGCCTAACATTGGTGCCGATGAAAGCCCGCCAGACAGTGCCAGCCACCCGTACCAAGGGATCGCGGCCAGCCAAGGCTGGTCGCAGCACAGCGCCTGCACCGAACCCGACCTTCTGGGCGAGCAGTACGTTCTGGGGCTGGGTCGGGCCCATCCTCATCACGATCTTCGGCGGCTATCTGCGGTTTCACAGGTTGGGCTGGCCACCCACGAGCATCTTCGACGAAACCTATTACGTGCCGGACGCGAACTCGATCCTGCACCACGGCGTCGAGTTCGAGCATGTCAGCAACCTCAACTACCTTCTAGCCGCGGGCAACACCACCAACATCTTTGTAAAGATTCACGGCCACTACATCGCCGAGCGAGTGGCCCATCCGCCACTTGGCAAGATCATGATGGCGGTCGGGCAGTGGATGTTCGGTCTGACGCCGTTCGGCTGGCGGTTCACAGTTGCGCTGATCGGCACCGTCTCGATCCTGATGGTGGCGCGGATCGCCCGCCGGATGACGGGTTCCACCCTGCTCGGGTGCATCGCTGGCCTGCTGCTCGCGCTCGATGGCCTTGAGCTGGTGCTGAGCCGGACCGCGCTCCTCGACATCTTCGTCATGTTCTGGGTGCTCGCCGCCTTCGGGCTGCTCGTGATCGACCGGGACCGCACCATAGCCCGGCTGAAGGATGCCGCCGCGTCAGGCGATCCGCAGGATGTCGCCGGGCCCAGGCTCGGGATCCGCTGGCTGCGGGTAGGCGCCGGCCTCTGCCTGGGAGCGGCCTGCGCGAGCAAGTGGAACGGGGTCTACTTCCTGATCGCCTTCCTCGGCCTGGCGATTGCCTGGGACCTGGGCTCCCGTCGAGCAGCCGGATTCACGAACTGGCGCTCCGGATGGCTGCGCAGCGACGGCAAATGGCTGCCTGGCTGGTTCGTGCTGGCGCCAGCGATCGTTTACATCGCGTCCTGGGGCGGCTGGTTTACTACCAGTGGCGGTTACGACCGGAACTGGGCGCCGCTGCACGGCAACCACACGCCCATCTGGTCAACAATCGACTCCTGGTATCAGTACAACCGCTGGATGCTTCAGTACGGGGTCGGTCTCCACACCAGTACCCCCTACGAGTCCAACCCGGTCGGCTGGCTAGTGCTGGCGCGGCCGATCCGGTTCTTCTGGTGTACCCGCGCCGAAGGCTGCCCTGTGCCCAGCGGGACTGTCTCGGAGGTACTCGCGATTGGCACGCCGGTCATCTGGTGGGGTGGCACGCTCGCACTGCTGTTCTGTCTGGGCTGGTGGGTCTTCCGGCTGGTCGGTGACGTCGGTTCAGGCCGCACGCCGCTGCGCGACTGGCGGGCCGGGGCGCTCTTGCTCGGCGTCGCGGCAGGCTGGCTGCCGTGGATCGCGTTCGGCTCGCTAGACAACCGCCTCGAGTTCTATTACTACGCGGTCGCCTTCGACCCGTTCCTGGTCATCGCTATCGCGCTATGTCTCGGCTTTATCATCGGGCCGGCCGCAGCGGCGCCCGGCCGGAGAGTGGCCGGCGCGGCGGCAGCCGCGGCCTACGTGGTGGCGGCGCTCGTCAACCTGGCCTATCTGTATCCCATCCTGACGGGAGACATCATCCCCTACTCGGCCTGGCTGTCCAGGATGTGGTTCCACAGCTGGATGTGACGAAGCTTCCGAAGGCGGGGCTACTCGTAGCTGACACTGACCTCGGGCGTCAGCGCGACCGACTGGCAGGCCAGGATGTAGCCACCGGCGAGGTCGGCATCGTCGAGCACCTCGTTACTGGCCATTTCCACCTTGCCGCCGGTCAGCTGGCACGCGCACGCTCCGCAGATGCCCTCCCGGCAAGAGAACGGCGGATCCAGCTCAGAGTCGATCAGCACGTCGAGCATCCGGGTGCCGGCGGGCCAGGGCAGTGTCCTGGTTTCGCCGTCCAGGGTCACCTCGAGCGTCGCTGCCACCCCGGCGGCAACCGGTTCAGCCGCCTCGAACGGGTTGTGCTGCAACGACAAGAACCGCTCCACCCGGACGGCGCGCGGCGGCACGCCGACAGCACTTGCCGCATCCCGCACCGCCGCGAGGAACGGGTCGGGACCGCTGGCGTAGATCTGGCAAGCACGGTACGGCCGGATCAGCGGCACGAGCTGCGGTCCGGCCGGCAAGCCCTGAAGCACGTCAAGCCAGTGCACCACCAGCAGCCGCGAGCCCGCGCTGGCGGCTAGTTCTCTCAGCGCCGGACCGAAGATGACCGACCGGTCGTCCCGGTTGGCGTACACGAGCACGACCCGCCCGGTCCCCGCGGCGAGCACCGACTTCAGGATCGACATCACCGGCGTAATGCCGCTCCCGGCCGCTAGCAGCAGGTAATCGTCGTCGAGCGAGGCCGGCACGAACATGCCGGCCGGCGGCAGCACATCGAGCACGGTCCCTGCCCTGACGTTCGCAGCGATCCAACGCGAGGCATAACCGCCCGGCATCTGCTTCACCGTGACGGTCAGCGGATCGCCAGTATGCGGCGAACTGCACAGCGAGTAGCACCGTGCCACAGACCCGTCCCGGTCGCTGGGAATCCGCAGGGTGAGGAACTGGCCGGGCTGATACCCGAACGCGCTCCCGAGCTCAGGCGGCACTTCGAAAACCAGCGAGCAGGCATCCTTCGTCTCCGGGATCACCGCCTGCACCCGGAGCTGATGAAACACCCGCTCAGCGCCAGTGGTCACGGCCGGCCCGGCGCGGTCGCTTCGTCGCTGTCAGCACGGGCGATTGCGGCACAGTTCTTCTCAGCACGGAGGCGACACCGGTAGCCAGCCGTCGAACACGGCGATCTCGATACTGCCCCGCATCGCTTCACACCGCTCGATCAGCGGCGTCTGCTCACCGGCCAGCCTCCGCCGGGCGAACTCGGTGCACTGGCCCACAGCCGCGGCGTCCCACTGCACGCTGGTGTGCTGACTGCTGAACTTGGCCGCGAGCACTACGGCACCGCACTGACGGCATTGCACTTCGCAGTACCGGGACCGCCGTTCGTCCGGCCGCGCCGCCCCGCCGGGGAGTGCCTGCCAGTCGCCCGCCAGCCGGACACCATCTGTCATGCGGAGCCGGCTCCCGGCACAGCCGTGGTCCCGGCAAGCCCAGGCGTCCCGGCAAGCCCTGGCGCATCCGCAGGCCCCGCTGCGACGCCGCTGGCGGCTGGCTGCCGGGCCGCGAGATTCGCCGCGACCTCGGCTTCCCACGCCTCGACGGCACGCGAGGTGTCCACCTCGAACTCGTGCCGGGCGACCATGTCCGCCGGGACCGCGGCCACGTCCAGGTAGAACTGCTCGTACCAGCGGCGCAACTGGTACACCGGGCCGTCGTCGGCGCACAGCAGCGGGTTGTCGATCCGGCTCTTGTGCGTCCAGATGTCCACGTCCTGCTGGAACCC
>Ga0335072_10006940_pt1 | contig 16529 bp, 13 predicted proteins | sample Lox_Sample_21_FD_206725 | JGI IMG/M metagenome (GOLD analysis project Ga0335072, IMG submission 206725) | Soil microbial communities from Loxahatchee National Wildlife Refuge, Florida, United States - Lox_Sample_2.1 | ecosystem: Environmental > Terrestrial > Soil > Wetlands | place: USA...
CGACGCAGGCCAAGGACGCGATGAACGCGGCCGGAATCGGCGCGTTCTTCAACCTGCTCAACTTCGGTCAGATGTACAGCTACCACGTGCTGCTGCTGCCCGGGCTGGTGGTCGCGATCGTCGTCGCGCACGTCCTGCTCGTCCGCAAGCACGGGGTCGTGCCCCCGTTCAAGTTGCCGGCGGCCACGGCTCATCCCAGCGTTGACGGATCCAGCTCGAGCGGAGACGGGGACGCATGAGCCGCCGCGAACGCCTCGCCGAGGAGGACGGCTACCGCGAATGGAAGGGTGGCTACCGCTCCTACGACATCATCAAGGAGGCGTGCATCGCGCTGGGTGTCGTGGTGGCGCTGGTGCTGGTGCTGACGATCGTGTTCTCCTCGCCCGACGAGAAGCCGAGCACGGTCAAGAGCTGGGCGACCTCGATGCCGCTCGATTTCGTGACGACGGCCACCACCGAGCTCGACGGCTCCAGCGGCACCGGCAGCTACGGCCCACCGTACAACGACGCCAACGGCAGCGTCCAGCACGCCTGGTTCCTCCACCCCCAGCGGTGGCTGGGCGTCAGCCACCCGATCAACACCGCCCAGGACTTCGTGCTCGCGCCGCTGCGCTCGATTACCGGCCAGCCAGCCCTCCAAGCCGCCGTGACGACGTACGAGAATGCATCGAGCTCGCAGCAGAGCACCTGGACGACCGCGTACGAGAAGGGTCTCGCAGACAAGAGCGCTAAGGCCACCGCCAGTGGGACGATCTCCGTCCCGAACGGCAACTACGGGCCGCTGCCAACGATGATGACCGGGCTGCTCCAATTCGCTCAGTCCGGCGGTCTCGACGGTGCGTTGCTGACCAGCAAGCAGTTCTACCAGACCGATTACACCAAGCCGTTGATGTTCATGGCGGACGGCGGCCTGCTGGCCTCACGCGCCCAGTCGGACCACCTGCTCGGCAGCCAGTGGGGGATGATGAACGAGACGGGCAGCTATCCCGGCCTCGCGTTGATCCTCATCCCGTTCATCCCCGGCGTGCGTGACGTTCCGCGGTGGATTCCGATTTACAAGCTGATATGGCGCGAGCACTACAAGGCGACCGCGTAGTCATCTGCACCTCGTAGTTATCCGCACCTTCTACGGACGGCAACCGGCGGTGCGCCCGGATTCGGAAGTCGTGGCGAGCCCGTAGGTTCGAACCATGACTACGACCGCACCCAGCACTACTACCGCTCCGCCTGACATCGTTCCGGTCAGGCCGTTTTCCGATCTGTCCACCGCCGATGTCCCCTATGCCGGCGGCAAGGGCGCCAATCTCGGCCAGTTGACCCGCCTCGGCCTGCCGGTGCCGCCGGGCTTCGTGATCGGCGCGCCGGCGTATGCGGCGTTCCGGCACCAGAGCGGACTGGCCGAGCGGCTCGAGGCGGCGCTCGGCAAGCTCGATGTCGAGGACACGGAAGCGCTGCAGGCCGCCGCTGAAGAAGCGCGCCGCGCGGTCGCCGACACCGAGATGCCGGCGTGGCTGGCGGACGCGATCGGCAACGCCTACGAGGAGCTGAGCGGCGGCGAGACGGACGTCGCGGTCGCGGTGCGCTCATCGGCGACCGCCGAGGACACGGCGTCCGCGTCGTTCGCCGGCATGAACGAGACCTTCCTGAACGTTCGGGGACGCGAAGCGGTGATCGACGCGGTCAAGCAATGCTGGCAGTCGCTGTTCGGCGCGCGAACCGTCTACTACCGGGGTCAGCGCGGGTTCGGACAGACCGACATGGACATCGCGGTCGTGATCCAGCGTCAGATTCCGTCGACGCGCGCCGGTGTGATGTTCACGATCGATCCGGCGAGTGGCGATCTCGACCACCTGGTGATCGAAGGGTCGTTCGGGCTCGGCGAATCGGTGGTCTCCGGGCAGGTCTCGCCCGACCGCTACGTGGTCGAGAAGCCGACGATGAGCATCCTGGTGCGCTCCGTCCGCCCCAAGGAGCTGACGATCGAGGTGGGGGCGAGCGGCGGCACCACCAAGCGAGAGCTGAGCGCCGAGGAGAGCCGGCGCGCGGTCCTGGGCGACGACGAGGTGCTGCGGCTCGCTGAGCTGGGCGTCGCGATCGAGCGCGAGTACGGCTCGCCGCAGGACACCGAGTGGGCCTTCGACCCAGATGGCAGGATCTGGATGCTCCAAAGCCGGCCGATCACGACCCTCGCGGCCCCGACATCTCCCGGCGCCGCGCCGACCGCGCCCGCGGCCGGTGAGATGCCGGCCGCGGGCATCATCCTTGTTCGGGGGCTCGGAGCAGCGCCGGGCCGCGCCAGCGGTGCGGTCCGGCTGCTCCGCTCGATTGACGAGGCCAAGAAACTCGCCGACGGGGACGTGCTGGTCACGCACATGACCTCTCCGGACTGGGTGCCCCTGATGCGAAGGTCCGCCGCGATCGTCACCGACTCCGGCGGCATGACCTGCCACGCGGCGATCGTCTCGCGCGAGCTGGGGATCCCTTGCGTGGTCGGCACAGGCGATGCGACCAAACGGCTGCGTGACGCAGAGTTGGTGACCGTCGACGCCACGCAGGGCACGGTGATCGAGGGGTCATCCCCTGCCGGGGCGACGATCCGCGTCCCGGCGGCGGCACTCGCGCCGGCACCGGCGGACGGTCGCGTCTTGGTTGCGCCCACCGTGCTGACGGGCACGCGGCTGCTGGTCAACCTGTCCGAGCCCTCCCAGGTCGAGCGCACGGCGAAGCTCGACGTGGACGGCGTCGGCCTGGTGCGTGCCGAGATGATGCTGCTCGAGGCGCTTGAAGGCACCCACCCGCGCAAGCTCCTGGCCGAGGGCCGCGGCGAGGAGTTCGTGCAACGCCTGTCCAGCGCGCTGGTCACCTTCGCGGCCGGCTTCGCGCCCCGTCCGGTCACCTACCGCACGACCGACTTCAGGACCAACGAGTTCCGGGGTCTCGAGGGCGGCCAGGAGTACGAGCCCGAGGAGGCCAACCCCATGATCGGCTTCCGCGGGGCGCTGCGTTACACGCAAGAGCCCGACGTGTTCGCGCTCGAACTCGAGGCGATCGCCCGGGTCTGGGACGCCGGCCACACGAACTTCCACGTGATGCTTCCGTTCGTCCGCACCGCTCGCGAGCTCAAGCGCTGCCGTGATTTGGTCGCGCAGGCCGGCTTGCTCGAGCGCCCCGGGTTCGAGCTGTGGGTGATGGCGGAGGTCCCCTCCGTGCTGTTCAACCTCGAGCGCTACGCAGCCCTGGGCGTCGCGGGCATCTCGATCGGCTCGAACGATCTCACGCAGTTGCTGCTGGGGGCCGATCGTGACTCCGAGCGGCTGTCGGAGACCTTCGACGAGCGCGACCCGGCGGTCACCCAATACCTGCGCGAGCTGATTCCCCGGGCACGGGCCGCCGGGCTGCAGACCTCGATCTGCGGGCAGGCCCCGTCGGTCCATCCGGAATACGCCGAGTTGCTGGTGCGCGCCGGGATCGACGCGATCTCGGTCACGCCCGACGTGGTCGACCGGACCAGACGGCTGATCGCCAGCGCCGAGCGGCGGCTGCTACTCGAGGCGGCACGCGGCGGCTCGATGACCTAAGCCTCCCCGTCAGCCAGCAATCGACGCTGGCCGGCGGGCTCCAAGCTCGGCCGCGATGCCCGATGCCCAGGCGCGGATCTCCCGCCAGTCCCGCCGGTCGCGATACCGGCGGGGCGTGCGCGCGATCAGCGAGCGCTCCAGGGGGTTGTGCGGATGCACGGGCAGGCGGCCGCCGAACACCACGTGTTCGCGGACGCCGAGGTGCTCGATCCGCTCCACAATGTGGGGCGGCTCCACCTGGGCCGGATCGACCGCGCCACCGGCCTCGCCGACCGGCCCCGAGCTGAACACCCAGAACGGTCGCCGGGACAGCCCGTCGGCGTGCCGGCGGAGAAACCGCGTGGCGTCGCCGCGCCAGTGCTTGATGTAGACCGCGCTGCCGAGCACCACGGCGTCGTAGGGGTCGAGGGAGGCGACCTCGCCGGCGGGCAGGCATTGAACGGTGAGCTCGCACTCGCGGAGCTTGTCGGCGATCGCCTCGGCGATTTCTGCGGTCGATCCCCGCTTGGACGCGTAGGCGACGAGCACGGTCTTCATGCCTCGAGCATCGCGCGACGACGAGTCCGGCGCATCAGGGCGGCGGTGCAGAGGAACCCGGGGGGACTACCGAGACGGATCGGGACTGGTCCCGTTGGTGGGCCGCCGATGCGCATGAAACGCTGCCGGGCTGGAGATGGACGAGATCAACCCCGAGTCTGCTCGCACCGAACGGACGCGTGCGGCGCTCGGCCGACCCGAGACCTACCCGCAGCGCCCGGCGTCGGTCGAGATCCACGAGACGCACATCTCATGGGTGTTCCTCGCCGGCGAGCGCGCCTACAAGCTCAAGAAGCCGCTCGTCCTCGATTTCCTCGACTACGGCACGGCCGACCGACGCCGTGAGATGTGCCGCGAGGAGGTCCGTCTGAATCGGCGCCTGGCCGCAGACCTGTATCTGGGCGTACGCGGCGTCAGGCTGACCGAGAACGGCGCCGAGTTGACGTCCGACGACGATCCGCGCGCGGCCGACTTCGTGGTCGAGATGCGCCGCTACGACGAGCGCGACACGCTCGCGGCACGGCTCGAGCGCGGAGAGGTGCACGCCGAGCAGGTGCGCAGAGTCGGGCCCGTGCTCGCCGCCTTCCACGCCACGGCGCGGCGGGTAACGGCCGATCATGCGCCGGTTCTGGCCGCCGAGCGGCGGTTCGAGCAGAACCTCCACGAGCTGCTGGCGGACCTGGAGCAACGGGTCGAGATCGAGCGCATCCAGGCGCTTGAGCGATTCGCCCACGCCTTCGTCACCGCCCATGCGGCGGACTTCCAGAGGCGTGCGGCGGAGGGGTGGATCCGCGAGGGGCACGGGGACCTGCGCGCCGAGCACGTGCTCGTCAACGGAGATGTGCGGGTCGTCGATTGCCTGGAGTTCGACGCGGCGCTGCGCGAGCTCGACGTCGCCGACGACCTCGCCTTCCTGGTGTTCGACCTTGCGGCGCGGGGCGGTGAGCGCTTCGGCGAGGTGCTGGTGCGCGCCTACCGCAACGCCGGAGGGGACCCGGGCGAAGACCGGCTGATTGCCTTCTACGCCACGTACCGGGCACTCGTCCGGGCCAAGGTGGCGCTGCTGCGCGCGGCCCAGCTGCCGCGGACGAGCGCCGGCCACGGCCACGAGAGCGCCGCGGCGCGCGACCTGATCGCGCTGGCGGAGCGCTTCGCCTGGCGGGCGCGGCTGCCGCTGGCGATCGCAGTTTGCGGGGCACCAGCGAGCGGGAAGTCGCAGCTATCCGAGGCTCTGGCCAAGCGCTCGGGCTTCGCTCACCTGAGCTCGGATCTCACGCGCAAGCGGCTGGCGGGACTGAAGCCCAGGCAGCGCGCCGGCGAGGAGACCTACGGCCGCGAGTGGAACGCGCGCACGTACGGCGAGCTCGGCCGTCGTGCGGCTCGCGAACTGGGCGCCGGACGGGGTGCGATCGTCGATGCCACATTCCGCTACCGGGCGGACCGGGAGGCGTTTGCGGCCGCCTTCGGCGGTGCGGGACGGGTGCTGTTCGTCGAGTGTCAGGCCCCTCGCTCCGTGCTAGCGCGGCGCGCGGCGCGCCGCGCGGGCGATCGCGCGCGTGTGTCTGATGCTGACGTCTCGATCGCGCTGCGCGAGCAACGTGCGTGGGAACCGCTCGAGGAGGTGCCGGCCGGCGCCCACATTACGGTCCGGACCGACCGCGACGTGGAGCACGTGGTTGGGGATACCCTGGCGCTGCTCGACCGGCGCCTGCTCGAGCTGGCTTAAAGTCGAGCCGCGTGCGATGCGGTCTGGCGGCTGTCCTCCGATCCGGCATGCTCGGAGGCCTCCCGAGCGGCCCGGGTCAGGACGAGCAGCGGACAGCGCGCGGTGCGCGCGAGTTGCTGTGTGGTGCTTCCGTGCACCAGGCGTCCTAGCGGGCCGTAGCCGCGCGACGCCAGGACGAGCAGGTCGAGCGAGGCGCTGTACAGCGTCAGCTCCTCGGCGGTATCGCCGTAGGCGGCGTGTGCCTCGACGCCGCCGAGTGAGACGATCTCGTCGCGAGCCTCCCGGACCACGTCCTTGATCACGCTCCCATTGACGGCGGTCCGGCCGCGGAAGACATAGCTCGGAACCGACACGACCTCGAAGGCTGAGAGCTTCGCTCCGGTCTCGCTCGCCAGCGCCCGGGCCGTTCCCAGTGCCTGCCGGCTCTCCGGCGATCCGTCGTAGCCGAGGCCGATCTCGCGCATCGGCGGCGGCGGCTCGGAGCTGTAGCCGGTGGGGGCGACGGCGATCGCGCACGGGGCGCCGTTCAGCGCCGCGCGCGTGTCGTCAGCGAGCCGAACGCGTCCGAGCATCCCTCGCCTCGATGAGCCGACCACGAGCAGATCGGCCTCGATTGACTCGGCCATCTCGTGCAGCCCGCGTCCCACCGAGGACCCGCCGCGCCAGCGAACATGCGCCTCGACCCGGGCCTCGGCGGCGGCATGCTCCAGCAACTCACGGGCGTGCTCGCGTCTGGAGTCCACGCCCGGATCCGACCATACTCGCGATCGGACCAGGTTCTCGGCGAAGACATGGGCGAGCGTCAGCTCGCCGCCCGCGGCCAGCAGAACCCTGGCCAGAGCGATTGCGTCGCGGCCACCCTCACCTTCATCAACGCCAACCAGAACGTTCTTGAACATCTTCGATGCCTCCTGGTGATTAGTGCCGATGGTCGGTCCTAGTGGCGCGAGGGCGTGGCCAGCTCCAGCCCGTCGGGTGCCGCGTGCGCGCCGGTCACGGTCCGGCGAGCGCGCGGGACGACGAGCAGTGGGCACCGCGAGTGGCGGGTCAGCTCCCAGGAAGTGCTGCCGTGCACGAGGCGCCCGACCGGCCCGGAGCCCCGCGATCCCACGACCAGCAGGTCGAGCGAGCTGCTCCACTCCGCCAGCGCGTCGGCCGGCTGGCCGGCGACGGCGTGCGGCTCGACGTCACCGAGCGACGCGACGCGGCCGCGCGCCTGATCGACCAGGTCGGCGATCAGGGTGGAGTCGCCGGCGACTGGGCCACTGAACGAGTACGAGGCAAACACGACCACCTCGAGCGCAGCGAGCGTGGCGCCCAGCTCCGAGGCGAGCGCTCGGGCGGTGATCAGCGCAAGCTTGCTATCAGTCGATCCGTCGTAGCCGACGCCCACCTTCGCCATGCCCGCCGTCTGTCCGGCATAACCGGCGGGGGCAATCGCTACCGCACACGGGGCCCCGTCGAGCGCGGCGCGCGTATCGTCGCCGAGAAGCACGCGGCCGAACCGGCCGCGGCGGGTTGACCCGACGACGAGCAGGTCCGCGCTCGTCGTCTCGGCGAGCTGGTGAAGTCCGCGGCCGGGGGACGCTGCGCTGATCCACCGCAGCTCCGTGTCGCTTCTCGACCACTCGCTCGCGGACTGAAGCACCTGGCGGGCCCGGGTGATCTGCGCCGCCTCGTGCTCGTCGTATCCGCGCACGCTGGGATCGCCGTGAGCGCGGTAGACGTGCGCGAGCATGAGCTTCTTCGTCGATGCGCTCAACCGTGTGGCGAGCGCCACCGCGTCACGGCCACCCTGTTGTCCATCCACACCGACAAGCGCCCTATTGAACATCTCGTCTCCGTCGCGTCAGTACCTCCAACCTAGGCGCCGGCGATGGCCCGTCCATCGGGACTGCACCTCATACGGCTGCGGGTTTCTACTCAGCCCGCAACCGCGTCCCTCACCTCACCGGCGAGCTCGGCCGCGGACTGCTGGCGCCCGCGCGGGTCCTTGGCGAGCGCCCGGTCGAGCACGTACTGGAGCCCGCGCGGGATGTCGGCTCCGAACAGGCGCGGCGGCGGGTCGTGCACGTGTGCCCAGAGCTTCTCGAGATCGCCGTCGCGCTCGAACACCACGTGCCCGGTTAGCATCTCGTAGAGCACGCACCCGAGCGAGTAGATGTCAGTGCGGGCGTCCACCTCGGCTCCGTGGGCCTGTTCGGGCGCTATGTAGTCGACCGAGCCGAGCGCGGCACCGGTTCTCGTCAGCGGCTCCTGGTTGGCCTGCCTGGTGATACCGAAGTCGGTCAGGAAGGCATGCTCGGAGCCGGAGCGGCTCGAGATCAGCACGTTGCCGGGCTTGACGTCGCGATGAACCAGCCCGTGCCGGTGCGCTTCCTCCAGTGCGCCGGCGACCTGTGTTGCGATCGCCGCGGCACGCGCCGGGTCGAGCTGCCGCTCGTCGTCGAGCAGCCTGCGCAGGTCGGTGCCGTCGATGTAGCGCATGGTCAGATACAGAAGCCCCTTCTCCTCGCCGGCTTGGAAGATCTGAACCACGTTGGGGTGCTCGAGGGCCGCTGCGAGCCGGCACTCCCGCTCGAAACGCGCCCGGAACACCTCATTGTCGGCCGCCTCCGGTGCGATCACCTTCAGCGCGACCTGACGGTCCAGCCTGTGGTCGGTGGCGCGGAACACCAGTCCCATGCCCCCGCGGCCCACCAGCGCGTCCAGCCGGTGCCCGGCGAAATCGGAGCCGACTGCCAGCTGCGGATGGTCGCGCGCCAGGCCGGGTGTGACGGCCACATGCTCGGCCGCCGTGGTGGCCAGGCTGGCTCCCAGCGTGGGATCGAGGTAGGTCCGTCCGGCGATCAGTGCCCGCACCGCCTCTAACAGGTCCGACGCGGCCCGTTCCTTGAGCACGTAGCCGCGCGCGCCCGCGGTGAGCGCCCTGCGGGCAAAGCCGGGTTCGGCCTCCATCGTCAGCACCAGAACCGCGGTGCCGGGCGCGGCCTCGAGGAAGAGCGGGATGGCCGGCAGGGTTGGGCTCCCCGGCATGTTGAGGTCGAGGACCACGACGCGCGGGCGATGCGTCCGCGTAAGCGCGAGAGCCTCCTCCACGTCGCCTGCCTCCCCGACCACGGCCAGGTCGCCCTCGAGCTCGAGCACCCGTCGCAGGCCGCTCCGGATCAGGGGATGGTCGTCGGCGAGGACGATGCCGATCCGCTCAGAAGCCACCTCGATCCCATGCGGCACAACGCGACTGTACTGCCGTGCGGGCCGGCGGCTGCGGTAATTCCGCACCCCGGTCGCTTGGGCCTAGTCGCCCTCGAGGCGGCGTTCCTGCCCGCTGCGCTGGTAGCACTCGGCGTGGTAGAGCTCGCCCTCGGCACACACCACTCCGGGTTCGGCAGCGCGCGAGGTGTGCCACGCCAGATCCCCTAGCACGTGCACGAGGGGCTCGTAGACGCCGATCACGTCGCGGCACCTGACGCACCGCGGTCGCTCTGCGGAGCTCACGGGCAACCGCGGGTGCTCTGGATCGGGGAGGCACATGCCTAATAGGTAGCGTCGGCCATTCGTTCCCCGGGGCCATCCGAAATCTCCCGCAGTAGCCTCGGTCCTAAGTACTGATCCCGCGGTCCCAGGATCGATTCCTCACGGGACGGGGCTTGGCGTATAGTCGATTTGGGGACATGACGAGCACCTCCAGTGATGGCGAACAGATCCGGCGCCTGCTGCACGTCGGCAGAGAGATGGTTGCCGAGCACGACACGGAGGCTGTGCTCGACCGCATCCTCAAGGAGGCTCGAGAGATCACCGGCGCTCGCTACGCGGCGCTCGGCGTGCTCGACGAAACGCGACAGGAGCTCGAGCGGTTCCTCACGGTCGGGATCGACGCGGCGACCCATCGCGCGATCGGCGATCTTCCGCGCGGTCGCGGCGTCCTCGGCGTGCTGATCCACGATCCGCGACCACTGCGGCTGACCGATGTCGGCATGCATCCGCAGAGCTACGGCTTCCCGATGGGCCACCCCGCGATGCGCTCGTTCCTGGGCGTACCGATCGTCGTCCGCGGCGAAGCCTGGGGCAACCTGTACCTGACCGAGAAGGAGGGGGGCGGGGCGTTCACCGAGCAGGATGAGGAGGCCGTCGTGATCCTCGCCCAGTGGGCGGCCACGGCGATCGACAACGCGCGGCTGTACGAGAGCAGCGAGCTCCGCCGCCGGCAGCTCGAGCGGGCTGTGCGTTCGCTCGAGGCCGCGCGGGACATTGCCGACGCGGTGAGCGGCGCATCCGATCTGGATCGCGTGCTTGAGCTGATCGTCAAGCGCGGACGCGCGCTGGTGGACGCACGGACCGTCCTGATCATGCTGCGTGAGGGCGACCAGCTGGTCGTGGCGGCCAGCGCCGGGCACGCCAGCGGCGCGCCCGGCCGCAGGGTGCCGATCGCCGGATCGACGTCGGGCCGGGTTCTCGAGCGGGCCCGTCCGGAGAGGATCACCGACGCCTCGTCCCAGCTTCGCGTGGGGCCCACGGAGCTCGGCGTTCCTGACGCCCACTCTGCGCTCCTCGTCCCAATGCCCTACCGCGGGAGCGCGCTCGGCGTGCTCGCCGCCTTCGACCAGGGTCCCGAAGCCGGAGCTTTCAGCCCCGAGGACGAGCAGCTGCTGCGCACGTTCGCGGCCTCGGCGGCGCAGGCCGTCGCGCTGAACCGCAGCGTCGAGGCGGACCGGCTGCGGAGCACGATCACCGCTGCCGATGCCGAACGCAGCCGGTGGGCGCGCGAGCTGCATGACCAGACCCTTCAGTCGCTGGGCGGCCTGCGGGTGGCGCTGTCGTCGGTGCTGGGCAAGGGCGATGAGGCCACCAAGGACGCGGCGATTCGCCAGGCGATCGAAGACATCGAGCTTGAGATCGCCAACCTCAGAGGCATCATCACCGACCTGCGACCGTCCATGCTCGACGACCTGGGGCTGGTGCCGGCGATCGAGGCGCTCCTCGACCGGCGCCGTGGCGCCGGGTTGGAGATCGTGGGCGAGGTGACGCTCGGAGAGGCGACCCGCGACGGTGGTCTTGACCCCCAGCTCGAGACGACCATCTACCGGCTGGTGCAGGAATCCCTTACCAACGTCATCAAGCACGCTAATGCCAGCCGGGTACGCGTGTCCGTCACGGCGGTCGACGGCGAGGTGCGGATCGAGGTGCAGGACGACGGGGTGGGGTTCGACCCCGGGGAGCGCCACGACGGGTTTGGTCTTGCCGGCATGCGCGAGCGGGTGTATCTGGCCGGCGGCACCGTGGAGCTCGAATCGGCTGGGACCGGCACGCTGGTGCGAGCGCGACTCCCCCAGAGGCTCGAGGGTGCCGCGCCCGCAGCCGAGGCCGGTCGCGCCGCGTCCTAATCGAAATTGTCAGGTGCCGCCCCTCGGTCAAGCGCCCTGGGCTTGCTGGTAGGCGGCCCAGTCCATCTGCACGGGATGGGGGTGACGCCGCTCTCCCGGTGGTGTGCGCGTGACCGCCGCGGCGCCTAGCGCGGCCGCCAGCAGGCAGGCTCCCGCCCCAAGCGCCAACCCGGCGCGAGGGCTGGCAAACTCGCACACGGCGCCGACGATGGGCCCGCCGATCGGCGTGCTGCCGCTGAAGGTCACAGACCACAGGGCCATCACCCGCCCGCGGAAGCTCGGGTCGCTGGTCAGCTGCAGGGTGCTGTTGCCCGTGGCCATGAACACCGTGCTGGCCCCGCCCACGAGCACGAGTGCCACGAGTTCGCTGGCGAGCGTCGGCGCGGCGGTCGCCACAAGGATCGCCAAGCCGAAGCCGGCGGCCGCGAAGGTCAGGGGCTCGAGCCCGGTGAACTCAAGCGTCGCCACCAGCAGCCCGCCCGCGACCGCGCCGGCCCCCATGGTCGAGGTGAAAAAGCCGAACGTCTCTGCCCCGCCATGGAACGACTGGTGCGCGAGCAGCGGCAGGAGGACCGGAAACTCGTAGGCGAGCGTGCCGATCAGGGCCATCATCAGCAACGGGACGAGCAGCCCGCGCGTGGTCCGAACATAATGCAAACCGGCGCGCAGCTGCCCCGGCTCGTGGCCTGCGGGCTCGGACGGGCGCAACTCCGTCGGCCGCATCATCGCGAGCGCTACGAGGACCGCAACGAAGCTGAGCGCGTTGGCCAGAAAGCAGATGCCGACGCCGACGAAGGCGATCAACGCGCCGGCGATCGCGGGACCAACCGCCCGGGAGGCGTTCGTGAGCACGCTGTTGAGGCTGACGGCATTCTGGATCCGCCCCGGGCCGACCATCTCCATTACGAACGTCTGGCGCGCCGGGTTGTCCACCGCGAGGACGATCCCGAGCAGCGCGGCGAGCACAAACACCATCCACAGCGCGACGACGTGCGTGATGACAAGCAGGCCGAGGATCGTGGCCAGCGAGGCCAGTGCCGTCTGCGTGCCCATCAGCAGCGGCCGCTTGGGAAGCCGGTCGGCGATCAAGCCGCCGTAGGCGCCGAGGATCAGCACCGGCAGGAACTCCGCGGCGAGCACCAGCCCGATCGCGGTCCCGGAGTGGGTTAGCTCGAACACCAGCCAGGACAGCGCCACCGACTGCATCCAGGTGCCGGCGAGACTCACCGCCTGGCCGGCGAAATACAGCCGGTAGTTGCGCACCCGGAGAGCCGCGAAGGTGCCGGCGAGCTCAACCTGCGAACGCGAGCGGCGCGGTCGCAGCCTCACCACGCGCTTCTTGCCGCACGGCGGGCCGCTTGACCGTCTTTCGAACTCGGCGGGTGATCGTTGTCCGAGCTCGCCCGCCAGCCTTCAAGCACCTCGATCGGGATCGGCATCACCGGAAGAAGAACGTTCATCTCAAGGCCAAGCCTGCCAGCGCCCGTCTGGTCGGCCATCGGTAATCGGGCGCCGGCCGCGGTCGACCGCCCGCGCCGGGTATCCGTAGTTTTCGCCGACTCGACGGCGGTCCAACCCGCACGGGATGGCGGCAGATGTCGGTAGTAGAGCGGAGGGCCGCGCTCCTAGTCTGGCTACAGAGCTCTATGCCTGAACCTGGACCCGGTACTCCACCGAGACGGCCGCCCGAAGGCCGCGATTCCCACGGGGACCGTCACCCCGGCGGTTGGCGCGTGCGGCCCGGCCCCGACGGCCGTGGCGCCCCCGAACCGCAGCGCAAATCGGGGATGTCGGGCATGGCGCTGCTCGCCTTCTTCATGGTGCTGCTGGTGGTCAACGTCGTATTGGCCTCGACGCTCCAGAGCAGCAAGCAGCCGACGAAGGTGAAGATCCCCTACAGCCCGACTTTCCTGGCCCAGGTGGAGAGCGGCAATGTCACCTCGGTCTCGACCAAGAGCACCAGTGTGACCGGTGACTTCCGCGAACCCGTCCACTACCCCAGCTCCACCTCGACCCCTGCCACCGAGTTCACGACCGTGATCCCGGCATTCGCCAACGACAACGAGCTGATCTCGCTTCTGCAATCCAAAGGCGTGGTGATCAACGCCACCGCGCCCTCGAGCGGATCATCCACGCTCGCGACGCTGCTGTTCGCGTTCGGACCGGTGATCCTGCTCGTCCTCCTGTTCGTCTGGATGCTGCGGCGTTCCGGTGGAGCAGGCGGCGTGACCTCATTCGGACGCTCCCGGGCGCAGCGGGTCGAGTCGGCCGACCAGCACGTGAACTTCGAGGACGTGGCGGGGATCGACGAGGCCAAGGACGAGCTGACCGAGATCGTCGACTTCCTGCGCGACCCGCAGAAATACCGCCGGCTGGGGGGAAGGATCCCGCGCGGAGTGCTGCTGACCGGCCCGCCGGGGACCGGCAAGACGCTGCTCGCGCGCGCCCTGGCCGGAGAGGCGGGCGTCCCGTTCTTCTCGATATCGGCGTCGGAATTTGTGGAGATGTTCGTCGGGGTCGGCGCGTCACGCGTGCGCGACCTGTTCCAGCAAGCCAAGCAGGCGGCGCCGGCGATCATCTTCATCGACGAGCTCGACGCGATCGGCCGCTCCCGCGCGGGCGCAATGGGTGGGCTCGGCGGAGGTCACGACGAGCGGGAGCAGACGCTCAACCAGATCCTGACCGAGATGGACGGGTTCGATCCCTCGGCCGGGGTGATCGTGATCTCGGCCACCAACCGTCCTGAGGTGCTCGACCCGGCGCTGCTGCGCCCCGGCCGGTTCGATCGTCGCGTGGCGGTACAGGCGCCGGACACGGTGGGTCGGCGCAAGATCCTCGAGGTGCATACCCGGTCGGTCCCGCTCGCCGCCGACGTCGACCTCGGCCGGCTGGCAGCCACCACTCCGGGCATGGTCGGTGCCGACCTTGCCAACGTCGTTAACGAGGCGGCGTTGCTGGCCGCTCGGCGCGGCCACGATCTGGTCAGCATGAGCGATCTGCACGACTCGCTCGAAAAGCTGGTGCTGGGATCCGAACGGCGGATCCTGCTCTCCCCTCAGGAGCGAAAGCGGACGGCCTACCACGAGGCCGGCCATGCGATCGTGGGCATGCTCACCCCCGGTGCCGATCCGGTGCGCAAGGTGTCGATCATCCCGCGCGGGATCGCCCTTGGGGTGACGCTGTCCGCTCCGGAGGCAGACCGGTTCAGTTACGACCGCCCGTATCTATTGGGCAAGATCAAAGTGGCGCTGGGCGGCCGGGTGGCTGAGGAGCTCGTCTACGGGGAGATCACCACCGGCGCCCAGAACGACATCAAGCAAGCCACCGAGCTCGCCCGGAACATGGTCGGCGCATGGGGGATGAGCGACGTCATCGGTCCTGTCACCGTGATCACCGATGAGGGGCAGCTGCCGTTCCCCGGCGCCAGTGACATCTCGCCGCAGACCCAGCAACTGGTCGACGAGGAGGTGCGTCACCTGATCGAGCAGGCCCACGAGCAGGTCACTCAGCTGATGAGCGCGCACCGCGATCAGCTCGACTCGCTCGCCACGGCACTGCTCGAGCGCGAGACGCTCGAGCAGGAGGAGGCCTACGCGGCCGCTGGCATCGAGGTCTCCAGCGAGGTGCCTCTCGTCAAGTGATGTGATCCGGGGCACGCCTGCGGCTTCGATTGCGGTGCCTGGCGTGTGGGGACCAGCGAATCGTCCGGCGTGATCGACCATGGTCCGTCAGGCGTCCGCATTCCCTCGCGTTGCGAGTGGCGAACGGCGGAGTCCGTAGTTACTCCCGCGAGCCGGCGATATCGCGCGGATGGCTCCGAGCGCGCCGCGGCGTAGCGTTGGTTGTGACCATGTTCCCTGTCACGGAGCAGTCACCGAGAGTGCGCCACACTAAGCGGCTGCTCGCGGCGCTCGTGAGCGCCGGTCTGCTGTCGATCGGGTTCGCGGGCTGCGGGGGCAGCGGGTCGAAATCGAGCTCAACGAGCTCGACCGCGTCGACTACCTCGACCATCGCCCAGACCGCGTCGACGACGACCACCACGCCCTCGGGGCAGGGTGGGGCATCGGTGCGAACCGGTCCGGTGCGGGGAATGCTGACGGGCGAGAACCACGCCCCGAAGGCTAACCAGAACTGGCGTTACTCGGTGACCGTCACCGACTCGAGCGGGCATCCCCTGAACGGGACGGTGGACATCGAGTTCACGTTCGGCGGACAAGTGGTCGGGCACGACACGCCGCCCACGCATCCCGTCGCCGACGGCCGGTGGCACGACACGCTCCAGTTCCCGGCGCAAGCGGTCGGCGAGCCACTCAGCGTGCAGGCGGTGGTCCACACGCGGCTTGGCTCGATCACGCTCGATTGGCCGATCGAGGTCACGCGGTGAACCCGGGTGGGACGATGCTCGCCGCCCGACGTAGAGCCTGGGCCCAACCGCCGCAGGCCTCGGCGCCGCAGTCGGGCGTCGGCGTTCTGGTGCAGGATGTCGTCAAATCGTTCGGGCCGATCCGGGCACTGCGCGGCGTCTCACTGTCGATCGAGGTCTCGGAGTTCGTCACCGTCACCGGGCCTTCGGGCTCGGGTAAGAGCACGTTGCTGAACCTGATCGGCAGTCTCGATCGCCCCGACTCGGGGGTCATCACCGTCGCCGGTATGCCGGTGCCCGAGCCACGCCGCGCGATCTCGTTCCGCCGGTACGTCGTCGGCTTCGTCTTCCAGGACAACCTGCTGCTTCCCTACTTGACCGCGCAGGGCAACGTCGAGGCGCCGCTGCTCGCGGCCGGCGTTGGCCACCGCGAGCGCCACCGGCGAAGCGCCGAGTTGCTCAACGAGGTCGGCCTGGCCGACCGCGCCGGGCATCTCCCCTCGGAGCTGTCGGGCGGCCAGCGGCAGGCGGTCGCTCTCGCCCGTGCGCTCGCGAACCGCCCTCGCCTGCTCCTCGCCGACGAGCCGACGGGCGCGCTCGACTCGGACAGCGCTGCGCGAGCGCTCGACCTGCTCGCCTCGATGCGCGAGATCCACGGCATGACCGTCCTGGTCGTCAGTCACGACACGGCGGTGGCGCAGCGAGCCGATCGGGTCGTGCACCTCGTCGACGGCAGGATCGCCGAGAACCGGTGACTCGTCACTCACGCCCGCGCCCGCGGTGAACGGCAGTTCACCCGGCTGTGACACCGTCAACTCGGCACCGGGGCGGTGGCGGTACGCGAGTGTCGCGTTAACCGCGTGGATCCTCGAGGTATGACGCGGCGGATAGCCGACGGCCCGTCACGTCTGGGCGAGGGTCGTGGCCGCCCACGCGTGCCG
>Ga0335072_10006941_pt1 | contig 16526 bp, 13 predicted proteins | sample Lox_Sample_21_FD_206725 | JGI IMG/M metagenome (GOLD analysis project Ga0335072, IMG submission 206725) | Soil microbial communities from Loxahatchee National Wildlife Refuge, Florida, United States - Lox_Sample_2.1 | ecosystem: Environmental > Terrestrial > Soil > Wetlands | place: USA...
ATGAAGAAGAAACCCTTGCCACATACGGCTGGGTCGATCAGAAAGCTGGAGTCGTTCGCATCCCAATCGAGCGCGCCATGGACCTGATCGCCGAGCGCGGCCTGCCCACGCGCTCCCAGGATGCAACCCAGCCCGCCAGCACGGCGCAGAACAAGATCGAAAGGAAGTCGAGGACAACGAAGTGAACACAGCTGTCAAAGACCAATACCGGGAAGCCCACGACATCGGGAGTGCCGAACGCAGACCCAATGATTCGTATCGGGGCATGCCGGGGCTACGGCACAAGAAAAGCGCCCTCAGGCGTTGGGGGGGGCGCTCACTCTCATGCGCATTGGTGTCGCTCGCACTCGCTTCACCTTTAGCCTCCGCCCAGACCATGTCCAACGGCATCATGCGGCCGCCGTCGAATGTCCGCCCGCCGCATCTCGAAAACGTCGGCATCGATCAGCATCTCGACGCGCAAATTCCTCCGAACCTCATTTTCGTCGACGACGCGGGCCACTCCGTCATGCTTGGCGAATATTTCGGCAAGAAGCCGCTCATCCTGAACCTCGTCTACTACAACTGCACCATGCTCTGCGGCGAAGAACTAGCTGGACTAACCAGCGCCATGAAGCTGGTCAAATTCGATCTCGGCAAAGAGTTCGAGGTGGTGACCATCAGCTTCGATCCGCGCGAGACTCCCGATATCGCCGCTGCCAAGAAGAAAGATTTCGTCAGCCGCTACGGGCGCCCGGGCGCCGCTGAAGGATGGCATTTCCTCATCGGCTCCGCCGACTCGATTAACGCGCTCGCCAAGGCCGTAGGATTCAAATACCAGTACGATCCCAAGACCAATCAGTACGCGCACGCCACGGCAATCATGATTCTCACGCCGCAGGGCCACATCTCGCGCTACTTGTACGGCGTCGACTTTCCGCCAAAAGATGTGCGCCTGGGACTGGTCGAGGCCTCGCAACAAAAAATCGGCAATCCCGTCGATCAGGTCCTTCTGTACTGCTATCACTACGATCCCGCGACCGGAAAATACGGCGCTGTCGTGAGCAACATTCTTCGGCTTGGAGGCGGAATCACTATCGTCCTTCTTGGCGGACTTCTGCTCATCCTGTTCCGCCTCGACAAATCTGCGGCGCGGCGCATGGCAAAAGCTCAGTCCGCACTGAACCATCGGGAGCAAGGCAAAGCAAGATATGTTTAACAATTTTCCACTGTGGCCCCAGCGGGCCTCGACGATGGCAGGCAATGTGGACGCGCTCTACATTTTCCTGCTTATCGTGTCCGGACTAATGACGCTGTTGATTTTCACAACCGTCATTTATTTCGCTGCGCGCTATCGCCATCGCCAGGGCGTGCCCGCCGAGCAGATCGAGGGTTCGAATAAGCTCGAAATAACCTGGACAACGATTCCGTTCTTGGTTTTCATTGCGATCTTCTTTTGGAGTGCGACGATCTACTTCAAGGCGCGCACGCCTCCGCGCGATTCGACCGAAGTCTACGTCGTTGCCAAGCAGTGGATGTGGAAAATCGAGCACGCGGAAGGACAGCGCGAGATCAACGAACTGCACGTCCCTGTCGGCCGCGACGTCAAGCTCATCCTGACTTCGCAGGACGTGATCCACAGCTTCTTCGTACCCGCGTTCCGCATGAAGCAAGACGTGCTGCCCGGTCGCTATACTATCGCGTGGTTCCGCGCCACCAAGCCCGGGACCTATCATCTGTTTTGCTCCCAGTATTGCGGCACACAACATTCGGGAATGATCGGCAATGTCGTCGTGATGGAACCCGCCCAGTATGAAGCCTGGATGAGCGGCGGTTCCAGTGGTCCGCTCTCCGCCACCGGAGAGAAGATCTTCGCCGAACTCGGATGCGCCACCTGCCATCGCACCGATACGCAGGGGCGCGGACCGAATCTCCAGGGCGTCTTCGGCCGTCCCGTCATGCTTGATGACGGACGCACCGTCATCGCCGACGAAAATTACGTTCGCGAATCGATTCTCGATCCCGGCGCAAAAGTCGTGCAGGGATTCAAACCGGTCATGCCGACCTTCCAGGGACTCGTCAGCGAAGAACAACTGAACGCTTTAATCGCATACGTGAAGTCGTTATCCAATGCCGGTTCGGCCGGATCTAAGACCGCCGCAGCCGCGCCGCAATCCGCTCCGGCCAAGGCCGCAGGCGAGCGAACTCAGGTGGAATAAGCATGGCAACTGCAATTGCTCAACCCGTTGAGCGCACCAATTATTTGAATAACGAGTACGGCGTCAAGTCGTGGCTGCTGACCACAGACCACAAGCGCATTGCGCTGCTGTACCTGATCTCGATCACGTTCTTCTTTTTCATCGGCGGATTCTTCGCACTCCTCATTCGTCTCGAGTTGCTCACGCCCGCCGGCGACCTCGTTCAGGCGGATACTTACAACAAACTTTTCACCATGCATGGCATGGTGATGATCTTCTTCTTCCTGATTCCCTCGATTCCCGCGGTGCTGGGCAATTTTCTTGTGCCCATGATGATCGGCGCCAAAGATCTCGCCTTCCCGCGCATCAATCTGTTGAGCTGGTATCTCTACATTATCGGCGCCGCCATAATGCTGCACTGCATTTTGACCGGCGGCGTTGACACTGGCTGGACCTTCTACACGCCGTTCAGCACTGAGTACACGAACACAAAAATTATCGAGGCGGGCCTGGGAATTTTTATCGCCGGCTTTTCCTCCATCCTGACCGGCCTGAATTTCGTCGTGACGATTCACCGCATGCGCTGTCCCGGGATGACTTGGTCGCGCCTGCCGCTGTTCATCTGGGCGCACTACGCCACCAGCATCATCCAGATTCTCGGCACGCCGGTCATCGCCATTACTCTGCTCCTGGTCGTCGCCGAGCGCGCACTCCACCTCGGCATCTTCGATCCCAAACTCGGAGGCGATCCGCTGCTGTTCCAGCATCTGTTCTGGTTCTACTCGCACCCGGCCGTTTACATCATGATTTTGCCCTCCATGGGCGTAGTCAGCGAGATCATCGCCTGCTTCGCGCGTAAGCGTATCTTCGGCTACAGCTTCGTCGCCTTCTCCTCGATCGCCATCGCGGTCTTCGGATTCCTCGTCTGGGCACACCACATGTTTGTGGCGGGGATTTCCGTCTACGCCGCCCTGGTATTCTCTTTACTCAGTTACGCGGTCGCGGTTCCTTCGGCCGTAAAGGTCTTCAACTGGACCGCAACCCTCTACAAAGGCTCGATCCACTATGACGCGCCGATGCTTTACGCCTTCGGCTTCCTCGGTCTGTTCACCATCGGCGGCCTCACGGGCCTGTTCCTCGCCTCGCTCGGTGTCGATATTCATGTCCACGACACATATTTTGTTGTCGCCCATTTTCACTACATCATGGTCGGCGGCGCACTCATGGGATATCTCGGCGGCATGCATTTCTGGTGGCCGAAAATCTCCGGTAGACTTTATCCCGAAGGCTGGGCCCGTCTCGCCGCCTTGATCGTATTCATCGGATTCAATCTGACATTCTTCCCGCAATTCATCCTCGGCTACCTTGGCATGCCGCGCCGCTTCTACGATTACAGCCACATGCCCGAGTTCCAGATCCTGAACGTGTTCTCGACCGCAGGCGCCACGATACTCGGCGTCGGCTACCTGCTTCCCATGATTTATTTCCTCTGGTCGATGCGCTATGGCAAGCCGGCGCCCGACAATCCCTGGAACGCTGCCGGCCTGGAATGGAAGACAGCTTCCCCCCCGCCGACTTTCAATTTTGACGAAGAACCGGTTGTAACCTGGGAAGCCTACAACTACGACGAGATCGACACTGGCCATAAGCAGGAGGTTGAAGTTGTCGGATAGCCAAATTGTCGTCGAGACCGCATCCCATGCGGAGGTGCACAATCCCGCGCTGCAGCATCAGTTTGCCGAACCCCAGCAGCAGCGCGACGCCGCCAGCCTGGGCATGTGGATCTTCCTCGCCACCGAAGTCATGTTCTTCGGTGGCTTGTTCTGCGCCTATCTCATCTATCGCACCTGGTACTTCAGCGACTTCGCCGCCGCCAGTACGTCGATCAATGCCGCTCTCGGTGGAGCGAATACGGCCGTCCTGATCTGCAGCAGCTTGACCGTGGTTCTGGCAATCTGGGCCGCGCAAACCTCGCGCCGCAGCCTGATGCTTTTGATGCTCGTGCTCACCATGCTGTTCGGTTGCGCCTTCCTTGGCATCAAGGGCGTCGAATATCACGACAAGTTCGTTGAGCATCACGTCCCGGGTGCATCGTTCAGCTTCGAGCATGAGGAAATCCCCGGCCATCCCGGTCAATATGCCAACCCGCATCATGCCGAAATCTTTTTCGCTCTCTATTTCATCATGACCGGATTGCACGCTCTCCACATGATCGTTGGACTGGGAATCTTCACCTGGCTTCTGTGGATGGCATGGAAAAGGCGTTTCACGCCCGAGTATTACACGCCGCTCGAAATTGGCGGCCTCTACTGGCACTTCGTGGATATCATCTGGATTTATCTGTTTCCCTTGTTGTATCTGATCGATCGGCACAAGTGACGCCGGAATGTGAGCCTCTATGTCTGCACCTTCTGATCATTCGAAGTCGTCGCCCCTGACCACCTACTTCACGGTGTGGGTTGCGTTATTGTGCGGCACCTTTCTTACCTACGAGGTCGCCAAGATCGATCTCGGACCGTGGAATGCCGCTGTCGCTCTCACCATCGCCTCGGCCAAAGCCCTGCTGGTCGCGCTTTTCTTCATGCACATCAAAGGTGCGCATGAGCGACTGCTGAAGCTGGTCGTGATCACGACGATTGCCTTCCTGATCATCCTGCTGTCGCTTTCGATGGCCGACTATGCTACCCGCCTCTGGAGCTGATCGCGAAAGGCAACCGGGTTCCCAGTTTTCCTGCATTTGGGAAAAGTTGGAATTCTAGACAGGGCGTAGCGTGAGGATTCTCAGTGCTCCAAGGACCACCGCGCCTTCTGATTCTCGTTGGTTTTGGTGGATTCGCGCTCGCTGTGTACACTACCTTCGCGATGAGATCCTCCCCTCGACCGGTGGCCAGACGGATAGTCTTTCTTTCTGCAATTACACTGGCCATTCTCGGACTCGCCGTCCCCACTTTTGCTTCCGCATACAATGCCCACCCCAAGCTGGTGGTCGTGATCGTAATCGACCAGTTTCGCGGGGATTATCTGGAGCGCTATCGGGATGATTTCGGCGATGCCGGTTTTCGCCTGCTCCTCGATCACGGCGCATACTTTTCTAATTGTAATTACAATTATGCCAATACTCGCACGGCTCCCGGGCACTCCACGCTATTCACCGGCGCTTACACGATCGGAAACGGAATCGTTTCAAACGAGTGGTGGGATCCCGGCAAGAAGGCGATGGTTACCTCGGTCGAAGATGAAACGACAAAACTGCTTGGGGTAAACGGGAACAAGCCCGGAGCTTCGCCTCACAACCTGATGGCCGACACTTTAGGCGACGAACTGAAGCTGGCAACACAGGGCAGGTCCCGCGTCTTCGCGATCTCCCTCAAAGACCGTGCCGCCGTGCTGCCCGGCGGTTTCGCTGCCGATGGAGCCTACTGGATCGAGCCACAACGCGGAGAATGGATCACTTCCACTTATTATCGCTCTAGCCTTCCACAGTGGGTGCTGGATTTTAACGCCCGGCAGATCACGAAGTATTGGAATCGCGACTGGAAAGATGCTCAGGGGGTAACGTTGCGCTCGACCGAGCATCGCAAGAAAAAGGACGGCACTGAAGCCGGCTTTTATGAGGTTGTCGGTCCGACTTCGTTTGGGAATGAATACGAACTGGAGTTCGCCAGAAATTTGATTCTCTACGAAAACGTGGGGCGCGGCCCGACCACCGATCTGCTTTCGATCAGTTTGTCGCCCAACGATATTCTCGGACATCAGGTCGGTCCGGATTCTCCGCAGATGAGGCAAATGGCGCTTGATCTCGATCGTGACCTCGCGGATTTCTTCGATTTCCTCGGCCACCAGATCGGGCTTGCCGATACCTGGATCGTACTTTCGGCCGATCACGGCGTCGCGTCATTACCGGAACAAGTCGAGAAATTGCGCATCCCCGCGGCGAACCTCGACCGCGCCAGGATCGAAGCGCAGATTAACAGCGAAATAGCGGCAAGGTTCGCGCATGGACGTGCGGGATCCTTCGTGAAGTTTGATTATCCTCTGATGTGGCTCGATGAGCAGACGTTCGCCGCGCTTCATATTCCCGAGCGCGAAGCCGAACAAGCTGTGGGCGAAGCGATGGAACGCACGGCCAATCTGCGCGGCTATTACACGAAATCGCAGTTGGCGGCTGGCGATGCTCCAAACACGGCGTTAGGCCGGAAATATCTGAATAGTTATTCGCCCGAAGGAAGCTGGTATGTGATGGGTGTGCCCAACATTTACACCCTAGGCTTTGGAGGAGGGACCGATCACGTTTCACCCTACAATTACGACACGCACGTGCCGCTGGCGTTTTACGGATTGCCCTTCCAGCCCGGAACCTATCGCACCAGTGCGGAGCCGATCGATATGGTTGAGACATTAGCTTCTTTGCTGGGCATCAACGCACCCACGCACGCGGTTGGCCGAGTGCTGACCGAGGCGCTGGCGCCTCTGCATCATGCGGCGAACTTCAACTCTAGCAACGGAGAAAACCGGCCATGACCGCAGATGCCGGGAGGTCGCCAGATCTCAGCGTCAATGTCGCCGGAATTTTCCTGAAGAACCCCGTCATCGCCGCCAGCGGAACCTTCGGTTACGGCGTCGAGTTCGAGGATGTAGTTCATCTCACGAAGCTGGGCGGCATTGTCGTGAAGGGATTGTCGAAGGAGCCTATGATCGGCAATCCTCCGCCACGGCTGTGGGAAACACCGGCTGGCATGCTGAACGCGATCGGTCTGCAAAACATTGGCGCGACCGCGTTCCTCGAAGAAAAGCTTCCGCGCTTGCGCCAGATCAAGAACATCGTCGTGATTGCGAACGTCTTCGGCTATACGCGTGAAGACTACGAGCGAACGATTGAAATTCTCAACGAAGGCGAAGGCATCGGGGCATACGAGCTGAACGTTTCTTGTCCGAATACCGCGCATGGAGGATTGCAGTTCGGCAGCGATCCACGAACGCTTGATGAACTGGTTACAACCGCCAAGCGCGTAGCCCGGCGGCCTCTGATCGTGAAACTTTCGCCTAACGTGACCAGCATCGCGCAAATGGCCTATGTGGCGCAGGAATCCGGAGCTGACGCGCTGTCGCTGATTAACACGTTCGTCGCCATGGCCATCGATCCGGAAACGCGCAAGCCACGCATCGCCAACGTTACTGCTGGGCTTTCCGGTCCCGCGATCAAGCCGATTGCCGTCCGCATGGTCTACGATGCCGCGCACGCCGTGAAGATTCCGGTCATCGGTATGGGGGGAATTTCAACTCCCGCCGACGTCATTGAGTTCATGCTGGCCGGAGCCAGCGCAGTGCAGATCGGGACTGCAAGTTACTGGGATCCGTGCGCGACCGAAAAAATCATCGACGAATTGCAGGAGTGGTGCGTTGAACATCACATTCATCGCGTCTCCGAGCTGACCGGCGGAATGATCCTGGAATAGTCTGTGCGGTGCCGACTCCTGTCCGCACAGCACACTAGTCCCCTCGCCCGATTTCCATGTCACTCTCGGCTGCATCGACTCGGCGCCGGACTTATCGACAGGTGAAGACGAGGCAATGATAATGGACGAAAGCCAGCGCGAGCCCGAGAACCCGCACGACCGTTGCCGCAGATCAGGCCGTATTCTGGGACTGGATGTCGGCACGCGCCGCATTGGCATCGCTGTCTCAGATCCGCTCGGGATCACGGCACAGGGCCTCGAAACTCTTCAGCGCAAGACCAAGCGGCATGATTTCGACCGCCTGCGCCTCGTGATTCGCGAGTATGACGTGCAAGAGATCGTAGTCGGATTGCCGCTACGCATGAGCGGCGCCGAGGGCACACAAGCCGGCAAGATGCAGGAGTTCGCCGAAGAGCTCCGCAAGCGATTCAAATTGCCGGTGCACTTGTGGGACGAGCGTTTGACGTCAGCAGAAGCGAACCGGCTATTGCGTGAAACTGATCTTTCAATCGAGAAGCGCGGCAAGGCCATCGATCGCATGGCCGCCGTGCTGATTCTGCAGGGATGGATGGAGGGGAATCGGACCTCGGGCCTCGGATCTTCCTCAGAGATCTAAGTCCCCGGCTCTGTTCTTACCGTCCGCGCATGGCCTTGCGGTACGCGGCAACGTTCTTGTCGTGCTCTTCCAGCGTGCGGGCGAAGCGGTGATGTCCTTGAGCGTCGGCGACGAAGTAGTAGTAGTCGGTCTGCGCCGGATGCATGGCGGCTTCGAGCGAGCTGCGCCCGGGATTGCCGATCGGGCCCGGCGGCAGCCCCACATAGCGGTACGTGTTGTAGGGCGAATTAAACTGCATGTCCGCATGGTGAAGCACCCCCTCATAGGTTCCGGCTAGCAGTTCGGCGTAGATGATGCTGGGGTCAGCATCGAGCGCGACCCTGTTATTCAGACGGTTGTAATACACGCTCGCCACCACAGGCCGCTCTTCCGGCACGGACGTTTCTTTTTCTACGATCGAAGCCATGATGACCGTTCGCTCCAGCAGGTTCGGTAAGGAAGGATCCGCACTGCTCACGTCGGCGGCCGCTTGCGCGTCGTGGGCCACAATCAGCGCTGGTCCCTGGACCAACCCAATCTGTCCCGCCACCTGCCGGAACCGCCGGACCATGGCCGTCGCCATTTCGTCCATGGTCATCATTCTTGTGAATTCGTAGGTGTCGGGGAAGAGATAACCTTCGAGCGAGTGCGCTCCCGGGGCGATATCGGAAATCAGAAACGTGTCGCTCTGGGCCACCTTGATAAAGTCCTGCGCCGGACCGAGCCCAGCGGCTTCTACAGCACGGGCAATATCGAACATCGTGTAGCCTTCAGGAACGATAACGGTATGGAAGTAGACATCACCCCGACGCAGACGGCGCTGAATATCGATGATGCTGGCCGGCTTCTCAAACAGATATTCTCCGGCTTTGAGCGAGCGTCTGTGTTCGAGGTAGTGCCAGAGAATGAAGGCGTGGGCGCTGCGAATCACTCCCGCGCGCTTCAGTTCGGCGGCGATACGGTGCGTGGAGAACCCCGGGCGCAATAAGACCGTGGTCTGTGGGGCCGGTTCGACCGGCGTCGTCACCGCCCAGGCAAACCAGCCACCGGCAGCGACGAATAGTACGAAAATGAACCCAAGGAGCTTCCTCACAGTTTTTCCGTATGCTCCAGACAAGTTTAGATGATGGGGATGCAGTTGTGACCTGACGATAGTGCGACTGTCTTTCGTTTGTCGCATCGAATCCACAGACACAGTATGCGGCCGCGTCTGCGTTCCTACGGCATTGCTGTTCGCGTGTTACAGAAACGGGGTCAGGCGAACCACTGTTCCGGCACTGTATACTCAAAGACTTATAGAGGTAAGTCCTTATCTTGATGAGACGTAGCTCGCCCTTTTGGCTGATCGCGTGGATGATTGCGGTTCTACCTACCAGCGGATGCCTGCTGCATCACCGGCCCGTGGAAGAGCGGTATTCCAAAGCTCCTCTTCTGCAGGCTTCGCGGCAGCAACTGATCGATATCGTGAACCAGCAGGCGGATTCGATTCACTCGCTCAAGGCGACCGTCGATATCGACGCCTCCGCCGGAGGCATCAAGAAGGGCGAGATCACTGATTACAAAGAGATTCGCGGTTACATTCTGGCAAGAAAGCCGGGCCAACTGCACATGGTGGGCCTGATGCCCATCGTTCGCACGACCGCTTTTGACATGGTCAGCAACGGAACCCAGTTTGAGCTTTGGATTCCGCCCAAAAATCGCTTTGTCATCGGCCAGGAAAACGTGCCCACGCTGGACACTGACAAGCCGATGGAAAATATCCGTCCCCAGAACATCTACGACGCCCTGCTGATCCAGCGCATTGATCCCGAGACCGAACTGGCGGTCCTTGATGACAATGGCTACCAACTACTGCGCGATGCCAAGGGCCATCGCATTCTGCAACCCGATTACGAACTGATCATTATCCAATTGGGTAAGACTCCGCGACTGTCGCGAAAGATCATCTTCGCGCGCACGGATCTGAAAATACAGCGTCAATACATCTACAGCGCGGACGGCAGGTTAGTCACCGACTCGCGCTATGCGAATTACAAGGATTACGACGGGATCAGTTATCCTTCGCGTGTCGAGGTGAATCTGCCGCAGGAAGAATACGACTTTACCTTCAACATGCTGAAGGTCGAGATTAACCAGTCGTTGAGCGACGGCCAGTTCGTTCTGGATCAGCCACCCGGGGCAGAAGTGATTCACCTCGATCGTCCGCAGTCGAGCCTCGTGGAACAGCAGGAACCACTCATGCTGGCGCGATAAACGGCACGCTCCTGTCGCAGGGTCAGATCTAAGAATCACAGCCTATGATCAATAAAATGGTAGTGGCGAACCTGGCGCATCGTCCGACACGATCCTTCGTCACCATGAGCGCAGTCGCGCTGGAAGTAACGATGATCCTGCTCGTGGTCGCGCTGTTCTATGGCCTGCTGAACGGGTCCAAGGAGAGTCAGCTCGGAGTGGGCGCGGACCTCATGGTGATGCCGCCCGGATCGTCGGCGCTCGTCGGAATGTCAGGCGCGCCCATCTCGATCAAGGTGGGGAATGTGTTGCGCAAGATGCCCCATGTGGTGGCGGCCGTCCCGGTGATCTGGTGGTTCACGCAAAAGCCCCCGGAGATCCTGTATGGCATCGATCTGGCCAGCTACAATTTGCTGCCTCCTGCCTTTCGTTTCTATTCTGGCGGCCCGTTTCAAGGGCCGTACGATGTCATCGTGGATGATTATTATGCCGCTACGAACCATAAGAAGGTGGGCGACTCGATCGAGATTCTGAATCATCTCTTTCGCATTTGCGGGATTGTCCCGCATGGAAAGGGAGGCCGGAAGTTCATCCCGCTTTCGACCATGCAGGAATTGACGGGCGCGGAAGGACGGGTTTCGGTTTTCTACATCAGGATCGATAACCCAGCAAACATCAATGCCGTTACTCAGGAGATTCAAAATACCCCCGGCATGGAAAACTATTCCGTGCGATCGATGCAGGAGTTCCTCTCTATGCTGACGCCCGACAACCTGCCCGGGTTCAATCTGGCGATTCGAATCGTGATTGGCATCGCCGTCGTGGTGGGTTTCCTGGTCATCTTCCAGTCCATGTACACGGCGGTGATGGAGCGAACGCGGGAGATCGGAATTTTGAAATCGCTGGGTGCTTCGAAGCTCTACATCGTGAATGTGATCATGAGGGAGACGATCCTGCTCACACTGATCGGAATCATCGCCGGGATCATCATCAGCTTCGTGGCACGACACGTGATTATGATGGAAAGACCTGTAATGCGGCTGTTCTGGAGCTACCAATGGGTGCTTTGGGCGACGCTGATTGCGCTGGCAGGCGCCATGGGCGGGGCATTATATCCGGCATTTAAGGCCGCGCAAAGGGATCCCATTGATGCACTGGCGTACGAGTAGCGGTCTCTCGTCGTGAGCGGCCGGAAACAGGGCGCAGGTTATCATCGAAGGCCGGGATGCTGCCTTTCAAGCTCGTCTACAGCGACGCGTACTACCTTCCAATTGGCACGCACGTTTTTCCGGCCGAGAAATACCGCCGCATCCACGATCGCCTGATCTCCACTGGTGTCGCCGAGGCAAAGGATTTCGTGGAGCCGGAACCGGCCACAGATCAAGACATCCTACTCGTGCACAAACCCGAGTACGTGCAAAAGCTGAAAACCGGAAGCCTCAGCCCGCGCGAAGAGATGGAAATGGAGGTTCCATATTCGCGGGATCTGGCGGAAGCGTTCTGGTTGGCCGCTGGAGGATCGATCATGGCGGCGCGGTTGAGCCTGACTGACAAAGTTGCGATCAGCATCGGCGGCGGTTTTCATCATGCCTTCCCTGATCACGGCGAGGGATTCTGCATGATCCACGACGTAGCCGTCGCGATCCGGCGCATGCAGCGCGATGATAAGATCCGAACCGCGATGACCCTCGATTGCGATGTACATCAAGGCAACGGCACGGCGGCAATTTTCGCTGGGACGCGCACTGCAAGTTCGCTGCTTCCCTCCGTATCGAGTTCGGCCCTGAGGACTGCCGAGGGCGTGCTGGTCGGGGGAAAGCTGCGCGAGGCCCATGCCGGCGACGTCTTCACCATTTCTCTGCATCAGCACAACAACTATCCGCTATGGAAGCCGCCGTCTTCGATCGATGTCGACCTGCCCGACGGTATCGGCGACGACGATTATCTGGCCTGGCTCGACAACGCGCTCAGCTCCGGCCTGCGTCAGTTCGAGCCCGATCTGCTCTGCTACATTGCCGGTGCCGATCCATACAAAGACGATCAGCTTGGCGGCCTTTCGCTGACGATCGAAGGACTTAAAAAGCGCGATGAACTCGTCTTTCGCGTAGCCCATACACGCGGCATTCCGGTTATGGTCACTTTTGCCGGCGGATATGCCCAAAACGTGGAAGACACAGTCACCATCCACAGCAACACGGTGATCGCGGCGAGCCAAGTGTTCGGCTCCGCCGACTCTCCCACGCTGTAACGTAGAGGCGTGATCCAAATACTGAGCTGCTCTCTTTCTTTTTCGAGCGGGCGAAGCAGTACCTAAACCGCTAATACTTAATAACTGCGATAATTTTTGTCGTGTCTCCATCCTACTTCGATCGGTGGGGTTCCCAGAAGCGAGCGGCCATCACGAATTATTTCGCGGACACGCTTGCAGATAGAAATCTCGAATTTGAGAATCCGACCCTGTACCTTTTCTGAATGACGCCCGGCTCTGTCGCGGGTTTCGTCGCTCTCGCCTCTATACTTGGTACATGCACGCCACTCCCGCCGACCTTCCTCATCGCGAGTTCTACAACATTCTGATCAGTTGCGTAGCGCCGCGGCCGATCGCCTGGGTATCGACGCTCAGCGCGTCGGGACAACCGAATCTAGCTCCGTTTTCGTTCTTCAATTGCGTTTCCGCCAAGCCCCCGCTGCTGGCATTTTCGCCGTCGTTGCGCGCGCCACAAGAAGGTTCCAAACCTTCGCAAGGAGAACCGAAAGACACCCTGCGCAACATCCGCGAGACAAAGGAATTCGTCATCAGCGTTGTGACCTACGACTTGTTGGACCCCATGAACCTGACAAGCGGTGAATACGGCGCCTCCGTAAATGAGTTCGAGTTGGCCAAAATGACGCCAGTGGCCTCACGGATCGTGCGGCCGCCGCGAGTCGGCGAGTCTCCGGTGAGTTTCGAATGCAAGCTGTATCAGATTTTCGTGTTTTCGCCGGATCCCGGTGGAGGAGCCTTGGTGATTGGCGAGATCGTTGCGATTCACATTGACGACAAGCATCTAAAAGATGGCCGCGTCGATCGCAACTCGTTGGATCTGATCGGGCGCATGGGAGGCATTCAGTACACGCGCACGCGGGATCGAATTGAGCTTGCGCGGCCGTAGGAGAATTGGTCAGTATGGATCCACTTACACCGGATCGCTGCCCCTTATTTCCTTGGTAACCCTTCGGTACACTCCCTTTTGGTAACCCTTGGTAACCATGCGATCCATGACCTGCGGACGTACAATTGGCCTTGTCCGGACGGCCATCTGCCGATAGATGATCTGGTCGTCGAAACTCGGACCCGGGCGCAGCCTCCAGCGTTCCGAGCTTTTTGTTTCTAGACTTTGAACTGAGACCAGGGTCTGGAGTTCGCACTCTTATGGCGTTGTTTGGCTTCAATAAACAGAAAGTCCTCGCCAATGCGGAGAAGTACGTCCAGCAGGGTAAGCTGCAGAACGCCATCTCCGAGTACGAAAAGGTCCTGAAGAATGACCCCAAGGACCTGACCGTCATCAATACGATCGGCGATCTCTACTCCCGGAACGGCGAAAGCGATAAAGCCACCGAGTGCTTCAAGAATGTCGGCGATGCCTATGCCACGCAAGGCTTCACGGTCAAGGCAATCGCCATGTACAAGAAAATCAGCAAGCTGAAGCCCTCGCTCGACGGTCTGCTGAAACTGGCGGAACTGTATACCCAGCAAGGGCTGTTCAATGACGCCCGCGCGCAGTATTTACAAGTCGCCGAAGAATTCCTGAAAGCCGGAGAACTGGAAAACGCGGTACGCATCTTCCAGAAGATTCTGGAGATGGACCCGGAGAACAGTTCGATGCGGATTCGCCTGGCCGAAGTCTATGTCCGGTTGGGAAAGAAGACCGAGGCCTGGCAGATTTTCACCGCCGCGGCGGAAAGCATGCGCGCCAAGGGATCCCTGAGCGGCGCGGAAGAAGTGCTGCAGCGCATGCTCACGCTTGACCCCGGCAATAACTATGCCCTGCTGATGCAGGGAAAGAATCTGCTGGAATCCGGAGATGCGGCAGGCGCAGTTTCAACGCTGCAGAAAATTCCTGATATCGATTCCAATCCGGATGGGTTGCGCGATCTTCTGAAAGCCTACCTGCAGACTGGACAGTTGTCGGAAGCTGGAACCGTTGCTAGCAAACTGCTAACCATCCACAACGATCTGGGGGCGATTTCGAGTTTTGCCGACGCGCTCATGCAGGCGGGCCAGTATGAAAACGCGCTGCAGGTCTTTGATCAACATGCCGAGCGGTTGCTGGCGGAAAACTCCGAGAAGGTGCTCACTCATCTGCACGCAATCATCGGGCACGTGCGGGAAAATCCGGACTCGCTGCAGAAACTGCTTGATCTTTTCAATAAGGCTGGAGAAACGACCCATGTCGGTGAAGTGATCGAACTGCTGGCGCATGCCAGCGTGCAATCTGGCGATCTGTCCCGCGCCCGCGATCTCTATCAGAAATTGGCGCAGATCGAACCCCAGAACCCGCTGCACATGCAGAATTATCAGCAGGTGGTCAGCCGGCTCGGAGGCACAACCGGAACCAAGCTGATTACTCCGGAAGAAGCCGTGGTTCTCATCGACGATCTGGAAGCCACGGCGCCTTCCATCCATCAGCATTATTCCGACGAAGTCTCGCTGTCGGTTCGATCCGCTCTCACGGATGCCGAGCTGTTCATCTCTTACAACATGCCGGCCAAAGCGTTGGGGCCGTTGCTAAGCGCGCTGCCGCTTGCGCCAAACGATCTGCGCATCAATCAACGTCTAGCGGCTCTGCATACCCGGGCGGGACGTTTCGCAGAAGCGGCGGTCTGTTGCCGGACCCTGCAGACCCTCTATTCGGACGCGGAATATCCCGACGAAGCCACTCGTTATGGCGAACTAGCCGAGCGTTATGAGGAGCGTTCTTCGACGCCAGCGGCCATGCCGGACGAGGAAGCGCATATTTTCCTTGATGCCCACACCCCGGACTCTCAGGAAACTGCGAGCTCTGAACCTGAATTTTCGGTCGATGGAGTCTCAGTTGAATCCGCAGAGGAACCCGCGACGCTCGAAGACGACCTGGCGAGCGCGCATCTTCCTTCTGTGGGCGAAGCAGCGCCTGCACCGGAAATGACCGTCACCCCGGCAGAGTCCGAGATGGCCGAATTGTCCGTTTCGCCGGTCGAACCCGCCACATCAGCTGAAATCGATCTCTCTTCTGAATGGGATGATGCGACCACGGTCGAGGCCGACACTCCTGCGGAGCCCGAGACGGCCCCAGTAGCGGCTAATCTGGAGCCTTCCGAACCCGAAGTCAGTGGGACAGACGATTCCGCAGCCGCCACCGCGAAGATCGACGAAACCATCGAGGAGATCCGGTTTTACGTGGCCCATGGCATGCCCGAGCAGGCGATGGCAACCCTGGCCAGGCTGCAAACCCTGACCAGCAATCATGGCAAGCTGGATGAGATTCGGTCCGAAGTCGAGGCCGCGATGGAAGCGGCGCAACAGGAGAAAGCTCGAGCTCAGCGGTCGCCCGAACCAGCTGCGGAGGTTTCCGAAGAGATTGCCGTCGAGGAACTCACTGCCGACGACATTCCTTCGGCGGAAACAGTCGAGTCTGACGTCGAGGAGAAGCCTGCCGTTGTTGAGCCCGAGGTTGTAGCGAAAATGCCGGCCATAGCAGCACTGGCCAAGGAACCTGCCCTGGCGGCGAGCGTTGAGCCCCAACCGGAATCTGTCGAGCCTGAACAGGCACATGGCGTATTGAAGGAATTTGTTTCTGATCTCGAATCTTCGCTGGGCGATACATTCCTCGCCGGGAGCGCGGGCAAGTCAACGGCACCCGCGTCGGCACCGCAACCGAAGTCGCTCAAGCATCCCAACGAAGCCGCACATGTTCCTGTGCCTCCCGCGGCTCCGGTATTAGGCCAATTTGTCGCCGACGTGGAAGCATCTCTGGGAGAAGACTTCCCGAAAGCTGCGCCAGTTCCAGAAGTCGCGAAGCCGTCTGTACCGGCTCCGGTCGCCAA
>Ga0335072_10006942_pt1 | contig 16525 bp, 18 predicted proteins | sample Lox_Sample_21_FD_206725 | JGI IMG/M metagenome (GOLD analysis project Ga0335072, IMG submission 206725) | Soil microbial communities from Loxahatchee National Wildlife Refuge, Florida, United States - Lox_Sample_2.1 | ecosystem: Environmental > Terrestrial > Soil > Wetlands | place: USA...
AGGGGTTCTGCGGCGGGTACGACCTCGTGGAGAGCGCCGAGGGACAGGGGCGCCTCGGCGAGAAGGGTCTCGCTCCGCCACGGGGCTCGCCGCTGGACCCGGCGGTGATCGCCGCCAACCACGACCCCTCCGGGACCTGGGACCCGGTGGTGGACTACGCGATGATGAGCCGCAACGTTCGGGCGTTCATGTCGCTGTTCCACTGCTCCAAGCCGGTGGTCTGCAAGGTGCACGGGTTCTGCGTCGCCGGCGGCACCGACCTCGCGCTCTGTTCGGATCTGCTCGTGATCGCGCGGGACGCCAAGATCGGCTACCCGCCGGCGCGCGTCTGGGGCTCGCCGACGACGTCGATGTGGGCCCACCGCCTCGGACCCCAGCGGGCGAAGCGGCTGCTGTTCACCGGCGACTGCCTGTCCGGCGCCGAGGCCCTGGAGTGGGGGCTGGCGATCGAGGCCCCGCCCGCCGCCGAGCTCGACGAGCGCACCGAGATCCTCGTCGGGCGGATCGCCCGGATGCCCGTAAACCAACTGGCGATGATGAAGCTGCTCGTCAACCAGGAGACGCTGGCCGGAGGTCTGCCGACGACGCAGATCCTGGGCACCGTCTTCGACGGCATCGCCCGCCACACCGCCGAGGGCTACGCCTTCCAGCGGCGCGCCGCAGAGGCGGGCTTCCGCGAAGCCGTCCGCGAGCGCGACGAGCCGTTCGGCGACCGGGGGGCGTCGAGCTTCAAAGGCTGAGAGCGCGCGGCGCGCGGCGACCCAACCCAGACCGCGCCGTCTTCTACTGCTCCTGCGACGGGCTCTCGGGCTGCCCGGCCGGCGGCTGGTCGACGCGCACGAGGTTGCCCGAGGGGTCGCGCACCGCGAAGTCCCGCGTGCCCCACGACCGGTCGCCCGGCTCCTGGACGATCTCGGCGCCGGCCGCGCGCACCCGTTCGAAGGCGGCCTGAAGGTCGTCGGTGTGGAAGTGGACGCCGTTCAGGGCGCCCTTGGCAAGGAGGCCGGCGAGCGCGTCGGCATCGGCGGGACTGCCAGCGAGGTAGTTGGTGAGAACGATCGCAACGCCGGGTTGGGCGGGGGCGCCGACGGTTATCCAGCGGAAGTCCTCCCGGGCGACGTCGTTGCGAAGCTCCAGGCCGAGCGCGTCGCGGTAGAAGCCCAGCGCCACGTCGGGGTCGTCGACGAGCACGAAGCAGGTGGAGAGTGTCAGGTTCATGCCCGCAACTTTACGGAGCCGCCGCGCGCCGCGGCCCGGCGCGGCCCGCGGCTGGGGCGGGTGAGCTCCTTGGCGATGCAGCCCGGCACGCTCTCCAGCGCGCCATGGTCTCCCGCGCGGTATGCCGTCGGCGTCTCCCCCACGAGCTCGGTGAAGCGGGCGCTGAACGAGCCAAGCGAGGAGCACCCCACGGCGAGGCAGACCTCGGTGACGGACAGCTCGCCGCCCCGCAGCAGCGCCTTGGCCCGCTCGATGCGGCGCGTCATGAGGTAGGAGTAGGGCGTCTCCCCATAGGTCGCCCGGAACCGCCGCGAGAAGTGCGCCGTGGACATCAGCGCCGCCCGGGCCAGCTCGGCGACGTCGAGCGGCCGGGCGTACTCCCGGTCCATCAGGTCGCGGGCGCGACGCAGATGGGCCAGGTCGGCGAGCTCCTCCGGGGTCACGCCGGGAGGGTAGCGACGTCGACGAGCCGCTCATCCTCGACCCCGAGCAGCGCGCCGTCCACTGGCTCGGGCCGGCCGACGGCAGATACGACCCGATCGAGCGCAGCGGCCTGATCGACCTCGGCCACGCGCAGCTGGCCGAGCGGATCGACTGGCCCTAGCCTCGGCGCCGCGTGTCAGGTCGCCCGGGGGTTGCGGGCACCGGCCGCCACACGTGATGAAGGGATGCCCGACGGGACTGTCGGCGAGACCATACGTCACCGGCGCGAGGCGACGGCGAGAAGCTGCGCCGGCCGCGATGAGGGTAGAGTCCCCGGGGAAGTGGGCAGGACGACGATGAAGACACTCGATGACGTTCACCTGTCGGGCGAGCGGGTTTTCGTGCGCTCCGAGCTGAATGTCTCGATCAGCGATCAGGGCGTCGCCGACTACACCCGAATCGAGGCCTCCCGCCCGACGTTTGACACGCTTCGCGAAAGAGGGTGTCGCGTCGTGGTCTGCTCGCACATGGGCAGGCCCTGGGGCCGGCGCGATCCGTCGAAGTCCCTGCGGCAGCTGATCGAGCCGCTCAACGACATTCTCGACGCCGACGTCCGCTTCGTCGAGGACTGCATCGGCCCCGCGCGCGACGAGGCGGTCGCCGCGCTCGGCGAGGGCGAGATCCTGCTGCTGGAGAACGTCCGCTACCACTCGGAGGAGAACAGCAACGACCCAGCCTTCGGAGAGGCGCTCGTCCACGGGATGGACCTGTACGTCAACGACGCCTTCGGCACCTGCCACCGCTCCCACGCCTCGATCGTGGCGGCCGCGCTGGCGGCACCGGAGCGTTGCGCCGGCCGGCTGCTGCAGCGCGAACTGACGCAGCTGGAGCTGATGCACAACCCGGACTACCGGCCGACGCTGGCGGTCATCGGGGGCGCCAAGATATCCGGCAAGGACGGGAAGCTGTCGATCGTCGAGAACCTCGTGAACACGGTGGACCAGGTCGCCGTAATCGGCAAGCTCGCCTACTACTTCCTGATCGCGAGCGGCATCGAGGTGGGTGTGACGATGAGCGCCGACACCCGCGGCATCGACGCCCCCGACGCCTCCCTCGCCGACGACGTCGAGGCCTGCCGGGGCGTGCTCGCGCAGGCACAGGCGCTGGGCAAGCCGCTGCTGCTCCCCGTCGACTCCGTCGTGAATGTCGACGGCCGCGACGTCCTGGTGAGCTTCGCGAACGAGATGGTACCCGCGGCGGGCCGGGCGCTGGACATCGGACCGGGCACGATCGAGAGCCTCAAAGCGGCGATCGAGGCCTCCAACCTGGTCGTCTGGAACGGTCCCGCCGGCTACTTCGAGGAACCCGCCTACCGAGCCGGGACGCTCGCCATCGCGCGCGCCCTCGGCCGGTTCGGGGGTCACGCGGTGATCGGCGGCGGCGACACGGTCGCGGCGGTCGCCTCGACGATCGGCGAGGTTCACCCGTCGATTCACATCTGCACCGGCGGCGGCGCGATGCTGACGTGGCTCATGGGGGCCGAGCTGCCGGGTGTGGCGGCGCTCGAAGCGGTGCCGTCGATCCAACGGTCCTAGCCGACGCCGCCTGCTCCGGCCGGCGCCCGCTCCGCCGCCGTCCTCTCGGGTTGCCCCTCGCCGAGGTCATCCGGCCGCGCGTCGGGCGCGGTGACGGGGAATGCCACTTCCACCGCCAATCCCCCGTCCGGGCGCGGCTGGACGCTCAGCGCGGCGCCGTGGGCGGCGGCGACGGCGTCGACGATGGCGAGGCCGAGCCCGTTCCCGCCTGCGTGGTTGGTGCGGTTTCCGTGCAGGCGCTGGAACGGCTGCAGCAGGCGCGGCACCTCCTCGGGAGGGATCGTGGGGCCGCTGTTGGCCACCCGCAAGAATCCCCGGCCGCGACGTACCCCGGTGGCGATCTCGACGTGCCCCTCGGCGACGTTGTGGCGGATGGCGTTGTCGAGGAGGTTCGCGATCAGGCGCTCCACCAGCCGCGGGTCGCCGACGGCCGGCGCGGAGGCGAGGGTCGCGTGGACGTCGACGCCGCGGCCGGCCGCTTCGGGCTCCCGCGCGAGCAGCGCCCTGGCGGCGAGGGCGGCGAGATCGAGGGGCTCGCGGCGCTGCGGGCCGGCCTGGCCGCGGGTGAGCGCGAGTAGGGCGTCGATGATCTGCTCCAGGCTCTGCTCGGAGGCGAGCACGCGCTCGTGCGCCGCCCGCAGCGAGGCCGGGCTCGCGTCGGGGTCGGCGAGCGCGACCTGGATCAGCGCCCGCTGCCGGGTCAGCGGCGCCCGCAGCTCGTGGGAGGCGTTGGCGACGAACTGGCGCTGCGCCTCGAACGCCGCCTCGAGCCGCCCGAAGAGGTCGTCGAGGGTGTCCCCGAGCTCCTTGAGCTCGTCCTGGGGCCCGTCGAGGGCGAGGCGCTCGTGCAGGCTGGTGTAGGAGATCCGGCGGGCGGTGCGGGTGATGGTCCGGATCGGGCGCAGCATCCGGCCGGCGACGAGCCAGCCGGCGAGCAGCGCGAGGACGGCGACGATGGCGAGCGCGATCGCGGAGTTGACGAGCAGCTCGTGGGAGTCGGCGGCGCGCTGCGCCGCCTGGACCGGCCCCACCGCCGCCAGCTGGCGCACCGCGTTCGCCAGTTGACGCTGGTCGTGTGTCAGCTGACGCTGGGCCTGCGTGACCTGCTGCTGTACCCGTCCCAGCAGGGTCGGCACGCCCACCGTCAGGTTCGGCCGAGCCTTTACCAGCGCCTGGCGAGCCTGCCCCAGCTCCTGCTGGGCCTGCGCCAGTTGACGCGGATGCGCCGGGGGTTGGAAGGACTGGCCCACAGGCCCGGGGCCTTCGTATGACGAGGCCGGGAACGGGACTTCCAGGTGCCGGATGGCGAGCGCGTGGGGGACCTTCGGCAGATGCGGCGTCCGGTATTCCGTGGCCCGCTCGAAGAGGCCGTAGGTGACGGCGACCAACACGACGCCCGAGAGCAGGAAGAGGCCGCCGTAGAGGGCCGTCAGTCGCAGCCGGGCCGTGCGACGGGGCAGCCGCAGCCAGGATGCCGGGGCGAGGCGGGCCGGTCGCAGCCACGCCGACGGCGCGAGGCGGGGCCGGCCGAAACCCATCACCGACCCCCGATGCGATAGCCGGCCTTCGCGACGGTCTCGATCACGGGGGGATCGCCGAGCTTGGTCCGGAGCCGGCTCATCGCGATCCTCACCGCGCCCGTGAAGGGGTCGGCGTTCTCGTCCCAGACCCGTTCCAGCAGCTCCTCGGCCGAGACCACCCGGCCCCGGGCGGCGAGCAGCAGCTCCAGCACCCCGAACTCCTTGGGCGTCAGCTCCAGCTCGCGTCCAGACCGCCGGGCGCTGCGCTTGGCGGCGTCGAGCACGACGTCGCCGTGCTCCAGCAGCGGCGGGATGCTCGGCTGCGCCCGCCGGGCGAGGGCGCCGATGCGCGCCACGAGGACGGCGAAGTCGAAGGGCTTGCCCAAATAGTCGTCGGCGCCGAGCCCGAGCCCGTCGATGAGATCCTCGTTCTCGGCGGCGCCCGTCAGCATCAGCACCCGGCTGCGCCCACCGGCCGCGACCAGCTCGGCGCAGACCTCGTCGCCGTGGAGCACCGGCAGGTCGCGGTCGAGCACGACGACGTCGTAGTCGTAGACCAGCGCCCGCGTCAACCCCGCCTGGCCGTCGAGCGCCACGTCGACCGCCATCCGCGCCTGGCGCAGGCCGGCGGCTACCGTCCCGGCCAGCTCCTCGTCGTCCTCGATCACAAGCACTCGCACGGCGGCTCCTTCCGTGACCAACGTAGCGGGGCGGTGTTTCAACGCCGTTTCGTACGGCGGCCCCAGACCAACCTCCGCCCCATCGTGAAGAGATCGCGGCCAGCTTTCGTCGCGGCACATCAGACAATGGCGCGAAACGACGACGAAACAGCCCACGGCGTAGAACGGGGCCGGCGGAGGCGTCCTGCCCCGCCCAGACCCCCCAAAGGAGCCCAGATGCCGCACAGCATCGATGCCAAGAGTCCGCCGGCGCCACGCGCGACGCCGACGGCTCCGCGCGCGCTCCTGCCGATCGCCGCGCCCCTGCTGGCGCTGGCGGTCGCCAGCTGCGGGGGCCCGTCGAGCACCGGCGTCGCCCACCTCTCCTCCACCCAGGGGGCCTCCTCGGCGAGCTCGGCGAACGGCGGCTCCTCCTCGACCCGCCAGCGGACTCCCGAACAGGCGATGCTCGCCTTCGCCCAGTGCATGCGCTCCAACGGCGAGCCCGAATTCCCCGACCCGAGCGCCGGCGGTGGCTTCGTCCTGCGCCGCGGGACGAACCCCTCCTCGCCCCCGTTCCGGGCGGCGCAGAGAAAGTGCCGGAAGCTCATGCCCGGCGGCGGGCCTCCTTCGACGACGCACCCCTCCCCCCAGACGCTGGCGCGCTTCCTGAGGATCGCGCAGTGCATGCGCGGGCACGGCGTCTACGACTTCCCCGACCCCAGAACCTCCGTCCCCCCCAACCCGTTCGGCTCGGCCGGCGCCGGGATCATCAGCGACATCGAAGGCGTGATCCTGATCTTCCCGCAGAGCATCGACCAGCGGTCGCCGACGTTCACCCGGGCCTCGGCGGCGTGCGCGTTCCCGCTGCACAACCACTGACGGAGCTGGTATCGGCCGTGATCGCGGTGGTGCCGGTGACGGCTATCTGTCAGGGTCCGACCGATGCTGGAGGTCCTGGATCTTCGCCACCGCTTCGGTGAGCTCCTCGCGCTGGACGGGGTGAGCCTGACGGTCGGCGACGGCGAGCTCGTCGGTCTCGTCGGACGCAACGGGGCGGGCAAGACGACGGCGATGCGGGCGATCATGGGGATCCTGGCGCCCGACGCCGGCGAGGTGCGCTGGCAGGGAGGCCCGGTCGGGGAGGGCGAGCGGCTGCGCTTCGGGTACATGCCCGAGGAGCGCGGCCTCTACGCGCAGATGCGGATCGGCGAGCAGGTGGCCTACTTCGCGCGCCTGCACGGCCTGGAACGGCAGGCCGCGGCCCGGGCCGCCGAGCACTGGCTGACACGGCTGGGTCTGGGCGCAAGGGCGCAAGACCAGTTGGTGGCGCTCTCGCACGGCAACCAGCAGCGGGTGCAGCTGGCGGTGGCGCTCGCGCACGATCCGCTGCTGCTGGTGCTCGACGAGCCCTTCGGGGGGCTCGACCCGGAGGCGGTGGACTCGCTCTCGGAGGTCCTGCGCGAACAGGGCGCGGGGGGCCGCTCGATCCTGTTCTCAAGCCATCAGCTCGAGCTGGTCGAGCGGATCTGCCGGCGGGTGGTCGTCCTGGACGCCGGCCGGGTGATCGCGGCGGGCACCCTGGCGGAGCTGCGCGAGCGCCTCCCCGCCCAGCTGCGCGTGCGGGTCGGCGGCTCGACCGACTGGGCATCGGGACTCGCCGGGGTGAAGGTCCTGGGCGGCGACGAGGAGGGCGTGCTGCTGCGCGTCGACCCCGGCGTCGACTCGCAGGCGATCCTGCGGGCAGCGCAGGCGGCGGGGCCGGTGGAGCGCTTCGCGTTCGAGTCCGCCGGCCTGATCGACCTCTACCGTCGGATGATCTCCCGGGGAACCGCACCCGGACCACGGGGATGACCTCTCGGTGAGCCGCACCCGGACCATGCGCCTGGTCGCGGCGCGGGAGATCACCGAGCGGCTGCGCGGCCGCACGACGCGCCTGGTGACCGTGATCACGGCGCTGCTGGTGGTCGCCGGCGTCACGCTCCCCGGACTGATCCGCGAATCCAGCAAGCCGACGCGGATCGGCCTGGTCGGTCCCGCCGCGCGCTCGCTCGCGCCGGCGCTGCAGCGGGGCGCGCGGGCGGCGGACATCAGGCTCTCCCTGACAGACCCGACCGACGAGGCCGAGGGCCGGGCGGCGCTGCGCGGCGGCCGGCTCGACGTCCTGCTCCGCCTCGCCGCCCCCGAGCGGACGGCCCAGGTCGAGGTCGAGCAGACGCTCTCCCCCACGATCAGGGCCTTGATCTCGGCGATCGTGCAGCAGACGCGCCTGGACGCCGTGCTCGCCCGGGCCGGGGTGCCGGCGTCGCAGGTCCTGCCGGCGCTCGCGGCGGCGCCGGTCGCGGTCTCCGCCCTGAAGCCGGCCGCACCCGAAGAAGCGGCGCGCGACGTCGCCGCGATCGCCGCCAGCCTGCTGATGTACCTGAGCCTCACCCTCTACGGCACCGCGGTCGCTACAGGCGTCGCCCAGGAGAAGACCTCGCGTACCGCCGAGGTCCTGCTCGCCACGGTCCGCCCGGGAGAGCTGCTCGCGGGCAAGGTCGCCGGGATCGGACTGACGGGGCTCGGCCAGCTGGCGATCGCCGCCGGCGCCGGCCTGATCGCCAACGCGCTGGTGCAGAGCGCGAAGATCCCGGCCAGCATCTGGGCGCTGTTTCCCTCCTTCCTGGCGTTCTTCCTCGCCGGCTTCGTGCTCTACGCATTCGCGCTCGCCGCCGCCGGGGCGCTGGTGTCCCGTCAGGAGGAAGTCCAGTCGGTGCTGCTGCCGATCGCGATGCCGCTCATCCTCGGCTACCTGCTGGTGTTCGCGGCGGTGGGCTCGCCCGACGCGACCTGGCTGCGGGTCGCCTCGCTGCTGCCGCCGCTGAGCGCGACGCTGATGCCGGCGAGGATCGCCCTCGGCCACGTCGCATGGTGGGAAATACCGCTGGTCGCGCTGCTGATGCTCGGCTCGATCGTCGCCGTCGCCAGGCTCGCCTCGCGGATCTACGCCGGCGCGCTGCTGCACGGCGGCGCCAGGCTGGGCTGGCGCGCGGCGCTGCGCCTGCGGGGGCGCTGAGCGAGCCCTCGACGCAGACGACGCAGAGGTCCATGCGTCCCGCGGACAACGTGTAGCTTGTCCAGTGGAGCTGCATCCCCTCGCCGCGAGCTTCGTCGACGTGGCCGACGCCTACGAGCGGGGACGCCCGGAGCACAGGCCGAGGGACGCTCCGAGGAGATCCCGCTCCCGGACGCATCGGTTGACGCCGTCACGGTGGCGTCGGCCTGCCAAGCCTCAACTTCCCGCCCCAATACCCCGAAACCTGGAGGCAACGATGAAGCGAAGCTACGTTTTCCTGGCCGTCGCCTTGGCCGGCGCGGCGAGCGCCGCGACGATGGCCAGCGCACAGACCAGCCCCCCGTCGGCCGGCGCGAGCCACACCGCCACGGTCCAGCTGCGTCACACCAGGCTCGGCAACATCCTCGTCAGCGGCTCGGGTCACACGCTGTACGAGTTCACGCGGGACCACGGCGACAAGAACAGCTGCGTCGGCGTCAGCGGGTGCTCCGCGATCTGGCCCGACCTGAGGTCGAGCGGGAAGCCGACGGCGGGCCCGGGCGTCAAGGCATCGCTGCTGTCCACCACGAGCGGCCACCAGGTCACCTACGCCGGCCACCCGCTCTACACCTACGCCGAGGACGCCGGCCCAGGCGAAACGGCGTACGTCGGCGCCAAATCGTTCGGCGGGTCGTGGTACGCGCTGAACGCCTCCGGGGCAGCCGTCAAGTAGGCCGACACCCTGGGTCCGGCGCCACCGCACGGTTGGCGCCGGCCGGCATGAGCCGTCCCGTTGGCGATCGACCCGGTCGCGATCTCGTGGACGTAAGCCGACACGACGGCGTCGGCGCTCACGCGCACGCGCGCCCCGCGGACGGCACCCCCGGCGGGGCGCCGCCCGCGCTGCAGGCCGCGGGCGCGAATGGGCTGGTGGAGCTGGCTGACGCTCGTCATGCCGCCTGCCGCTCCAGCTCGACCGCGACCGTGCTCTGCGCGTCGTCCGTCTCCGGCCCGGCCACGCTCAGCCTCGGCCTGGCCTCCCGCGGCCGCAGCAGCAGGACGGCGAGCGCGACGCCTACCATGATCGCCCCGGTCCCGGCGAGGAATGCGAGGTGGTACCCGCCGATCAGAGCGCTCGTGAGCCCGTCGTGGCCGGCGAGCAGGGTCTTGGTGCGATTGGTCGCCAGCGTGCCCAGCAGCGCCAGCCCCAGCGCCCCGCTGACCTGCATCGAGACGTTGGCGATGCCCGAGCCCAGGCCGGCGTCGGCGGGCGCCACCTCGGCCATCGCGATCGTGAGCAGCGGCAGGAAGGCGCTGCCGATCCCGGCCCCGAGCGCGAAGGAGGCGAGGAAGATGGTCGGGAAGAACGCGGTGTGCGGTCCGACGGAGCTGAACAGCAGCAGACCGGCGGCGGCGACGAGCATCCCGCCGATCAGCACCCGGAAGGGCCCGAAGCGGTTGACCATCCCCGAGACGATCCCCTGGGAGAGGATCGCGACGGTGATCGTCCACGGCAGGAACGCCGCTCCGGTCTGGATCGCGGTGTAGTGGCGGACGTGCTCGAGGTAGAGGGTGCCGACGAAGAACGTCGAGTACATGGCGGTGACGAGAAAGCCCCTGACGAGATTGGCGTGCACGACTCCGCGCACGGCGAGGATGCGGGGCGGCATGATCGGGTTCTCGATGCGCAGCTCGGTGGCGACGAAGGCGCCCATCAGGGCCAGCGCCAGGGCGCCGAACCCGAGCACGTCGCCCGAGCCCCAGCCGTGCGCGGTGGCCTGCACGATCGCGTAGATGCCGCTCATCAGGGAGGTGGTCACGAGCAGCGAGCCGAGCCAGTCCACGCCCTGGCGCAGGCCCGAGCCCGAGTCGCGCGGTATCAGCAGATGGCCGAGGGAGAGCGTGGCCAGGCCGATGGGGAGGTTGACGAAGAAGATCCAGTGCCAGCTGAGGACCTCGGTGAGCAGTCCGCCGGCGAGCAGGCCGAGGGAGCCGCCGGCGACGGAGACCAGCATGTAGGTGCCCATCGCGCGGGCCCGCTCGGCGGGCTCGGGGAACTCGGTGACGATGATCGCGAGGATCACCGAGGACTGTGCGGCGGCGCCGATCCCCTGCAGGAAGCGGGCGGCGACGAGCATCCCCGGGCTCGCGGCGAGGCCGCACAGCGCGGAGGCGGTGGTGAAGAGGGCGACCCCGGCGAGGAAGATGCGCCTGCGTCCGACGATGTCGCCGAGGCGGCCGGCGAGCAGGAGGAGGCTGCCGAAGGTGATGAGGAAGGCGTTGACGACCCACGTCAGGTTGCCCTGGCTGAAGTGCAGCTCGCGCTGGATCGAGGGAAGCGCGACGTTGACGATGGTCGTGTCGAGGACGATCATCAGCTGCGCGAGGCAGACGACGACGAGCGTCGCCCAGCGCTGGCGGTTGGCGGAGGTGGTGGCGAGGGAAGGTGCAAGGTTCATGTCTTATGTCCCAACTTGTCGCTTCGGCCCCGAAGGGCTAAAATGGAGGTCACCTCCGAAATAAGTGGAGGTAGCCTCCGGAACTATATGGAGGTATCCTCCGTTTGTCAAGGGCGAGATGATGAGCACGACCGAATCCCTTCCCCAGGCACCGCCCGAGCGACCGATGCGGGCGGACGCCCGGCGCAACTACGAGAAGGTCCTAGCCGCTGCCAGGGCGGCGTTCGCGGAGGGCGGCGAGGCGACCTCGCTGGAGGAGATCGCGCGTCGCGCCGGCGTCGGGATCGGCACCCTCTACCGGCATTTCCCCAACCGCCAGGCCCTGGTCGAGGCGCTCTACCGCGAAGAGGTGCGGGACGTCTGCCGCACCGCCGCCGAGCTCGACGGCGCCGATCCGTGGCTGGCGCTGGAGCTCTGGTTCGACCGCCTCATGGCCTACATGGCCGCCAAGCAGGCGCTCGTCCACGAGCTCTCGAACAACCTCCAGCCGGACGCCACCCTGTTCAAGGACTGCCGCGCCTCTCTCTTCACGGCCGGCGAGCCGCTCCTGAGACGGGCCCAGGAGGCCGGCGTCGTGCGCCGCGACGTCGACATCGGCCAGGTCATCCAGCTCGTGATCGCGATCGCCAAGGCCCCCGCCGGCGAGCCGGGGCAGAACGAGCAGCTGGTGCGCATCGCGCTCGACGGGCTGCGCTACCGGCCGTCCGGCGAGGACGACAGCGGCCCTCAGGCGAGATGAGCGTCGAGCCCACGCCCGGAGTCGTCACCAAGCGGAGCCCCCGTTCGGTGGCGGACACCGTGGCGCGGCTCGAGGAGCTTGTGGCGGCGAGGGGCATGAAGCTGTTCGCCGTGGTCGACCACAGCGGCGAGGCCGAGGTCAACGGGTTAGAGCTGCGCGACACGAAGGTCGTCCTCTTCGGCAGCCCGCAACAGGGCACGCCGGTGATGCAGTCGGTGCCGCTGGCTGCGCTCGACCTGCCGCTGAAGGTCCTGATCTGGGCCGCCGAGGATGGCACGCGGGTTAGCTACACGGCGCCCGCCGAGCTGGCTCGACGCTACGGCCTCAGCGACGTTCTGTCCGCGCGGCTCGCGGGCATAGACGCGCTCACCGACGCGCTGGTCGAAAAGAGCTAGCGCTCGGCAGCCCGGGGAGTCGGCGCCGGCAGGACGGCGGGCTCGCGCGAGAGTCGCTGGGGCTCGAACCTGCCTAGCAGGGCGTCGAGTGCGGTGGGCTCGTCACGATCGGCGAGACCGGCGCTGCGCGCCATCCAGGCGACGATCTCGGTGACGGTCTCGCCCGCGGCGAGGCGCTGGCGCAGGGTGATGGCGCCGTCGCGCTTGGCGAGCCTGCGCCGGTCGGCTCCGAGGACCAGGGGAACGTGCAGGTAGGTCGGACGCACGAGCCCGAGGATGTCGGCGAGCAGGATCTGCGCCGGGGTGGAGTCGAGGAGGTCATCGCCGCGGACGACCTCGCCGACCGCCTGGGCGTCGTCGTCGACGACCACGGCGAGGTTGTAGGCCGGCGCGTCCTCAGCCCGCCAGAGGACGACATCGTCGACCACGCCCTCGCGAGGGCCGTGCAGGAGATCGTCGAAGGACACCCGCTCGCCGCGCCCATCCAGCCGCCAGACGGGCTCGCGGCCGGCATCGCGGGCACGGCGGCGACGCTGCTCGGCGCCGAGGCCGCGACAGGTGCCGGGATAATGGGATGGGCTCCTGCCGCGGTGCGGCGCGGAGGCTGCCTCGCGGACGTCGGCGCGGGTGCACCAGCAGGGGTAGACGCGGCCGGCGGCGCGCAGCCGCTCGAACGCCTCGCGATGCACGGCCAGGCCCTGCGACTGGCGCAAGACCGGCCCGTCCCAGTCGAGGCCAAGCGCGGCGAGGTCGGCGAGCTGGGAGCGCTCGTGCTCGGGGCGGCAGCGCTCGCGGTCGAGGTCCTCGATGCGCAGCAGGAAGGGCGCGCCGCGCGAGCGGGCGGCCAGCCAGGCGATCAGCGCGGTGCGCAGGTTGCCGATGTGCAGCGGGCCGCTGGGACTGGGGGCATAGCGTCCGGCACGGGCCGCACCGGGCTCGGGGTAGCTGGGGATGCTCATCGGCGTCATCTTGCCGGTCGGGCTCGATCGACCGAAGCCTCTCTGACTCTGAAGCGCCGGGCGCCGACGGCGACTCGGGCGCTCCCGGTTAGGCTACGGGGGTGCTCGATTTCGCCGCCTACCTGGAGCGGATTGGCCTTGGCGCGGACACGCGGCCGACGCTGCACGAGCTCCATCGCGCGCACGCAACGTCGATCCCGTTCGAGAACCTCGATCCCCACCGGGGAATTCCGGTGTCGCTGGCCGAGGAGGATCTGGAGCGCAAGCTCGTGCACGAACGGCGCGGCGGCTACTGCTTCGAGCAGAACCTGCTGCTGGCCTCGGCGCTGGAGCACCTCGGCCTTGAGGTCGAGCCGATGCTCGCCCGGGTGCGCGCCGGCGCGCCGCCGGGCACGGTGCGCCCGCGCACCCACCTCATCCTGCGGGTGATCGACGGAGCCGGCCGCGCCTGGCACGCCGACGTCGGCTTCGGCCGGGGGACGCTGCTCGACCCGATCCCCTTCGGCATGGACGGCGGGGCCGCCCATGAGCAATTCGGCTGGAGCTTCCGGGTCGTTCAGGAGGGACCCGAGCTGGTTCTTCAGACGCCCGCAGAGGGCGAATGGTCCGACGTCTACGCCTTCTCGCCGCAGCCGGTCCCGCGCGTAGATATCGAGACGAGCAACTGGTGGGCATCCACCAACCCGCATTCGCCGTTCGTCTCGGGCCTGGTCGCAGCGGTCCACCGCCCGGACGGCACCCGGGAGTCGCTCAACGACTGGAGCGGACCGTTCCAGCTCAGCGTGCAGTCACCCGGTGAGACGCAGGTCGCCGAGCTGGCGCCCGACGCGGTCCCGCAGCTATTGGCCGACCGTTTCGCCCTGCCAGGATTCGCGCTCGGAGCGGACGGTCGCCTGCAATAGGGCGCTGGCCGGCGCTCGCGTCTCAGGCGGCGCTCGTCGCCGCCGAGGGCACATCGGCCCCGAGACCGGAGTCGTGCCCGCGGCTGCCGTCGATCTGCTCGACGATCAGCTTCGTCACCAGCTCGGTGTCGTCCCACATCGGGACGTGGCCGCAGCGGGAGAGCGGGACGGCCTTGACGCCGGGTATCTCGCGGCGAAAGCGGGGTGCGTGCCGGGGGCCGGGCAGGACGCGATCGAACTGAGGGGTGGCCAGCAGCACGGGGCAGGCGATGCGGTCGAGATCGCGGATCTCCAGGCCGGCCTCGTCGGCGAGCAGCGCCTGGATAGCGCGCTGGCTGATCGAGCAGTGCAGCGCCGACTGCGATATTCCGGCGGCGTCGGAGGGAGCGACGAGCTCGCCGTGGCGCATGATTTCCCGGAACGCCAGGCGGCGGGTCCCGGGGCGCCGCATGATCCGCTCGCTCCAGGCGTGGGTGCGCCTGAGCATCTTGATCTGACGGGCGAAGAACGCCCCGATGCGCGGCCCCTCGCCGTCGCCGCGGCTCCAGCCGCCGGCCGGCGCCAACGCCGTGACCGACCGTGCCCGGCCGCGCTTGGCCAGCTCGAGCGCGATGCCGCCTCCCATGGAGTTGCCGACGAGGTGCGCGGTGTCGAGTCCGAGGTCGTCGAGCAGAGCTTCGACGGCGTCGGTGGAGTGCTCGAAGCTGATCGGGCGATCGGCGGGGTAGGCTGGCCCGCCGTGGTGACCGGGCAAGGTCGGCGCGATCACCTCGTAGCGAGCCACTAGGTCGGCCAGGATCGGACGCCAGACTCCCCACGCGGCGGTGAAGCCGTGGAGCAGCACCACCGGCTCACCGGATCCGGCCCGGTACAGCGCGGGCGAGAGCTCGGACATGAGCCCGAGTGTAGCCGGAGCGGGGCCGCTGATGACGACGGCTTCGCTCGGCCCCACCGGGACGGCGTTCCCAGCCGCCCTGGCGAGACGCGTATGGATGTCTCGCGGCGTCAGTCAGGCGTCGCGAGTCGTTCGCGAACCTCGTCGGCCAGACGCTCACTCGCGACGTATCGCGTCATCGGCCCCCTCCCCCGCCGAACGATCAAACCGGCGTCCAGCAGGCGACGCAGGTCGTTGCTCGCCGTCGGAGCCGAGACCTCGGCCTCGGCTGAATAGGCGGTCCGGTCGGTGCCCTGGAAGAGGCTCTGCTCGAGCGCGATGACGAGCCGGTCGGGCCAGCCGCGCGCCTCGACGAGGCCCTCGAGGTGGCCCCACCGCGCGGCGGCGTTATCCAGGGCAAGCAGGCGTCTGCGCGCCTGGCTCAGATGTGCGTCAAGGCAGAGGCTCACGAAGGGCGTCGCATCGCGCCGAGGCTGATAGGAGCCCCCCTGAACCTCTCCCAGCGCCCCGTAGTAGTCGGCGGTGTGCTCACCCAGGTACTCCTCGATGGAGACGAACTCCGGCGCGAGCAGGCCTCCCAACGCCAGGACCAGAGATTGGGCGATCCGCGAGATGCGACCGTTGCCATCGCGGAAGGGATGCACGGATATGACGTGAAGGTGGGCCATCGCGGCTCGAATCGCGGGGTGGGCGTCGAGATCCCCTCCTCCCAACCAGCGGATCACCTCGCCCATCAGCGGGCGAACCTCCTCGGCGGTAGGGCCGACATAGGCGGGAGGCCCTCCCCCCGGGCTCGTGACCTCGGTTCCCGTATCGCGATAGCGGCCGGGGTCTCTGTCCCTTTGGAAATGGCAGGCGTCGAAATGCAGGTCGAGCACCACTCGCTCGTCCCACCGAAAGCCCTCGTCGGCGGCCATCACGCCGACGTGGTCCATGGCCCGCGCATAGCAGGCCAGCGCCATCCGGTCCTCGCTGGCCGGCTCGACCGGCTCCACGCCGCTCGCGATCGCGAGCCTCTCGTCAGCCGGCACGCTGAAGCCCTCGATCTCTATCGAGCTCTCGGCGGAGGACGCTCGCCACTGCCTGCGGAGGCTCCCGAGCCACGGCCCGGCGCCCACGGCACGCGCGCCGAGCCGCTCGCACAGCTCATCGAAAGCCCCCAGCCGCTCCCGGGTCGACGGATCGAGTCGCGGGGTCCTGTAAATCATTGCAAGACTATAGTCGATTATTCGTATTATCGTCTATAGCTTCTAGCAACTAGCAGTCGTGGCTTCGGCCAGGGCCACGATGATGCCGGCGGGGCCGCGGAGGTAGCACAGCCGGTAGCTGTTCTCGTACCGAGCCACCTCGCCGAGGAGCTCGGCGCCGTGGTTGCGCAGGCGGGCGAGGGTGTCGTCGAGGTCGTCGACGGCGAACATCACGCGGTGCAGGCCCAGCGTATTGGGTGGCGGGCTCGCCGGCTCGGCGTCGATCGCGGCGGGGGCGTGGTACTTCGCCAGCTCGAGCCTGCCGTGACCCCCCGGGATGCGCATCATGGCGATCTCGCTGCGGACGCCGTCGAGTCCGACGGTGCGGTCCGCCCAGAGGCCCTCGATCTGCGCTCTGCCGTCGAGCTCCATGCCGAGCTCGGTGAAGAACGCGATGGCGCCGTCGAGGTCTTCGACGACGATGCCGACGTTGTCCATCCGCTGGATCGTCACGGTCGTGGCTCTCCTTCCCCGTCG
>Ga0335072_10006943_pt1 | contig 16524 bp, 16 predicted proteins | sample Lox_Sample_21_FD_206725 | JGI IMG/M metagenome (GOLD analysis project Ga0335072, IMG submission 206725) | Soil microbial communities from Loxahatchee National Wildlife Refuge, Florida, United States - Lox_Sample_2.1 | ecosystem: Environmental > Terrestrial > Soil > Wetlands | place: USA...
CCCTCCCCGATCTGGCATTCGAAGAACATTCTTCAATATGATACGTGTTTTCACAACGGAATGTTACGTGGTGTTGGAAGCGTTCCTCCTTTAACAACACATTTGATTCTTTAGTTCGACAAAACATGTGATTTTCGACGTTGATGATGGAATGATACCCTCTACCCATATATCGTCTTTGACGTTCCTCTATCATAAATCCTCCAGTCCATAGCAAAGTGCACCTTTCTTTAGTATTCCCGTCATTTGATAGTCAAATATTTTCATAAGAGTGGACGGTGCCAAACTTTACCCCATTTTTGGTTCCCCTCGTCTGCGACATCCCTGTCGACCCGGATTGACGTCGAGATAGAAAGTGCATGTCCGTAATTTTCGCGCAAACAGCAAAATTCATGCATCGAGTGATGAAGGACTCCTGTGTGGATTTACGAACGAATGCCACCTAGATCCCGTGTTTTAAGTTGTCATGTGCTCAACCCATCCGTCTTCGCCTCCACTAGCAAATGACCTCTCACCATTCAAAGTCGTGCACCCACGCCAGTGATAAGACCGCTTCTTGGGTCAACATATAACTACAACCCGAGCATCCTATCGCCTTGGGCTGCCATGATGGCAGATCCAGCAGGCTTGTCCGATGCAGGATCGCTACCAGCGTCAACAACTTCAACTCCCATACGTCCTCAACCGACCTTCCCTCCTCTCTTTCGCGATTACAGAACATCCTCCTCATTATCGGTGCCAGACATGAAGCCAGAACATCAGATATTGCGGGTTCTTATTTCAGCAAACTGCCAGAGAGACATTGCCAAGGCTGAATCACTTATCGTCAGGTTTTCCAATCATCCTAAGATCGAAACTCGAGCTATCTGCGATCATGTTACATCGAGGCTACGACACACAACACTTGCTTACGAGAACAAGTCCTTGGAGGTCACAAAGAGCGATACTCTGGAGGAGAGGGATCAAAAAAGTATCTACGTCAAGACAGCGTACCATCTATGCGAATGGGCTGATCTTTTGGTATTGGCGCCGATTGATGCAGATACCATCGCTAGAATGCTCCACGGTATGACAGGTAATCTGTTACTTGAGGTGCTCCGAGGATGGGATGTATCAAAGAAGATAATATTGGTACCTGGAATGACGACGTTGATGTGGGAGAATCCGATGACAAAGAAACAACTGGGTAAGATTCGAAGAAAGTGGAATTGGATTCGAGTAATGACACCAATCCTCTGGCAATTCGATGATAAATTACCATCTCAGTGCCACGTTACCTGGGATGGCTTTTCAGAGGTCGTTGAAGTGATCAAAAATCAGGTAGAACTGATGACTATCGGCCACGATGTCGACATTGCGACTTCGGGTGCAGCAGACTCGAAGCGAAATCTGAAGACTGACACAGTTCTTCCACCAGAGATTTGGACCCTCATCTTTCAATATGTTGGTGACTGGGAGGTCTCAAAAGCACTGGGAGTCTATACAAATCTGCCAATACCAGCGGACTGGAAGTCTCATTCCCTCAAAAAGAAGGATGAGCTGCATACATATATGCGTGACCTTGAATGGACAATCCTGACCAAGCCAGCAGCAGATGTCATTCAGAAGCTTTGTACTGCTCCAGCGAATATGCGATATCTATCTAGTCTTTGCGTCAAGCTCATTATCAAGTTCTGTCTCACTGATATGCTCAGTCATTTGGAGACCAACTTCAAAGATGTCTTCTGGACGTCTTTTGGTTCCAAACTCCTTCCCACGAAAGCATCGGCCGTCTATGGTCGTACCGAGATCCTTGAATGGTGGCGAACAAGTCCTTCTTTCCTTAAGAAAGATTACACTGTCGAGGCTGTTGATGGTGCGTCCAAGTCTGGTTTTGTACATGTCCTAGATTGGTGGCGGAAATCTGGACTTCCTATGAAATACAGTGAAGCTGCTCTGGAACAAGCCAGTTCTAAAGGCCACATACTAGTCCTCGAGTGGTGGAAACAAGCATCAATGCATCAAGGGGACTACTATATCGAATCAGACTATACCTCCAAACATGGTAGCACATCTCACTGCTATCGGCAAAACTCTACAGATGCGATCGGTCTCAATTCCCTATCCACTTCTGAGGCCACAACATCTTCAGAGAACATCCCTGCTCCTGAAAGCTTGCCCATCCGCCTCAAAGTTGGCAAATCCATCATAGCAGCTGCACAAAATGGCCAAGCCGCTACAATTCGCTGGTGGGACGCATCCGGAATACCGTATTCACACTCTCAATCAGTTGCCAAGATTGCATCCGCCTACGGCCATGTCAACGTCCTGGAAACTTGGAAGGAGCTGAAAGGTGAGAAGTTCGCCATGAGCTTCGACAACCAAGTTCTGGTCGGCCCCACGAAGAACGGTTTCGTCCGCGTCTTGGAGTGGTGGAAGAACCAGACATTGGGTACGGGCGGGCAAGAAATGGAAGGCAGTAGTGGAGCTAGGTTGAGAGTGGAGTATAAGACTTGTGATATTGAAGAAGCGTTGGAGGACAGTGTTGGAAGCCCTGGTGGAGAGGGTGAGGATGAGGTTAGGAAATGGTGGGCACGTAATGGGCTGAATCTGGGAGTAGGGACAAGCGAGTGGATGAAGGTTAAGATATTATGATAAAGAAGCTTTCGAAATTGTATGGCATATATGGCGTTGGCAGCTGAGGTGGAAACGGATGGTATTTGCTGGCGTGGGTGCGTGGGTGGGGCATGGGAAGGCGTTTCCAAAAGCAATCACATGAAATAAGATCCTGACTACGGAAAGTTGCAATGGTACATAGGGATATGGAAATTCAGTATATAGTCTCAGGTGTATGAGCGATCATTCAAGGTGCCGCAGACTGGGTAAAATCATAACCGGCTAGAATTCCGCACATGCGGTACCTGCGTCAGAGAAAGCTCCCCACATCCCGCCCCACATCTGCCTCAATAGGTATGTATACATGTGGCGTATGCCTGATTTATATAGGAAGTTTCATTATCATACTCTTGTAACGTATAGCTAGAGTTTTTGATTTGACTGGTATAATGTCAAGTCACTATGGCAGTGGCAGCTCCCTCAACGACCGGCACCAGCCACTCCACCGACCCATCTAAGCCTTCCTCTGGCGCCGCCGTCCCTTTCCGTGAGATAATACCTGATCCCGATCACCCGAGAATAGCAGGAATAGCAAATCATGATGCTCTCAGCTGGTGTGAATCACGGCGACAAATTGCAGCCACTGCTTGGTTGATAAATCGTCTTGAAAAGAAGCACCTGGAGAAACCGTACAAAGGCTTTACGGTAGATGGGAAGGTCCAGGAAGGAATCTACAACTATGCTGAGGATGAAGGCGCGCCAACAGAAGAGGTGGTGGAAAAAGTCGAAGCTTTGTTAAACATGCTGTCCGAAGAAGCCAAGACGCAGGTCAATTGTGGGGGAGTTGAGGACGATGATTTCAGACTCTGGTCAAATCCAGAATTATATGTAAATCCAGGTGGGTCATTAGCAATATAACAATATGAGCCTATACTTATATTCTATGTAATAGGAGGCCTTCGTCTAGACGAGTGCACAGAAGCAGTCCAAACAGCCATCCATGCTATTTTGAAAGCCTCTTTCTCTCCGAAAGGCTATAAGAAAGTCCTCGGCTGCTGTCTCACAAACGGCTTCCTGGGTCATCTAGTCAACGGCCCCAAAGTTCTCAATGAGCACTCCTACAATTTCCGGCTCTTCTCTACCCCATCCGTCACCACACCTTGGGGTTACACGTTCTTCGGCCATCATCTCTGTCTAGCAGTTGTGTTCTTTGGCAAGAGAATGGTCGTCGGACCAACCTTCATGGCAGCGGAACCCGATCGGATTGATGAAGGCCCATATGCTGGGTTGAGGCTTTTTAAGGAGGAAGAGATATTGAGCTTGAGACTCATGCAGAGTCTTCCGGCCGAATTGCAAGAAAAGGCGACATTAAACAAAAGTGTAGATGGGACGAGACTACCGAAAGATAGGTGGAATCCTTTTGATGAGAGGCACCTGGGCGGAGCAAGACAAGACAATAGGATTGTACCATATGGTAAGTCAATTTGTCAAATGCCTTGGAAGAGATTTAAATGGCTAAGTTATGCCCCCAAAATACAGAAGGTTGTCCTGTATCACTTTTCTCCGACCAGCAACGCGAGCAGATAGTCTCCCTCTTTCTCGCCTTCAACGCCTACTACCCAGCCCCCGTCCTGCAGCATCGGCTCGCGCTCTTCGAGAAGCACCTCTCATCCACCTACTTTGCCTGGATCGGCACCTTTGGGGAAGAAGATCCCTTCTACTACCGGATACACAGTCCAGTTGCTTTTATGGAGCTGGATTTCCACTGTGGCAGTGAGTAACCTTGACTTGATCTAGATTTAAAATCTTGTGTTTTGGATTCATTGTATTTGAATGTTCCATTCAAGAGCATTGACTGATCTTTTATGGTAGTATTCTTGACCAATACGAGTCCGGCCAGGTGCCACATTCATACGGTGAATAGGCTCCCAAATAGAGGGGATTATGGGAAGGCTCTATTGGACCAGTACTCCAAAGCATCTCGAAAGCTTGAGGAATCGGGTCATATCTACTAGACCTATTGATCAAGCTAGCATATGTATTCTGAAGGTCTGTGACTGAGCGCTAATCATTAGAAAGGCAAGCGAGGAAAGAATTGCAAACGCATTACGGATTGAAGCTAGTTTAGTTTATACACAAAAAAACCAAATCTAGTCTCAATGGTCTTACTGTAATGCTATGCTACAACATTTGGCTTTTCAGAGTTTCCTTTCAGCCACTGCTTTGTATCCATCTCACTGTGTCCATTCGTATCTGCTATGATCAAATTTCAGACCGATGCTTTAAGTTGTCATTTTGGATGACCTCGACCCAATAGTTATCGGGATCAAAGATGAATGCAACGCCCTTCATACGACCCTCCGTAAGCCTCTTTTTCCACTTGACGTTCATATCATCAAAACGCTTGCATGCTGCGTTAAGATCATCAACCGAGACGCCTGGAGTACAATAAGTAAGGAAGATCACAAGTAAGATGTATAAAAACTCTTACAGATATGTCCAAATCCTTGTGGTTCATCATTGCCGTTATGATACTTGAAGTTCTCATCCTTCTCGGTTCCATAGTTCCAGGTTAATTCTAACAGCCCTTCACGATCTGCCACTGGGTTGACGCCATTGGCTGTTGTCTCTGGAACTTCTTTACCGCCGGGGTAGCCAAGGAAATAGAGATTGAATTTGGCAGCTTCGTTCTCCGATGTGCGCATTAACGTCATCCCCATGACTTCTTGGTAGAATTTCAGTGACGTCTCATGGTCCTTAACACGAATCATGGTATGGTTCTGGCTCAAGTTAGCAATCACAACTATATCACCATAGCCAATTGACATACCATGCGATATGTTTGAGTATCTGTTGTCTTGATACCCTCTGATTTTTCGAGGGGGTGCTGGCCAATGATCTCAACCCAATATCCGTCTGGATCCAGCACAAAGGCAATATGCTTCATCCTGCCATCTGTCAACTTCTTCTGAAACTTGTAGCCTGCATCCTCGATGCGCTGACAAGCTGCTTGTAAATTGTCGACACTAATACAGGTATGTCCAAATCCTCTGAATGGTTCAGAGTTCCCTGTGGTGACTTTATAGTTCGGGTCAGATTCGGTTCCATAATTGTGAGTAAGCTCGATGAGGCCTTCGCGATTGCTGAAGTGATTGCCATGGGACAAAGATTTGGGAGAGTCATAGCCCATAAAGTATAGGTCGAATTTTGCTTCAGGTTGTTCAATCTTCCTGACTAGACTTTGAGTTAGATTAATGCTTGCTTTGCCATATAGAGAGAAGCCTTACTCATCTTCATTCCAAGGAATTCATAAAATTTCACTGCCCAGCAACCGTCAATTGGCAAGGCTTTAGAAGTCTGCTGGACCAGTTATGCTCACCAGACTCCTTGGGATCCTTTACTCGGATCCTGAACAAAGATTAGCATGCAACGCAATACTGAAAGTAATATAACTCACATGGAATGATTGAATTTGTAGGTATTGGTATCCGTAGCCATGTTTGCGTATGCTCTCCTAGCTGAAAAAGCCCCCAAATCATTAGATCATTACCCCACATCGATCTGGAAATGTTGGAATACTTTCTCACCCCAATTAGAGAAAAAGTTAAGTCGAAGATTTTTGCGGCCTAAATAGTCTTTGAGGGGCGTGAAATGAGTTCATGAAATTAAAGAGAGAGGAAAATCCAGTGACGAAACGTAATGAAATAAAGAGAGGATAGAGCCCCTCCATGACGTGAGGATGTTTATCTCCGATGGGCCGAGGGGAAGTCAACCCCAATAACTTAATGCAGAAATGCCTGAGGTACACCACAGGCACTCTCGGTGGAAGCTCGACAGCCTGCTATATCACGAAATCATGCTCAGTATTGAAGTTGGCTGTTGATGCCCGTTAATGTTTAATGGTTTCTCGGGTTTCTGACGTGTTGATGGAAATCTTTAAGCTTCACGAGCAGCAGCGCTGCCGAGATCACTACGACGCAGTCAACCAGGAAGTTTGATACTGGCAATACGACAATGAGTAGGAGAACTTCGGGTTGAGATGACAACTGAAGTGACCCTAGTAGGCTGAGCATTGTAGATTGCTTTACGGCTATTTCGCATGCAGAAGATGTTGTTAAGGTGAAGAGTTGCAAATGGACGCAGACTTCTGACAAGGTAGGTATCACTGACTAGTGAATTCTAAATCATGATTGTGATTTCCGACACCTGATACAAATCTTTGCGCAGGAACTACAACAATTTGCGACTGTATTGTCTCTAATATCATCGATCTCAACGTCGAATTCATGTTATATCTTCTGCTAACCCAAAGTTTTATTTCACCTCTTTTGCTTTGACTAGGTGATTACCCGGTCGATCGGCTCTATACCGGGCATGGATGGGAGAAAGTAAGAGCTTGAGTAGTGATGCATCATAGATATGTCTGTGGTTGTCATTCTTGAGCGGTTCTCGCGAATCCTGCTCGATTGATGGATACTCCCTATATCAAAATCCCATCTCTTCGAACCCTTCACTGTATGTTCCCGAACTTGGCACATGAGAGCCCGCCAACCAAGTGGTTTCCTGCTCGTCAGTTTTGTAGTAGCCAATTCCACGCATTTCTTGACCACATTCTGCTCATGTGTCTCAGTCATCTAAGTTCCACCGTCTTATGTATATCCATAATATGAAATCTCCACACTACGATCCTACGATCATCCCTGTTTTTTGAGAAAGCTTTCCATTAAGTGACTTGGGATGAAACATATTACAGATGAAGCGATCCTATGTTTTCGAAATAGTTTGAGAGATGCGGAACGCCCACATGCCCTATGAAGTGTCCATAAGAGTATCAGCCATGTTTATGGTCAGAGTGGACAGCTGTTCCAAGCTATCCTGAGATAGCCTCAAAATCTACGAATATTACACTTCTTCGGTACATATAGTAAACGTGAAATCGTGCTCCTGAGCAGAACCATCTTTCTTGATTTATCAAAGTTGTACTTGCGCTTGGGGCGACTAGCCAAGAATACCATCCCCTCTCAGGTGCACCTTTCAGAGTATGCCAAGTGCTTGTGTAATGCACTGAATAGACTCCCGGACGTTGACTAGCAATACTTCCTGTCGCTCCGGTAATGAAAACGAGACCCAGGAATAAGACGCTTATTGATATGTCTTACAGGGTCACTGCACCCACCTGATGTGAAGAATTTGAACATCGTAATTCCTTCCTACCTGCAAGAGATGATGGAATGGCAAGCGACGGATTGAAATGGAGATATGCGCCTGCATCAGTATTTAGGAGGAGTCATAATGTTGTCATACATAGCACTGATTAATGGCTTCTCACAGCCTTTGAGCAATGTACAAAAGGTACGGTACGTAAGAGATCCTTATCCTTATTTCCTCACGTGCGTGGCAGGGTTTGACAAGCCACAATGACGTAGGCGCCGTTTTGCTAAAAGTTAAAGTGATGACACATTATGCATACTGTAGATCATCTATTGCCATCTCATTTTTCTGTTGAATCGAAAATTTACTTGTATGAATACCCTGACGGATCAGACTGAAAGAGAAGTCCTAAATCTAGCACTTTCTAGATGTAAAGAGAATATATGATGCAGGTTGACAATGATGCTGTTTTGGAGGAACAGCGGAGGGCTTCTCCGAACGGAACCCGTTTTGGAGTCCTGGATGGTACTCATCCTGGGAGAGGAGGAAAACAGTATTTTGTACTCGTATTCTGTGAGAAGCGAACATAAATAAAGTGTTTGTGTTATAGGGCTAAGGTTCTGTACGCTACCATTGTCGTTCTCATCGTGAAGGAAATTCGACAGGATGAAAGAATAAGAATGCACAGTCGTACTTGCTATAATACGGAACAATTGTCAAGTTTTTCTACAGAAAAGAACCGCAGAAACCGGATTAGAAAAGGTATAATGCATATGCACTGCCTCTATTGTTTTAATGGTCCAGGATCATCTTGGCCGATTACCGAAGCCAAACGAAGAAATAAAAGAGACGAATGTCCTTGATTGGATGTGCCGACATTGACGAAGACCCTGGATGACATTTGAATAAGAATGTCGTGCGTCTTTACATGTATTTGTGATCCTGCTTGACTTCCTACTTTTACTCAACTTCCTCCCTCTTGTTTCTTTTCTAGGCAGCTGTTAAATACCGGACTTAAGTTGTGCTCTTACCTTGACTAACGCGGCCAAGAACGAGCTGCGGTTAGAAGAGTTCAACGACTACCACTTGACTTTCCCGCGGTCTCATTTGAAGAATCACGGATTGCGAGTAACGCCAACTTTGCCATATGCTTTAGCGAAAACCTATCTACTTTCCCATGTCCTGAACCATGCTCTTCGCCGCGATTCAAAGTCGAGAGATCCAGAGAACTTAAACGGACAACCGCAAGGGACCCTTCTAAGCCCATCATCTACGGTCGGGAGTTGAGAAATTCGAAGACTCACATTGACACGGCCTGCTGCGCTCTGTCATCTTACTACATCTGTTCATTTGGTCATGATAGACTGCCTTCACGGAACAGCTCACATCCAATTCCACCACTACCCACAACGATATATATTTCCTACAGGCCTCTAATGAATTGCACGCCATTCCCCTATCTAAAGAACCTTGAAGAGAAGGCTCCTACGCCGACCTGCTGTTTCGACCCCTCGTCTACTTAGACGAAGACTATATAGCGTCAATCCTACCCTGAATCAGCGACGCGAATATAAGACGAAGAGTCTCTTCGGCAGACAAAATCCGGTTATATTAATATAGCGACGGCAAGCAGTGACGGCTCTGGTTAAGGAGGTGTTTGGATGTAGCCGGCGGGTCAATTGAGAAGGATCAATATTCGAAGTACCTCATTTGGTATGGGTATAATGTCTTCGTGATGTTGTCAAGTTCCGGGAAGATGGAGGGCGAAACATCGGTCAGCAGGCTCGTAGACAAGACTGGAGACTCGTCTCATCCGTCACGGCGTACATCCACCTCGGAAGATACGCCAACCTCACCTTCAACAACAAGCGGACGATCTCAGCTATGGGGATTCGATGTTCACTGGCCCTCTAGTTCAGGACATACTCCAGATGTCATGTCACCTTGGTCTGCTAGCTCAGAGAGACAGCTCGGTCATGCAAGCCCTGGGCCACAAGATAGGGTATTCCCAATTCGGTCAGTTGTCTCGGTCGATCCGACTCAGACGCCTTTCGTACCACCGGCGCACGCGTCAGGAGAACATGAGGCATTTCCAGACTTAGTAGTTCCCGAGGCCCTGTCATTAAATGCTACCGTATCAGCATCTCCACCCCAAGGTGCACGGATCCAACCGGTTGCCAGTGGCCCAGAGTCGCTCGGTACTTCGAAGCTGCCGCTAAAATCAACTGATACCTCAGAAACAGTGACTGGGGAGAAGCAAAATCGGAAGCCTTCTGCTGACGCTCGGAGAGATCGGCGAACATCGCGAGCTGATCAAAGTGCAGCGGAGCTGTTATATGGCGGTGGCAGTCTTATAAATCTTTTTAGTGATGTCCCCTTGGAGAAATCTGGCGAGTCTAACAGTATCCAAGGAGGCACCTCAACCCAGGGGACGAGCTCTGTACATGGTTTATCATCTACAAAGTCTATCTCGGGAGAAAGTCGAGAAAGTCAAATTCCAGAGGACGGCGCTGGACCCCTCATAACAGCAAGGTTTAAGCATATCGTTACTAAGGAAGGCCACGCTGTGATTACAGGTCGCGGTGGGGAGACATTACAACGCTGCGAAGATGAACCTATACATACTCCTGGAGCGGTGCAGGGATTTGGACTCCTCGTTGCCTTGCAAGAAAATGATGAGGGACAACTGATAGTTCGAATAGTCAGCGAGAATTCGCATCGAATTATAGGATATAGCCCTGACGAGTTGTTCAAGCTGAAAAGTTTTACCGACATTCTATCTGAAGAGCAAACAGACAACCTACTCGATCACATAGACTTTATTCGAGATGAGGACATGGATCCTGCCATCAATGGACCGGAAGTATTTACCCTCTCTCTACGGAACAAAAAGAGGAAAAGTATTAAGTTGTGGTGTGCTATGCACATAAACCCAGCCAATCCCGAGACTATCATTTGCGAATTCGAACTGGATGATGATAAAATACATCCGCTTGTGCCTCCTAATAATGAGAGATCCGATTCACCGGAAGATACTCTCCATAGTCACCCTACAGAAGAAGAGTTTGCAATGAGTACTCAAAACAGGAGCAAGCCTCTTCGGATACTGCGTAGTGCGCGTAAGAGGAAAGGTGAAGTTGCGGCAATGGAGGTATTCAATATCATGTCCCAAGTTCAGGAGCAGTTGTCGTCTGCACCAAATCTGGACAGTTTCCTGAAAATTTTAGTTGGTGTGGTGAAGGAATTGACAGGATTCCACCGCGTCATGATATACCAATTCGATTCCTCATTCAATGGACGTGTTGTAACAGAATTAGTTGATCCGCGGGCCACGAAGGATCTCTACTATGGTCTGAATTTCCCGGCATCAGATATACCAAAGCAAGCTCGCGAGCTATATAAGATAAACAACGTCCGCTTGCTATACGATCGAGATTTAGTTACTGCCCGATTAGTTGGTCGTACTGTTGAAGATCTTGAGACTCCGCTGGATCTTACACATTCATATCTACGAGCAATGTCTCCGATACATATCAAGTATCTCGCAAATATGGCTGTTCGATCTTCAATGTCCATCTCAATCAATGCGTTCAACGAGCTATGGGGCTTGATTTCATGCCATTCATATGGATCGAAGGGCATGAGGGTTTCATTCCCTATTCGGAAGATGTGTCGTCTTATTGGAGACACAGCTTCGAGGAATATTGAGAGGTTATCTTACGCATCCCGACTTCAAGCCCGCAAGTTCATCAATACGGTACCGACTGAGACCAATCCGTCTGGATATATTATTGCCTCATCGGATGATTTATTGAAACTCTTTGATGCGGACTTCGGTTTGCTATCTATTCATGGCGAAACAAAGATTTTGGGAAGACTTGAGGATACACAAGAGGCACTAGCAATGCTAGAGTATTTGCGCTTGCGAAATATAACTTCTGTTATCACGTCTCAGGACATTAGGGAGGACTTTCCAGACTTACGATACCCGCCAGGGTTTAACATAATTGCAGGCTTACTTCTCGTACCTTTATCTGTTGGCGGCAGCGATTTTATTGTTTTCTTTCGTAAGGGTCAAACCAAGGAGGTCAAATGGGCTGGAAATCCATACGAAAATTTTACCAAAGAGGGGACAGAAGGCTACCTTGAACCGAGGAAGAGTTTTAAGATTTGGACGGAGATAGTTGTCGGTAAATGTCGAGAGTGGACAGAGGAACAGGTCGAAACTGCTGCTGTACTTTGCCTCGTATATGGAAAGTTCATTGAGGTCTGGCGTCAGAAAGAGGCGGCGCTTCAAAGCAGCCAGCTTACACGGCTACTACTGGCGAACTCAGCTCACGAAGTACGAACTCCTTTGAATGCCATTATTAACTATTTAGAAATTGCTCTAGAGGGTGCATTGGATCAGGAGACTCGAGAAAACCTGGCTAAATCTCACTCCGCCTCTAAGTCACTTATTTATGTCATCAATGATCTTCTGGATCTCACCAAGACGGAAGAGGGTCTGGATTTAATTAAAAATGAGGTCTTTGATTTACCAGCCACAATCAAAGAAGCAACAGATATCTTCAAGGGTGATGCCAAACGGAAAGGCATTAGGTATGAAGTTATTGAACATCCTGGCATACCTCAACTTGTGCATGGCGATCAAAGGCGTGTGCGGCAAGCCCTAGCTAATATCACAGCCAACGCTATGCAACATACCTCTAGTGGTTCAGTCACCGTAGAACTATGGCTAGCTGAACGTGATGGCCGGCGTGTAGCAATTGATATCGTTGTAGAGGATACCGGCTCGGGCATGTCGAACCAGAAATTAGACGCCCTCTTCAGAGACCTGGAACAAGTCTCAACAGCTGATGGAGATGGACTCTTTCCAAACCAGGATGGTGACAACCGACTCACTGATGGACGAGACAGGCGTATTCTTGGACTGGGGCTTGCTATTGTCGCCCGTATCGTCCGTAACATGGATGGTCAACTGCGCCTGAAATCTGAAGAGGGCAAGGGGTCTCGATTCGTCATCCAACTACCCTTTGAAGTTTCAGGCGACTCTCCACGAGAAGTTCGTGAGGACCCCACGACCTTGAGTATCCATTCATCTATGCAATCTGTCCAAACTCCTCCACCTTTAAAAGACGGCGAGTTTATGCTTGTTGATAAAGCAAGCTCTACAAAGGTTGATGCTATTTTCCGGAAAAGAAATTTGGATGACTGCCTTAGCATTCAGAGCTTCAAAAGTGGCTCAAGTGGCAAAAGCGCGAACAGTCGGAAGAGTGATGTAGATAGGTTGATTGATGCTATTTGTGAACCTCTTGCGGTGGGACGGCCAGAGGGTGATGAGTTTCGTCTTGTTCGCTCGAATAGTCGAAGTAGTGGCAATAGTAAGAGAAGTATGGGAAGTGCTGGTAATGCTTCAGTATTGTCAAGACCTGGATCATACAGGGACCGGCCGAATACATCCAGTCACGCAATATCGCACAACGTTGTGGTGACTCCAGAACATCTTCGCTCAAGTATCGGAGGTACCCCTGGCACTGAATTCATAACGGACAATAAGACAGTACTGAAAGCTATCCGAATACCTGATGAGTACAATCAAAATATAGAGGAAGGCGTTCCGCCCCATTCAGCGTCTCGAGTACTGTTTGATCTACTTGAGCAATCCAAGGAAGTCGAAGAGCATAGACAGCAGACAGCAGCTCATCTTCAAGTCTTAGTTGCAGAGGATGATCCCATAAATAGCAGGATCATCAAGAAACGGCTCGAAAAGGCCGGCCATGAGGTTCATCACACTATCAACGGAGAAGAATGCGCAACCACTTATGGTGAAAAGCCGGCTTTCTTCGACGTGATACTCATGGACATGCAGGTGAGTGACATAAGGCTGGTATACACAGCAATGCTGATTATTTCTCTTCAGATGCCTATTGTAGATGGACTCTCATCGACAAAGATGATCCGATCTTACGAGAAGACTCACGATGAGGATATCCTCTCGCCCCGGGCAGCTACGAATGGTCGTGTGCCAATTCTTGCTGTCTCGGCATCGCTGGTAGAGCGCGAGCGTCACACCTACATAGATGCTGGCTTTGATGGGTGGATTTTAAAGCCAATCGATTTCAATCGGCTAAATACTCTCTTGACTGGTATAGTAAATGAGTCGACTCGCAAAAGCTGTTTATACCAGCCTGGCCAATGGGAGCGAGGTGGATTCTTCGACCGGAGACAGCGAAGCGCAGAAACGAAGTTCTCAAACAAATCACCTGCGACGCACGGCCCAGGGCCAGGTACGGAGCCATTTCAACCGGATAAAGATTCACTTACAAGTGAGAGCTCAGGAAGCTCAGGGAGTACGCCTGTAAACGAGCCGAGGCGGCCACTGATTCATGGCGAGCGGCCTGATGCACCAGAAAAGGCCTCAAGCCCACTCGAGGGAGCGATCAGAGATCGGAAGATGGATGATGTATGTGACCAACCTGAAGCGTGATCAGACCTCTTATGCAATGCACGATTTTGAGACTCAAGTGAATTAAAATTCATATTGTTTTATCATTGAAAATAGATGGTCAGGAAGGTGTGAACAGTGTTTTAGTAACACATGCAAGAGCATCTGTTGCGAAGTGCCCCCATCACTTTGAACCAGCAAGGCAGACATATTTTGGAGTTTCATTGGCGTTACACAGAGGCAAACATATCTTGAAACCTACGTCTCGCATCTTGCACATGGAGGAACACTTGATGGTCTCTATATATAAGCACTATTCGGGAAGTATGTTTGCTAGTAACTGTACTGAGTGGAAATAATAAGGAAACATGTAACATTCATATCCCTGGTCCGGTAAAGTCTCCATAAAATTGAAGATGTCTCACGCATCCTCAATCTTCCGCCCTCAGCACTCCACCTCCGCCTCCACCTCCCCATCTCTATCACTCATCCCATCTTCCCCCTCCTCCCTCCTCCTGGCGCCCCAAAACCCCCTCCCATAACTAACCACTATCTCCTCCCCCTTCTTCACCCCTTTTCCCCTTTCGCGGCTCCCACTCTTCCCAACCGGCAGGACCCAAACGCCCATTCCCCTTTCTCGCCTCGCCTCATTCCACACCTCTCGAAACTCGGCGTTCGGGCGCGAGCAGATGCCACGGTAGTCATTGATGAAGCGCCCTTCGTTGCCGGAAGCCGCGGCGTCGATGGCGAGCGAGAGAGCGAGGTCGCGGTCCAGGCAGAGGTCGTAGTCGGAGGAGGCGTGCGGGTCTGGTGCTTGTTTGGGCAGAGGGGTTGTAGATGTGGAGGCGGATGGGGAAGTGGAAGTGGGAGGAGGAGGAGGAGGAGGAGGAGGAGGAGGAAGGGGTGGAGGAGAGGAGTGGATGACTCCGAGGTATTCGATGATGAAAGAGCCGGGTTTGAGATCCTTGGCTGCAAAGAGACCTGCTTGGCCGTATGCTGGGTGCGCGGGATCGGCAATCTGGGCGATCTTCACCAGGGGACAGGGGCCTTTGGGTGCGTTTAGTGGGATTGAGAGTGCATCTTGTGGTTTGATGTGTAGACTTGCTCGGTGTTCAGGGCTGAGATTGGGAGAGTATGAGGGATTTTTTTGGTATGGGAGGTGAGCTGGCCAGTTCTTGGGAAGGTCATTGGAAGATTTATTTCCTGGCATGTTGTATGAAAGGGAAGTCGAAGCATGAGAGAAGTAAGTCTCGAAAGGTAGTCTTCTGTTGGCGCGTTAAGCGACAAACGCCGAGTTGATATCAACCACTCCAGAAGCATTTGAAAAACAAAAATGCCAGTGCATGTTTTAGATGGAGAAACTCCCAAATACAAATAAGGGGGAAAATGTGAAAAAAATAAAAAATAATATAAAAATATAAAAATACGCGGAGACGGCCAAAACAGCAAAAACACAACTTATGGTCAGACACCTACAGAGGACCATTAGAAGCCAAAACCTTTTCCAGAAGCGGGAGGTCTATCGGAAGTGACTCATATGTAGCCAGCGAGAGGTAGTAGGCTGGCACCTCAAATTGGGCAAGTTAGCTACTGAACGCACTATCCTTGATGTTTGTTTTGCTTATTTTCATATATATAGAGACAGCACGTAACAAAGGAATTGGGGGCCTAAGCTTCTTCAGGACTAGTCCAGAATTTTAGTGCTGGATGATTACTGATTGGTGACGCGAGATCGAGAAGAGTTGGAATTTCAATTCCTGATTTTCTGGTTAAAAGGGAAAGATTACCCATCGAGGCAAGACTTCAAGATGGGATATTGAGATTCCCCATATGCATAACATATCGCCAAGACCAGCCGCATACAGCCCCGCAGTTAGCTTCCGCTTCAGGCCCTGTGCACTTGCGCACGCCACAATCGCCACCACTGAATGATTGGATGGCAAGGCAGCGCATTGAAGTTTAGCATCAAGGGCCATGAATGAAACATGACGTACCCAAGTTCGCAATTTGGAATGATGTAGGGCCAGACAAGAGAAGAATGCAATCTGGCTTCATGAAACTGGTTGGCTATGGCTTGGTCGCAGAACGTCATCTGACGCCACATATCTTGCTGGGGCGCTTTTGCAAAGTATAAGAATGCGCCACATGAGTTTCTAGAATTTTAAGACTCTCCCCAAACCTCTTAAGTTCAAGTTCAAATTTCAAAACTCACAGAAATAAATACTGCAATCTAACACCAACTTTTTCAAAATGCCCTCCGTCACCAGCTCCATCACCGATTTGATCAGCTCAATCGTGAGCGCCCTGACCTCCATCTTCACAGGCATCCTCGG
>Ga0335072_10006944_pt1 | contig 16521 bp, 10 predicted proteins | sample Lox_Sample_21_FD_206725 | JGI IMG/M metagenome (GOLD analysis project Ga0335072, IMG submission 206725) | Soil microbial communities from Loxahatchee National Wildlife Refuge, Florida, United States - Lox_Sample_2.1 | ecosystem: Environmental > Terrestrial > Soil > Wetlands | place: USA...
GGCTGGCGGTCAAGACGACCGAGCTTGGCGGGGTTCCCGTCCCGGCCGGCACCCAGGTCTTCCTGGCCAACGGCGCCGCTAACCGCGACCCGCGGCAGTTCGAGTGCCCGGCCGAGTTCCGCGCGACCAGGGAGAACGTCCGCCGTCACATCGCCTTCGGTCACGGCGTCCACACCTGCCCGGGCGCGCCGCTGGCCCGCTCGGAGACGCGGATCACGATCGAGCGGCTGCTGGACCGGACGACGAGCATCCGCATCAACTCCGACGCGCACGGCCCCGCGGGCAGCCGCCGTTACGACTACCTGAAGACGCACATGTTCCACGGCATCGCCACCCTGCGCCTCGACTTCACCGTGAAAGACTGAGACCCATGGCCGCTACCACGCACCGTGAGATACGCGTCGACCGGAGCCTGTGCATGGGTTCGGGGCAGTGCTGCTGGTACGCCCCGAACACGTTCGACCAGGACGACGAGACGGTCGCGATCGTGACCGACCCCCAGGGCGACCCGGAAGAGGCGATCAGGGCCGCCGTCAACGGCTGCCCGACGGGGGCGCTCTCCATCGCCGCGGACCCCGCCGGTGCAGGAGCCGGCGAGGGCACCGGGGGCGCAGCAGAATAAAAGGAACGGAGGCGGCCGTCTCCGGTCCGCCGCATCCGCGGAGCGCTACACCCCTACGCCCGCCGGGCGCAGCGGCTGGCCGTCGTCGGCGGCGGTCTCCGGCGGTATTTCCTGCCCGGCCGCGAGCGCGCGGCGCACCGCCAGGTAGTCGCGCGGAAGGTTGACCGCGTGCACTGCCAGCAGCCGCCCGTCGCGGTAGTAGACCACGGAGAACCGCTCCTGACCGGGGTCGCCGCGCAGCACCGCCTGGTCGAACCCGCCAGACAGCCCCGCGATCTGCAGCTTGAGCGTGCCCTGGTCGGACCAGAACCACGGCACCGCGTCGTAGCGGGCCGGCGCCCCGGCCAAGGTGGCCGCGGCGACCTTGGCGTGGTCGATCGCGTGCCCGTACGACTCGAAGCGGACCAGGGAGTCGCCGGCGGCCGCGGGATGCGGGGTGACCGCGCAGTCGCCCGCCGCCACGATCGCGGGATCGCTGGTCCGCGCGAAGGCGTCGACCACGATGCCGCCCGCGCAGGCGAGCCCGAGCCGCTCGGCCAGCTCGGTACGCGGCTCGGCGCCGATGCCGATAATCACCAGGTCGGCCGCGACGAAACCGCCGTCCGACAGGTGCGCCCCGGTGACCGTTCCGCCCGTGTCCGCGGACCCATTGCCCTCGAACCGCGACACGGCCGTGCCGAGCAGGACGCGCACGCCGCGGCGCCGGTGCGCCGCGGCGTAGAAGTCGGAGATGACCGGAGCGACCACGCGCCCGATCAGCCGGTCCGCCGCCTCCACCACCGTCACCGTCTTGCCCTGGGCGGTGGCGGCGGCGGCCGCCTCAAGCCCGATGAAGCCGCCGCCTACGACCAGTACCCGCTGCGCCGCTGCCAGCCGCTCCCGCAGCACCAGCGCGTGCCCGACGTCGCGCAGGTAGCAGATCCCGGCCAGGCCGGCCCCGGGCACCGCGAGGAGCCGCGGCCGTGCCCCCGTGGCCAGCGCGAGGTGGCCGAACGCGAGGCGGTCACCGCCTGCGGTGGTCGCCACCCCCGGCCGGCCGGGCGCCGCGGCCCGGACCTCCGTGACCCGGTGCCCGGTCAGCACGGTGATCCGGTCGCGCTCGTAGTGTTCCACCGAGCGGAATGCGAGCGTTGTCGGCTCGGCGTTTCCGGACAAGAATGCCTTGGACAGCGGCGGCCGCTGGTAGGGAGCGTAGGCCTCCTCGCTCACGATGGTGACCGCTGCCTGCCAGCCGAGGTCGCGCAGCGAGCTGGCCAGGTGCACCGCGGCCTGGCCGCCGCCCACGATCAGCACGCCGTCGGCGCCCGGCGAGCCGGCGGACGGGCGGCTTGACTGCACGCTTGCCATTGCTCGCCGGAACCTCCACAAGTGATGTTTTGTTCTGAACGGTCAGTCTCATATGTAGGTAAGCAGATGTCAACGGACTGTGGCTAACGTCTCGATTCCGAAGGCTGTTGACTCAGCACCGTTAAGAAGCGCATTCTTATGACCAACCGGTCGGTACATAAATAGAACGAGGATGACAATGACCAAGGACGCGGCCTCGAAGGGCGGCGTGATCGCGTTCGGCAAGGCGCTCGCGTTCGAGTTCGCGGCCCGTGGCGTCCTCGTCGACAACGTCGCGCCGGCGGATGTCGAAACGCCCATGGTGGCGCGGCAGCCCATGGTGGCGCGGCAGCGCGCGGTGGCGCAGCAGCGCGCGGTGGCGCAGCAGCGCGCGGTGGCGCAGCAGCGCGCGGCGGGCGCGGTGCCGTCGAGCGCGAAGATGGCCGCCGGGGTGCCCGTCGGCCGCACGGGCACCGGCGACGACCTGTACCTGGTCTCCGAGGAGGCCTCCTATGTCACGGGCCAGACCGTGAGCGTCAACGGCGGATCGTTCGTCGGATGGTAACGGCGTGCGCGCCACGGCCGACGACGGCCACGGCGGGCAGGCCAGCTGAGGAGTTGGTTAAGGGTGACTGATATCCGGCAGGCGCTTTCCCGTGAGCGCACCCGCAACGTCGCGGGCGCGGTCGTGGTCGCGGCCATCGTTGCCGTCATCATTGCGGAGTCGTGGAGCGGGCTGCCCGTCACGGGCAGCTCTATCCTCGAGTTCCTGATTACAGGGGTCGCGCTCGGCTCCATCTACGGCGTCGCCGCGCAGGGCCTGGTGGTGACCTACGCGACCTCGGGCGTCTTCAACTTCGCGCAGGGCGCCATCGGCATGTTCCTCGCGTACGTGTACTGGGAGTTCCGGGTCGACATCGGGCTGCCCACCATCGTCGGGATCCTGCTGACGGTGCTGGTCGCCGCGCCCCTCATGGGGGTACTCATCGAGCGCGGGATCATGCGGTTCCTCACCGACTCCCCGATCGTCGCCCAGCTGGTGGTGACGATCGGCCTGATGCTCGGCCTGATGGGTCTGGCCGCGTCGGTCTGGAATCCCAACACCACGCACACCATCCCGACGTTCTTCGGCACCAGCGGGTTCAACATCGGCAGCACGTTCATGCCGTACTACCGGGTTGTCACCATCGGCACCGGCATCGCCATCGGCCTGCTGCTCCGCTTCCTGCTGTACCACACGCGGCTTGGCATCACCATGCGCGCCGTCGTCGACAACCGTGACCTGACCGTACTCAACGGCGCCCGCCCGGCCTCGGCCACCATGACCGCGTGGGCGCTCGGCTCGTCGATGGCCGCGCTAGCCGGCATCTTCCTGTCCGAGGAGCTGAGCACGCTCGACCCGGGGACGCTGACCCTGTTCATCGTCGACGCGTTCGCGGCGGCCATCATCGCCCGGCTGCGCAGCCTGCCCATGGCGTACGTCGGCGGCCTGATCATCGGCCTCACACTGTCCTTCCAGGAGAGCTTCCTCAGCTGGGACGGTCGCTGGACGTCGGCGCCGCAGGCCATCCCGGCCGCCCTGCTGTTCATCGCGGTGCTGTTCGTCAAGGACGCGCGGATCAAGGGCCGGCCCAAGCCGCGGAAGACCGCCGACCGCATCCCCTCCACCCGCAACGCGCTGCTCGGCTTCGCCGCCCTCATCGTGGTCGCGGCCGTCTGCGCCGCCACCATGAACCGGACCAACCTGCGCGAGGTCATCCTCATCGTGCTGACCGCGTTCGTGATGCTGTCCCTGGTGCCGCTGACCGGCTGGGCCAACCAGATCAGCCTGGCGCAGATCACCCTGGTCGGCTGCGGCGCGTTCGCTATGGTGGAGTGGGGCTTCAACGGCAACGTGCTCGGCCTGCTCGTCGCGGCCGCGTTCGCGGTGCCCATCGGCATGATCATGGCCGGGCCCGCGATCCGGCTGCAGGGCATCTACCTGGCCTTGGCGACGATGGCGTTCGCCCGCCTGGCCGAGTTCCTTTTCTTCGACCAGCCGCACGTATTCGGCAACGGCGACCTGCAAGTGCCTCCCCTGTCGGTGTTCGGCCTGCAGGTGGAGAACCCGTTCAACTTCCTCGGGATCTCGTTCGCGGAGGACGCTGGGTTCCTGATCTTCGTGACGATCCTGTTCAGCGTCGTCGGCCTGATCGTGATCGCGGTGCAGCGGCGCAGCTTCGGGCGGCGGCTGGTCGCGCTGCGGGACAGTCCCGACGCCGCCTCCATGCTCGGCATGAGCCTCACGCTGACCAAACTGGGCGTGTTCATGTTCTCCGCGGCGATCGCCGGCCTGGCCGGCGGCCTGTTCGCCATCTACTACACCTCGGTCGGCACCACCGACTTCCAGCTCACCGTAGGCCTGCCCTACCTGCTCTTGCTGGTTGTGGGCGGCGTGTCGGTGGTCGGCGGCACGGTGGTCGGCGGGATCCTCCTCGTCCAGTTCGCCTGGTTCAACCAGGCGTTCCCCGACAACACCTTCCTCACCTGGTTCGCCAACCTCGGCCCGGGCCTGATCGGCATCGGCGTCGGCCGGAACCCGGAGGGAATCTGGGAGCACGAGGTACAGAACATCGCCAAGCTGCGCAGGCGGCTGACGGGCGGCAAGCCCGCGGCGGAGCGCACCGCGGAGACGACCGGCCTGTCCGCGGTACGCGAGCGGACCCGGCTGCCCTCGCCGGCGGCGCGCGTCAACACCGACCGGCCCGCGGCGGAGTTGAGGGACGTCAGCGTCCGCTTCGGCGGCCTGCTCGCCGTCAACAACGTGAGCCTCGACCTGCAGGACGGGCAGATCGTTGGCCTCATCGGGCCGAACGGCGCGGGCAAGACGACGCTGTTCAATGTCGCCACCGGCATGCAGGAGCCCAACCAGGGCCGGATCATCGTCGACGGCAAGGACGTGACCGGCGCCCGGCCGCACCAGTTCGCCCGGCTCGGCCTCGCCCGCACCTTCCAGCGCCTTGAGGTGTTCGGGTCGCTGTCCGTGCGTGACAATATCCGCGTGGCCGCGGACCTGCACCGCAGGCGGTGGGCACGCACCGGTGCCGGGAGCCCCGACGTCATCACCGACACGATCATCGAGCACCTCGGCCTGCAGGCGGTGGCGGACACCCGGGCGGAGCTGCTGCCGACCGGCACCGCCAGGCTGGTCGAGGTGGCCAGAGCGCTGGCCACCCAGCCGCGGGTGCTGCTGCTTGACGAACCGTCCTCCGGCCTTTCCGCGGCGGAGACGGAGACCTTCGCCGCGCTGCTGCGCGGGCTGGCCTCCACCGGCATCGCCATCCTGGTGGTCGAGCACGACATGGGGTTCATCATGAACCTCTGCCACCACATCGTGGTGCTCGACGCGGGCCAGGTGATCGCGACCGGCAGGCCGGCCGAGGTCCAGGCGGACCCGAAGGTCCTCGAGGCCTACCTCGGCACCGGCGACGGGGCCGAGCGTCCCCCTGCCCTCGATGGTGCCGTCCTCGATGGTGCCGCGGCGGCCGGACCAGACGGCGCGCGTCCGGTGGCCCTGGTCACCGAGCCCGCCGGGCCGGTGCAGCCGGGGACGGAGGCCGACGGGCCTGTCGCACTGGAGCTGGACGACGTGTCCGCGGGCTACGGCGGCATCGACGTGCTGCAGGACATCAGCCTGACGGTCCGCAGCGGCCAGGTCTGCGCGGTGCTAGGGCCGAACGGCGCGGGCAAGTCGACCGCGCTCAAGGTCTTGTCCGGGCAGCTGGCGCCCACCAAGGGCACAGCGTCGATCAACGGGCACTCGATCGCGGGCATCCCTACCGAGCGACTGGTTCGTCGCGGGCTGTGCGTGATCCCCGAGGGCCGGGGAGTTTTCCCGAACCTCACCGTCACCGAGAACCTCAAGATGGGCAGCTTCGCCGGAGCCAGCTACGCGGACATCCTGGAGAAGTCCTTCCAGTACTTCCCGCGGCTCGCCGAGCGCCGTACCCAGCTTGCGGGCAAGCTCTCCGGCGGTGAGCAGCAGATGCTCTCGATGGCCCGCGCACTGGCCGTGAACCCGTCCATCCTGCTTGTCGACGAGCTGTCGATGGGCCTCGCGCCCAAGATCGTCGAGGAACTGTACGAGGTGCTGGCCGGCATTGCCCGGCAGGGCCTGACCATCCTGGTGGTGGAGCAGTTCGCGGCCGAGGTGCTGAAGGTGGCCGACCACGGCGCGCTGCTCATCAACGGGCGGATCACCTACCAGGGCGCGCCCCACGTCGTGGGCGACATGATCAGCTCGGCCTACCTCGGCGGCGAGCACGCCGCGCCCGCTCCCGAGCGGGTCCGCGAGGCAAGCGGCCCGGTCACCGCCAACTGACCAACGGCACCGATGACCACGGGCCGAGACAGGACGCTGCCATGACCGCAGGCGCCGCGTACCAGGCCGGAGAGCCGCAGGCGATGACCGAACCACCCATGACCGAGCGACAGGGCACCATCCGGCTGCCCGCACGCGATATCCCCGTGCCCGCCTCGGTGAGCAAGGAAGCCCGGGCGGTGATCGCGAACACGCCCGCGCAGCACGTCGAGTACCCGGCCCTGGACGATCCGGAGGCGTGGCGGGCGATGATCGCCGCCCATGACGGCGCGATCGCGGCGATGATGACCGGACGGGCCTCTGCCCCGGTGACGGTGCGGAACATAGACCTGGCAGGCTGCCGCGTCTACGAGATCACCCCGGACGGCGTCGGCGACGGCGACGACCGGGTCTACCTCGACATCCACGGCGGCGGGTTCATCTGGGGCGGCGGCGAGCTCTGCGCCACGATGGCCGCGGGCACCGCCATCCGCATGGCCGCCCGGGTGTGGGCGGTCGATTACCGGATGCCCCCCGACCATCCCTTCCCGGCCGCGCTCGATGACTGCCTCGCCGCCTACCGGGCGCTGCTCGACGAGCGGCCGCCGGAGCGGATCGTCGTCGGCGGCGCCTCGGCCGGGGGCAACCTCGCCGCCGCGCTGATCTTGCGCGCCCGCGACGAGGGCCTGCCCTTGCCTGCCGCGGCGGTGCTGATGACACCGGGAGCCGACCTCACCGAGGCCGGCGACTCCCACCAGGTCAACCTGGGCCTCGATCCGCTCATCCCCGGCAGCGGCCGGCAAGCGTTCCTGCTCTACGCCGCGGGCGAGGATCTCAGCCACCCGTACCTGTCGCCGCTGAACGGCGACTTCACCAAGGGCTTCCCGCCCGCCATCCTCACCACCGGCACCCGCGACATGCTGCTATCCGACACCGTGCTGCTGCACCGCGCCCTGCGCCGGGCCGGCGTCCCCGCCGAGCTGCACGTCACCGAGGCCGCCGGGCACGGCGGCTTCATGGGCATGGCACCGGAAGACCAGGAGATCCTCCGGGAGGTCCGGCGCTTCGCGGACACCCACTGGGAAAGGGCATCGATATGACCAGTGACCCGCGCCAGCCTCCGCCTCCCGAGGCGCGTACTGATCCCGGGGCGAGGACTGATCCTCAGGCGCGCACTGATCCTCTGGCGCGCACGGTGGCCGGCCGGGTCCGCGGCCGTCACGAGGGCGGGCTGGCGGTCTTCCGCGGCATCCCGTTCGCGCAGCCGCCCACCGGCCCGGCCCGGTTCGCTGCCCCTCGGCCGGTTACGCCGTGGGACGGAGTGCGCGACGCGTCCGCGTTCGGCTCGCCGCCGCCGCAGTCAAGCACCTACGGTCCCGCTCCGGCGCCGGCCGACGACAACTGGCTGACGCTGAACGTGTGGACCCCGGCCGCCGACCCGGCCGCCCGGCGGCCGGTCATGGTGTGGATCTACGGCGGCGCCTACAAGGTAGGCTCGGCCGAGATCCCCGCCTACGACGCCAGGCGCCTCGCCCGCGAGGGCGACCTGGTGGTGGTCACCTTCAACTACCGCACCGGCGTGGAAGGCTTCGCCCAGATCGAAGGGGCACCCGCCAACCGGGGGCTGCTCGACCAGGTGGCCGCGCTCGCGTGGGTCCGCGACAACATCGCCGCCTTCGGCGGCGACCCGGACCTGGTGACGGTGTTCGGCCAGTCGGCCGGGGCCGGGTCGGTCGCCGCACTGCTTGCCGCCCCGCTGGCGGCCGGCCTGTTCCGGCGGGCGATCGCGCAGAGCGTGCCCGGCGTGTACTACTCTGCCCCGCTGGCGGCCGACATCGCCGCGGCCATCGCGGCCGAGCTCGGCCTGCGCCCGGCCGTCGCCGACCTGTCAGGAGTGGACCCGGTGCGGCTGGTCGCGGCCGGAGACGCGGTGAACCGCAAGCAGAGCCAGTGCCAGGACCGGTGGGGCCAGGTGGCGCTGGCCGACACGCCGTTCGCGCCGGTCGTCGACGGCGAGGTGCTCCCGGTCACGCCGTGGCAGGCGCTGACGGCGGGCGCCGCCCGCGACGTGCCGCTGATCGCGGGCCACACCCGCGACGAGTCCCGGCTGTTCCTGGCCATGAGCGGGCAGCTAGGCCGGATCAGCGACGAGCAGGCCGTACGGTTCCTGCGCGCTCTCGGCCCCGGCGCCGACGGCGAGCTGGCCTACCGCGCCGCCTTTCCCGACGCATCCGCCGAGCGGCTGTACGAGCTGGTCCAGAACGACCGGACGTTCCGGATGCCGACCCAGCAGCTGGCCGAGGCGCGGACGGCCGGCGGGGGAGTGGCCTACCTGTACGAGCTGGCCTGGCCCGCCCCCGCCAACGGCGGCATCCTCGGCGCCTGCCACGGCCTCGACGGGCCGCTCGTCTTCGGCAACCTGGAGGACGGCCTGGCCGCACGGCTGATCGGCCCGGCGCCGTACCCGGCCGCCGAAGAGGTCTCCGCCCAGTTCCGCACCGCCTGGACCCGGTTCGCCGCCACAGGCGACCCCGGCTGGCCCGCCTACGACCCGCGCGAACGCCTCACCCGCGTCTTCGACCTGCCGCCGGCGGTAACCCCCTACCCGGAGGAAACCTCCCGCCTCCTCTGGCAGGATCACGTCCCGCCGCTGCCGCTGCCGCTGCTGACCGCCTGACTCGCCCCGGCAGCCCGGCGGCGGCCAGGTCCGGGGGCCGGGAGGTGGCAGCGGGCCGGATGGCTGCGGCATCGATACGGTCATAGGCGTACGGATGCCGCAACCATCGCCCGGAGCCAGCCGGGCGGCGGCCTCCGGGCTCGCGCTGCGTGGCCCCGGTGACTGCGGGTGGGGCCACGGGGGCGCGCGGGACATCAAGCCGAGAGGCGCGCGGGACATCAACGGGTAGTTAGCGGAGCCCGCCGCTCAGCGCCGGGCCAGTCGCGGCCATGACGTACTTGACCAGGCTGACGAGCACCTGCTTGACGGAGTCCCGCTGCCGGGCGTCGCACAGCACGACGGGAACCTCGGGCCCTAGGCTCAGCGCGATCCTGATGTCCTCCGGCTGGAACCGCGGAGCCCCGTCAAAGCAGTTGACGGCGATGACGAAGGGCGTGCCGTTCCGCTCGAAATAGTCGATGGAGGCGAAGCAGTCGGCAACCCGTCGGGTGTCGGCGAGTACCACGGCACCCAGCGCGCCGATCGCCAGTTCGTCCCACATGAACCAGAAACGCTCCTGCCCGGGCGTGCCGAACAGGTAAAGCACAAGGCCCGAGGGGAAGCTGATCCGGCCGAAGTCCATGGCCACCGTCGTGGTGGCCTTGGCGCTCACCCCCCGGGTATCGTCGATGCCCACGCTGCGGTCGCTCAGCGGCTCCTCGGTCCGCAGCGGCCTGATCTCGCTGATCGCGCCGACAAAGGTGGTTTTCCCCACGCCGAAGCCCCCGGCGATGAGGAACTTGGCGGTGGCCGGCGGGTTTGCGCCGACGCCGGCGCCATAAGAGCGATTGAAGGCCATCGAGCACCATCCTCAGCAGGCGCTGGTCGGTCTGGGGTTTGCGCTGGGTAGGAAGGACGCGCAGCAGTCCCTCGTCGATCAGGTCGCCGAGCAGCACACGGACCACCCCGACGGGGAGATCGGTCTCCGAGGCGAGGTCGATGACGGGCTTGGGCCGATGGCAGAGCTCCATGATCCTGCGGTGCTCGGGCCCGGGCCGGAAGTGCGGCTGGGGCCATTCCCCGGTCGCCGTCACGACGTCGATCAGCCCGAGGTGCGTACCGGCGCCCGGTGCCGTCCGGCCCTTCGTCACCGCGTAAGGCCGGACGACCGGGCCGGCCTCCTGGTCCAGCCAGCGGCCCCCGTGCCCGTCATGACCCGTGCCGGTCATGACCCGTGCCCGTCTCGCCTGGTCACTCCAGGCTCATCTCATCGACAGGGAACCGCGGCTCCGCCGCGAGGTACTTCCCCATGCGGCGGACAAGCATCGCCATCTCGTAGGCGATGACGCCCACATTGGGGTCGGCCGACGTCAGCACGGCGAGGCACGTTCCCCGCCCCGCCGCGATAACGAAGAGGAAGGCGTTCTCCATCTCGATGATGGTCTGCCGGACCCTGCCGCCGCGGAAATGCTCCCCGGTTCCCCTGGCCAGGCTCTGCACCCCCGCGGCCAGCGCCGACAGGTGCTCACTGTCCTCGCGCGTCAAGCCGCGTGACGCGGCCACCACCAGGCCGTCCCGAGACAAGATGAGCGCCTGCTCGATGTGCTGAACCTGCTCGACGAGGTTGTCCAGCAGCCAGCTGAGCTGCCCGGTCGCGTCGGTCTGCGCCATTACCGTCCCTCCCTACCAGTCAATTCCGTGAGCCGCGCCCGCGGGGCCGTCGATATCGTCCGCTCGCCCGCGCTTCCAGCCGTGCTGCATCAGCGTCATCATGTCGCGGACCGCCTCCGGTGCCCGGTCGTCGACGCCGGGCTCCTCGCGTGCCTCGGCGCCCTGCGCCGTCTGGCGGCGGGCGCGCAACTGCGGTGCCATGCTGGCCTGGGGAACCCGGATGGGCATGCCGAGATGGATCCCGGATGAAGCCGGCCAGGACGGCGTGGCCCTTGGCGGCAGCACCTGCGGTTCCGCGCCAGGCGCCAGCGGCTCCGGTACCGGCATGGGGGGATCCATCTCCCAGGGCGCTCGCGGTACGGATCTCGGGGCAGGGATGTTCCCTGGCTCCGCGAGATGGCCGGTCTCGGCCACGCGGCCTGTCGCCGCCGTCCGCAGGCGGTGCCGTCCGGTTCCGCTGGGCGGCGGTGATCCGGCGTTCATCTCCTGGGGAATCACCCAGCCGTCAGCAGCGGCTGGCATCTCATCCCCGTCCCGGATGACCACGCCGAACGGGAGCCGGACGATCGCCGTCGTGCCGCCGTAGGCGGACTCGCGGAGCGAGACCATGATGCGGTGCCTGATGGCCAGCCGGCTGACGATGAACAGGCCGAGCTGGTCGCTGCTCGCGAGATCGAACTCCGGCGGGCTGGCAAGGCGCCGGTTGATGGCGTCGCGTTCCTGAGCGCTCAGGCCAAGGCCGCGATCCTCGATCTCCGCGACCAGGCCCGTCCCGACCCGGTCCGCCCTGACCTCGATCCGCGTGTTGGGCGGGGAGAAGACGGTCGCGTTCTCCACGAGCTCGGCGACGAGGTGGATGATGTCGCTGACCGCGTTCCCGGTGACTAGGTCGCGCGATTCGCTGACAACGTCGACCCTGACGTAATCCTCGACCTCCGCGACAGCCGCGCGTAGCACGTCGACGACGGGCACGGGCTCGCGCCACCCCCGGCCCGGAGTGGAACCTGACAGGATAATGAGGCCTTCCGCGTGCCTGCGCATGCGCGTGGTCAGGTGGTCGAGGCGGAAGAGCTCGGCGAGCGCGGTCGGATCGCTGGTGCGGCGCTCCATCGAGTCAAGCATCTTCAGCTGCCGGTGCAGTAGCGATTGATTGCGCATGGAGATGTTCAGGAAGACCTGGCTGACGCCGTTGCGCAGCCGCGCCTGGTCGACCGCCGCCGCGACCGCCGCCCCCTGCACCGTGGCAAAGGATTCGGCGATCGTGGCGACTTCCCTGATGGAGCTCGCGCCCGGCGGCGGGGATTCCGCGAGTACGTCCACGTCCTCGCCCCGCCGGAGCCGGTCGACCACCCGGGGCAGCCGTTCCTCGGCCATGGTGCGGACGGAGGTGTTTAGCCGGCCGAGGTCCCCGGTGACCTTACGGCCGAACCAGACCAGGAGGAACACCGAGGCCACGACCGCGACCAGGCCGATGCCGCCGGCGATGACGGCCTCGGTGAGCAGTTGGTCGCTCTGCGACGCGCTCATGGCCTGCAGCCGCGCGGCGTCTTGGCCCTGGGTCAGGTCCGTGGCCTCGAGGTACGCCGTGGTCACGGTCTCCCAGGTCTTCCCGTTCACCGGGACCCGGTCTCCCGAGCTGTCGAGGATCTGGGTCTCCATGGCCTCGAACTGCCGGTAGCCAGGCGAGTCGTCGACGTAGCTCGGATACAGCGCCGGGGTGACGAGTGCCTGGGTCTCGCCGAGGAGCTCGTGCCGCTGCGCCGCGGCGCCCGCGAACAGTTCCCTGATGGCGGGAGTCAGGTTCCCGCCGTTAGCGAGCGCGCCGTCGATGAGCGCGGCCTCCCTGCTCGCCATCTCCAGCGCGTACGCCCCGTCAACGGCGCCGACCGAGATGCCGCCAAGCGAGGCGCCGCTCCGTTCGTTGACGGTCGAGAGGAAGTAGCGGAATTCCTCGTCGACGATGTCGCTGTACGCCGCGAACGCGGCCGACGCGCTCATCGTGCCGGAGTCGACGGCCTTGCGGATCGCGGGGATCTGCCCCATGTCGGTGATCAGTGCGCTCAGCACCGGGTTAGCTGTTCCCTCGATCGCGATGAGCGCGGTCCTGGCCGGGGGCACCGCCTGGTCGACGAGCTTCCGCGCGGCGAGCACGGGCGCCCGGCTGGATCGCCTGCCGCTCAGCAGCCAGACGTAGGTCGCCGCCCGCTCCTGGGGCAGCTCGGTCACCAGCCCGTAAACCCCCGCGTTGGTCGTCTTGCTGCTCGCGGTGTACGTCTGGTCCTTGATGGCGGCGCTGACTGTGATGCTCGCCGCGAAGCCCCACAGTGCTAGCAGGGATACCAGGGGCACCGCGATCATCCCGATCAGGAACGTCCTGAGGGATCGTGAATGGACGCGACGTCGGAAGGTCGTCATTGAGCCTCGCATCAGACAGTCAGCGGACATCAGTAAACGAACTGGGTAGCGCGACCATAACACCAAGCGAACAGTGTAATTAGGTAGATTGGTGAATTTCTAAACCGATGTGGCAGAAATGGTGAACTAGCCGCCTACAAGGGCGTAATCAGACCCGGGCCAGCGCCGCCGCGGCGCGCTCGATGGCCCGCCGGTCGGGCAGCCACTGCTGCTCCAGATTCGGCGCGTAGGGCGACGGCGTGGGCGGCGGCGCCACCCGCATCACCGGCGCGTCCAGCGTCCAGAATCCTTCGTAGGCGGCGAGCGCGGCGATCTCCGCGCCGATGCCGAAGTCGGTGACCCCCTCGTGGGCGATGAGCAGCCGATTCGTTTTGGACAGCGACGCCAGGATCGTCTCCTTGTCCAGCGGGGCCACGGTCCGCAGGTCGATCACCTCGGCGCTGATCCCGCGCTGCGCGAGCGCCTCGGCGGCCGCCAGCGCCTCGTGGACCATCCGCGAGACGCTCACGATGGTGAGGTCCGTGCCCTCCCGCACGACCTTCGCCTTGCCGAGGGGGACCAGGTAGTCGGCCGGGGGCTTGGGGCCCTTCATCCCGTACAGCTGGCGGTTCTCGATGAACACCACCGGGTTCGGGTCGCGGATCGCTGATCGGAGCAGGCCGTAGGTGTCCGCCGGGGTGGACGGCATTACCACCGTCAGCCCGGGAACGTGGGCGAGCAGCGCCTCGAGCGACTGGGAGTGCTGGCTGCCCGAGGAACGTCCGCCGCCGAATTGCGTCCTGATGACCAGGCCCATGCGCGCCTTGCCGCCGGTCATGAACCGCAGCTTCGCGGCCTGGTTGAGGATCTGGTCGAAGCAGACGCCGAGGAAGTCGAGGTACATCAGCTCGACGACCGGAGTCATGCCCGCCATCGCGCCGCCGACCGCGAGCCCCATCACCGCGGTCTCCGAGATCGGCGTGTCGAGCAGCCGGTCCGGCCATTTCGCGTACAGGCCGCGGGTAAGGGCGAACACGTTGCCGCCCTTGCCCGCGTCGACGCCGGCCACGAACATGTCAGGATTCGCCGCGAGCTCACTCTCGAGCGCGAGCCGCACGGCGTCCATGGTCCGGAACGTCTCGTCGTCGGTTCCCGGCCGCCATGCGGGCTCGGCGACCGGCGTCCGCTCGGCGTACACCGACGAGCGGAGCACGGCCATGTCCGGCCGGGGCGCCTGTCTGGCGGCATCGACCGCGGCGTCGATCCGGGCCAGAACCTGGGCCTCGACCTGGTCAAGTGTCTCCTGCGGCACCCCGCGCCCCAGCAGTCGCGCGCGGGTGATGACCAGGGGATCGCGCTCCTGCCACTGCGCCAGCTCGTCCTTGCTGCGGTACTTTTCCGGGTCACCCTCGTAGTGTCCGTGCCAGCGGTAAGTGGCGGCCTCAACGAACGCGGGCCCGGCGCCGTCGCGGATGCGCCGCACCACGTCTGTCATGGCCGCGGCGACGGCCTCCACGTCGTTGCCGTCGACGGCGACGTACTCGAGCCCGTACGCGGCGGCACGGGCGGCCATCGGCACCGGGTGCTGGTCGGCGATCGGCGAGAACTCCGCGTACCCGTTGTTCTCGCAGAAGAAGACCACCGGCAGCTTCCACAGCGCAGCGAGGTTCGCCGCCTCATGGAACGCGCCCTGCGCGACCGCGCCGTCGCCGAAAAACGAGACCACCACGCCGCTCTGCGCCCGCAGCTGAGCGGCGAGCGCCGCGCCCGCGGCGATCGGCACGCCGGCGGCGACGATCCCGTTGGCGCCGAAGATGCCCAGGTCGGGGTCGGCGATGTGCATCGAGCCGCCCAGGCCCCTGTTGGTCCCGGTGGCCCGGGCGAGCAGCTCGGCCAGCATGGGCTCGGGGGCGAGCCCCTTGGCCAGGCAGTGACCGTGGCCGCGGTGGTTCGACGTGATCACGTCGGTCGCGGCCAGTGGCCAGCAGGCGCCGACCGCGGAGGCTTCCTGGCCGATGGACAGGTGAACGAAGCCGGGGACCTCGCTGTCGCGGTAGAGGTCGGACACCCGCTCCTCGAACACGCGGATCAGGGTCATCCGCCCGAAGGCCTCGAGCAGGTGGTCCGTCGGAAGTTCGCGGAGATCCGCTACCTGGCCCGGCACCGGCGCCACTACGGCCGGAGGGACCGGGTTCGGCGGCTCGGTCGGCTGGGAAACTCTGGCTGCCCGCAATTGCTTACCTTTCCGTGCGGCTGTCGATTTCCGTGCGGCTGTCGATTTCCGTGCGGCTGTCGATCTCGCGAAGCTGGCGCTTGAGCACCTTGCCGGACGGGGTTCGCGGCAGCGCGTCGAGGAACACGATCTCCTTCGGCGTCTTGAAGCCGGCGAGCCGCGCGCGGCAGTGCGCGATCAGCGCCTCCGCCGTGAGGGTGTCCGGGCCAGGCTTCAGCACGACGAACGCGCGCGGCACCTCGCCCCACCGCGCGTCGGGCATGGCGACCACCGCCGCCTCGAGGACCGCCTCGTGCTCGTAGAGCACCCGCTCAACCTCGGACGACGCGACGTTCTCGCCGCCGGACACGATCATGTCCTTCTTGCGGTCGTCGATATAGAGGTAGCCGTCCTTGTCAAGGTGACCGATATCCCCGGTGCGGAACCAGCCGTCCCGGGTGAACGCGGCCTCCGTGGCCTCCGGGTTTTTCCAGTAGCCGGACACCACCTTCGGGCCGCGCAGCAGGATCTCGCCCGCGGCTCCCGGTTCGACCGGGGCGTCGTCGGGGCCGAGGATCTTCAGGTCCAGGTTGACCACCGGCTTGCCGACCGAGCCGATCTTGGACACGATGTGCGCCTGGTCGTTGAACGTGTCGCCGGACACCGTCTCGGTCAGCCCGTAGGCGTCGGCGAACCGTGCGTTGGGGAAGGCCGCGAGCAGCCGCTCGATGAGCGTCACCGGCGTCTTCTCCCCGCCTCCGGTGATGAAGCGGATGCTCGCGGTGCTGAGGTCGCCAAGTTCTGGCGACTGCGCGATCGCGTTCAGCACCGCGTTGACCATGGCCGGGGCCAGCCACACGTTGGTCGGCCGCTCCCGCTCGATCGTGGCGAGCAGGTCGGGCACGTCGAAACGCGGCAGGATCACCAGGCTGCCGCCGACCCACCAGGTGCCGATGCCCGGCAGGTCGAACGCGCCGACGTGGTACATGGGCCCGGCCATGGCGGTCCGGTCCGCCGCCGTGATGCCGAACTCGGCGACGTGCCCGATGGTCTTCCAGTAAAAGTTGCCGTACGTGATCGGCACCCCCTTAGGGTGCGCGGTCGTCCCCGAGCTGTACATCAGCCGGTGCAGGTCCGCCTCGCCGACATCGGCAGGAGGAACGCATGCGCCCGAACGCGACCCCAGGAACGACTCGTACGGGACGGCCCCCGTGTCCGCGCCCTCGTCCGCGCCGACCATGACGACCGTCCACGGGGTGGTCAGCCGTCCGCCGATGGCGGCGGCCGGCGCGGCAAAGCCG
>Ga0335072_10006945_pt1 | contig 16520 bp, 14 predicted proteins | sample Lox_Sample_21_FD_206725 | JGI IMG/M metagenome (GOLD analysis project Ga0335072, IMG submission 206725) | Soil microbial communities from Loxahatchee National Wildlife Refuge, Florida, United States - Lox_Sample_2.1 | ecosystem: Environmental > Terrestrial > Soil > Wetlands | place: USA...
CGAGCCTGGGGATCGAGCCAGGCCGCCCCCTTGACGCCGCCGTGTCGACGACCGCACTGCACTGGCTGTCGGCGGCGGAACTGCACGACCTGTATGCCACGCTGGCCACGATGCTGCGACCGGGCGGACTGTTCCTCGACGGCGATCACCTGCAGCAGTCAGAACGAGACACCCCCACCCTGGCAGGACTGGAGCGGGTACTTGAGGACCGGGAGAACCAGCGGCGCTTCCCCGACGGCCACCCGGACGCTGAGGACTGGGGGCAATGGTGGGAGGCAGTAGCCACCGACCCGGTGCTCGCGACGGCATCCGCCGAGCGCGACCGGCGCCAAGTCCACCACCACGGCCCGGAGGGTAACCGCCTCGACGTCCACGTCACCGCCCTGCGCGCGGCCGGGTTCACCGAGATCGGAACCCTCTGGCAGCGCGGTGCCAACCGCCTGCTGTGCGCCATCCGCTAAGCCCCGCTAGCCCGCAGCCGAGGGGCTGCCTTCCTAAGTGGCCTACTCGGTGGGGCCGGCGGGCCAGAGGCTAGGGAGGTTGACGACGATCGCCTCCTGGGTGCTGCGCGCGATGACGACGACGGCCTCCGCGGACCCGGGATTCTCCTCGCGGTGCGGAACGTACGGCGGGACGAAGATGTAGTCGCCCGGCTTGGCGTCGAGACGGACTTCCTTCTCGCCGTCGGCGAAGACGAACGACGGCGTGCCCGAGACCACGTAGATCGCGGTCTCGGACTCGCCGTGGTGGTGGTTGGCTGACTTGATGCCCGCCGCGACGTGCGTCTGGCCCATCCAGAGCTTCTCCGAGCCGACGCTCTTGCCGGAGATCGCCTCCCGGCGGTCCATGCCGGTGGTCTGGGTGGTGTCGCCGGTGACGTCCTCGCCCCTAACGTGAGACAGCGGCCGGTGCCAGTCATCGTTGCTCATAAACCTCACCGTAACGAGCGGCCACCGGCTTGTCAGGACCGCCCTCGGCTGTCAGTCTGTGAGCAGGCGATGAGGCCCGCCTTAACCGCGCGTTCGGCACGACCCATCCGGAGCGCTGATGGCATCTACCGCAGCATCTCAGCATGGAGGCAGCGCGGTGGAGCCATCATCGGCGGCAGGATCCCGCTGGCACCTGCCCACGCTGCGCAGCATCGTCCCGTTCCCGGCGGCCGACATCCCCCGGCCCGCGCCCGAGCATGCCGTCGCGATGCTGAGCGCGGAAATTCTGGCAACGCAGGAGCTGCTCGCCGGGCTGGACACGGCCGCCTGGGAGAGACCAGCAGTGCGGGACCTCGTCACGTCAATGATCCTGGACATGGAAGAGGTGGGCCGCAACCGCCGACTACTCGATCCGCCCTGGCAGGCCACAGTAACCGACGCCTACCGCGAGCGCAGGACCACAGCGCTGGCCGCGGAGCCGCACGCACGGCTGATCGCCGACTCCGTCCACTGGGGACATGAGACGGTCCTGGCGGCCCTGGGCGGACGGCGCGGGCCAGCCAGGAACTTCCAGGCCCGAGCCCCGGTCACGCTTACCGCCGACTACCTGTTCCGGGTCCTGCTCCCGCGGCAGGCGTGGCTGCGCCGGGCCGACATCGCCGAAGCCGTCGATCAGCGTCCGACGCCCGGCCCGCACGGCGCTGAGATCATCCGGCAGACCATGCGGGACCTGGCGCTCGCCTGGTCCGGGCGGCCGGTGCTCATCGAGGTGACCGACGCCCCGGCCGGCCTCTGGATCGTCGGCAAGGGAGAGGCCGTCGCGGCGCTGAGGTCCGGCCCGTTCGGCTTCGTAAGGCAAGTAACCCAGGGCCGCGACAATCCGTCCTCGGCCACCACTGGCGACGCGACCGTCATGACCGCACTGCTCGCCACCCGGATACCCGGCTGATCCGTCGTGCGTTTCCGGGGGTGCTGACGCCCGCGACCGGGCGTGCTGGTGCGCGGTCGCGGGCGGGTTTTCCGCAGTTGTCGGGCGCGGGCTAGGCAGCCTGGTTGTCCGGTGGACCTGTGCTTCCAGGTGGCTCGTGGCTGCGCGCGACCTGCCCGTTGGGGCCAAAGGCGGTGGTGGTGGCGTCGGGGTGCAGGACAAGTCGCCACCCGCGCCGGTGAATGCAGACGTGGTGGTGGAAGTGACAGAGCAGCACGCATCCCGCCACGGAGGTCTCGCCGCCGTCCGCCTTGTGGACCAGATGATGCACGTCACACAAGGCCGCCCGCCGCTGGCATCCGGGCCATTCGCAGTGCCCCTTAGCCCGGAACTGGACGGCGCGGCGTATGTGCCCAGGGATGCTGTCTGAGTAGCCGATATCCAGGGGAACTGACTTGCCGTTGTAAGGGATGCCGAGCAAACCCTGGCGCAGGATGGCGGCCAGCCGGTCCGGGCCAGCCACCAGGTCAACGGCCAGACGCGCGATGGCGTACCGCAGTGCCTGCCAGGCCTGCGGTGACAGGGCCTTGGAGCGTGCCCGACCCGCACCGGTCTCATCACGACGCGCCTCATCGTGACTGGCCTGCGCGGGGGCAGCCTCTTCGAGGAAGGCCAGCACCAAGTCGATCATCGCATCGATCACCGACAGGTCGGGGTGGCCGGTGACCACCGGCGAGACGATCGCATCGCAGGCGGCCACCTCAGCGTCCGTGCCAGCCAGGTAGCCGTGCTCTCTGGCCATCGCCGCCAGCCAGGACTCCTGTAGCTCCGAGGCACCAGGCAACTTGAGCAGGTCGGCCAGCGAGATGACGGCATCGATCCGGGTGTCGGCCCCGGCACGGTCGGGCAGCATCCTCGAGCGGATCAGCAACTCGCAGGCCTGCTGGAGGGCATCGTGGTAGCGCTGCGACTCCCTGCGGTCGTCTTCGGGCCCCTCTCTCTTGCCCAGCGACTCAAGGACTGCCTGAAGGGCGGCGGTGCACTCGGGGGTCAGATCCCCGCTCACCCGGCCCGCATTGTCGATGGTCGTGCCGAGCTTCAGGTAGCGCTCATCGAAGCCGTCCCCCGAATCATCATCGTCAGGCTGCTGCTGGCGCCACTTTTCCAGCGCGGCCGCAGCGATGATCGCCAGGTCGTCAAGGGCCGCGCCCGCGGCGACACTGTCGAGCAGGATCACGTCGACTTCTTGCCGCCAGTCCTCGGGCAGCTTCCTCGTCCACTCGGCGATCTCCGCGGCCCACGCCTCGGAGATCGCTCCGCTGGCCATCGCCGCGGCGATCTCGGGATGCTCGCGCAACTGCCGCATCCGCCGGACCTCGGCACGGGCAGCCCGGCGGGTCGTCTTGCCCATGGCTGTCAGCCAGGACGCCGATGATCCGTAGCCGTCAGCGTCATGGCCGCGCTCGGCATCGAACCGCGCCAGGATCACCGCCCGCGCCGCGGCGAGCTTGCCAGAGATCAGGCTCAGTGACTGCAGCGCGCTTCCCAGCCCGCCGGAATCCAGGGATCCGGCACCGAGGTCGTTGAGGTAGTCCATCGCGGTCTCGGCCCACGTCAGCGCCTCAGCAACATTCTTCGGCTCGGCGCCGCCAAGCACCTGCTCAGTGGTCGTGCACACCCTGGATCACCTCCCCAGGCGCTGCGGTTCAGCCGGACCGCCCCCGGCGGCCCTCTTGGATCCATTATGCCACATAGCACATGCAAAGGATACGTAGCACAGTAATTTTTTTCGAGTCACTTCGAAGGCCGCGTCGGATGCAATGATCCGAGCCGGGTGGACACTCAACCGTCATCCGCAACGTGTTGCTATCAGATGCCCATCACGTCACAATCACGTATACAGCACAGTCATGCAACGTCGACTAGCACGACTGCTGTCGTGAGGCTACGGTCGACGCATGCCCTCAATCACCCACGAATCCCCCATCGAGATCATCCGGCGCCATCCTCCTCTTGCCGCCGAGTTGGCCCGCCGCCTCGCACAGGTTTCCATCCCAGGTGAGGACCTCGTCGCCGTTGACCTCGTCGCCAACGACGCAAGCAACGTCATCCCAGCCCAGTTCACCGCGGACATGGTGACGCTGGTCCGCGACAAGACCACGGGCGAGCCCTTGCTGCTGATCGTCATCGAGCCACAGGGCCGTAGCGCTGACGAGAAGACCTTCTCCTGGCCGGCCTACCTCACCAACCTGAGGGAGGCCCACAAGTGCCGGGACGCCATCTTGATCGTGGTGTGCTGGAACGAGACGGAAGCAGAAAAGTGCCGACAGGCCGTCCCGCTCGGCCACCCCGGGTTCATCCTGGTCCCCATCGTCATCGGTCCCCGCAGCGCACCCGGTACTGACGACGCCAGTCCCTGGCTCACCATCCTGTGTACGGCCATCGGTGCCGTCCCGCTCGATTCCGACGAGGCCCGCCGGGCCGTTCTCGACGCCATCACCGGCACGGGAAGCAACACCACTAACCGTCGCAGGCTCACCACGATTATCCTGGCAACAGCAACCGAGGCTGCCCGACTGGCCCTGGAGGCCCTCATGCAGAGCACCGAGTACCGCAGCGACTTCTTCGACGCAATCCAAGCCCAAGGCGAGGCCAAAGGCGAGGCCAGGGGCGAAGTCAAGGGTGAGGTCCGGATCTTGCTGAAGATCCTCGACTCCCGCAGCATCCACCTCACCAACGAGCAGCTCACCCTCATCACCTCCTGCACCAACCCCGACCAGCTCGACCTCTGGGCCGACCGCGCCCTCGGCGCAACCTCCGCCAACGACCTCTTCAAGGACTAGCCGACGCTACGCCACACCGCTCAGTCCAGGGCGGTAACCACGGCGATGATCGCGACTAGGGCGATCAGCATGTATAGGAGATAGGCGTCCAGGCGCCCAGACTGCAGGCGCTGTGCGGTGGCGACGATCCGGCGCAGTGCCCGCGCTGCCGGGCGATACAGCCAGGCCTCCACGACCTCGATCACGTCGGAGTCGTAGCGGACGTGCGGGACCCCGTCGCTGGCCCCCTCGATGGGGGCCACGCCGGAACGGGAGTGCAGCACGCTGGCGAGCACACGGCGGGTGGGGTTGGCGTACCCGAAAGCCGTGTAAGAATCAGCCCCATCCACCCCGATCGTCGCTGACTTCCAGGCTGGCACCCTGCGGACCCGCAGCATCCGGCGGCCGGACAGCACCAGGGCCAGCGCGGCCACCGCCAGCAGCATCAGCGGGAGCTCTACCCATAGCCAGGACGGGGACAGAATCGAGAAGCCGCTGAAGACCGGCTGCAGGACCCAAGGGGACTTCAGTGCTCCCTCGATCAGGGTCCGTGGCACGACCGGGGACAGCCCGGCGGCGAGCACCCGGACCTCTAGCGGGGTCAGCGCGGCTAGCGCCAGCGGGAAGGCCGCAAGCACCAGCACCGCGATCCGCCCAGGCCAGCTGTAGTCCCTAGCCCGGGCAGCGCCCGGCGAGCCGGGCGGGCCCGCAGAAGCAGGACCCGGCGAGGCGGGCAGGCCCGCAGAAGCAGGACCCGGCGAGCCGGGCAGGCCTGCAGAAGGGTCAGGTGGTCCTAGCACGACGAGGCCGACGATGCGCACGAACGTGACCCCGGCGAACCCGGCCGTCAGCGCCACCGCCGCCCCGGCCACTGCCAGCGTGAGCCGTCCGCTCAGGGCGGTCACCCGGAACTGCTGCATCAGCGCCTCCAGGATGAACCACTCGGAGACGAACCCGGCAGTCGGCGGCAGCCCGGCTAGCGTCACCGACCCGACCGCCAGGCCAAGCCCGCTCCAGCCAGCCCTCCGTCCGGCGCCGCACAGCGCCTCCAGGTCGTCGCCCATCGACGCCACATCCTGGCCCAGGCCCGCCGACGCCGAACCCGAGCCAGCGCTCCGCAAAGCCGACCCCGAGCCAGCGAAACCGAACGATGACTCCAACCCGGCGGCCGCCGTGAACAGCAGGGCCTTGGCCGCCGCGTGCATGACCATCTGCAGGCTCGCCGCCAGCAGCCCCACCGCCACCAGCTCCCGGTTCCCCGTCGCCGCCCCGGTCGCGGCGATCCCGAAGCCGGTGATGATCAGCCCGCTATTCTCCACGCTGGAATAGGCGATCACCCGCGACAGCCGACTCTGCACGGCGGCGTGCGCGATGCCGAGCAGCGCGGTGAGCCCGCCCAGGACCAGCAGGATCCCGGCCAGCCAGCCCGGCGGCGGGCCGAGCAGCTCCAGGGTGCGCCACATTCCATAGAAGGCGACGTTCACGCACGTGCCCGCCATGATGGCCCGCGCCGGGCCTGGAGCGGCGGCGTAGCCACGCGGCAGCCAAACCTGGAAGGGTACAAGCCCCGCCTTGACCGCGAATCCGGCGATGAGCAGGACCAGGGCCGCCGTCCTGACATCCCCGGCCACCCGCGTGAATGCGGCCAGGTCGATGGAGTGCGCCCGCGCGGCCAGCAACAGCAACCCGATCAGCAGCACCGAGCCGCTCAGCTTGCCGAACGCCACGGTGACCCGGGCCGCACCCGCGCGGTCCTGCTGGTCCCGGGAGCCACCCGCCAGCAGGTAGAACGCCGCCGTGAGCGCCTCCCAGCCGAACAGGACAGTGAATGCGTCCTGCCCGGTGATGACCACTGCCACCCCGCCCAGGGCCAAGGCGTAGCCGGCGGCCAGCATGCGGGTAGCCGACGCCTCGTGCTGTTGCGCCCAGCTCGCGAACGCGACCGACACCGGCACCGCCACCCCCAGCGCGACCAGCAGAAACAGCCCCGACAGCCGGTCGGCCGCCAGCCCCATCGCCTGATCACCGGGCAGCGGGCTGCCCAGCCAGCCGCGGACATCCAGCGCGACGGGCTGCCCGGCAATGGCCGCGCCGCCCGCCCCCGCCAGGCAAGCCGACCCGGCCGCCCCCAGCACGTAGGGCAGCGCCCGGGCGCTGGCCCTGGCCAGCCCGAGACGTGGCCAGGGAACCGCGTACCCGGCCACGGCCGCCAGGGCCAGCAGGACCAGGCCGGCCCCGAGCAGCCCGCTCATCGCTGGCCCCCCAGCTGCCCGACCGCTACAAGCAACCCCTTCAACAGGCAGAACGGAGACGGCGGGCTGCCCGGCACCCACACGTCAATGGGGACGACGGCCCCGGCGCCCTGGTCGCTGGGGGCTAGCAGGCCGCCACTGATCGCGTCGGTCCCGGCCGCGATCACGACCTTCGGGTCGGGCATGCCGTCGTAGGTCGTGCGCAGCGACTGTCTCATGCCCGCGACCCCGGCCCCCGTGACCAGCAGCACGTCGGCGTGGCGCGGGCTGGCGGTGAAGAACACGCCGAGCCGGCTGACGTCGTAGACCGGACCGAGAAGCGCCTGGATCTCCCACTCCTCACTGCCGTCCGAGCCGGCGTCCACGTGCCGCACGTGCACGCTACGGCGCAGTGCCCTCACCCGCTGGGCCAGCGCGACCCGGGCTTCCTCGACCGCCGCGTCGGTTTCCGCTGAGCCTGGCACGATCAGCGCCTGCCGGGACGGGACCGCCGCCCGCGGCCCGGTAGCACCTCGCGACCAGGTGAATAGGTCTGGCCTGCGGGCCACGCACCGTCCGCACAGGATGCAGCGGCCCTGGTCGACCCGCACCTGCTCGCCGTCCGCCGTGATCGCGCCGGTCGGGCACAGGCTGGGCAGGTCTTGATCGCCGGAGTCCGCTTCCTGGTCGGCCCGGGACCCGCCCGGCGGGACGTCCTCTGAGGAGAACGAGACACCGGCGCGAACCGTGACGGGTCCCCGCCAGGCGTCGGCGTACTCATCGGGCCGGCTGGGCCACCGAGTGGTCACCACGCCGTTTCGCAGGCCGCGCAGCACCCACATCGTCATGGCCTCACCTCCCGGTCAAGGGCGCTCACAGCGCCGCTCCCGCGACGGACAGGCCGAAGCTGGCCTCGATGAACGGGAAGTCGGTCAGGATGTCGCCCTGGAACACCTCGTGCATGAGGACGAGGTTGTGGAACGAGGGTGATCGCGGCTGGCAGGCGACGATCCGTCCGGCGCTCAGGGTGACGTCGTAGATGACCTCGCCCTGCGGGGCCTCGGCCCAGCCGAGGCCCCGGCCGTCCGCCGGGTCGCAGGGCGCCCGCAGGCGCAACTTGCTGTTATCATCCAGCCGCAGCTGGGTGGCCGCCGCCCTGATGAGGTCGAAGGACTGGCCGATTTCTTCCCAGCGAACATGCAGCCGGGCCAGCGCGTCCCCGGCCGGCCCCGGCCCGGCCGACGGGAGAGAAACGGGCAAGGTCAGCGGGTAGGCGTCGTAGGGACGCGCGACCCGGGCGTCGTCGGCGTAGCCGCACGCCTTGCCTACCGGCCCGAGGGCACCATGCTCGCGTGCCCGCGCGGCCGTGAGCGGCCCGGTGCCGCGCAGCCGATCCAGGAACGAGGAGGTGCCCATCAGTGACTCGGCGTCCGCGCTGACCGCCCGCTCCAGCGCTCCCACGGCGCTGACCAGGTCACCGCCGCCCATCGCGGGCGGCCCGGACACTCCGCCTGGCACGATCACGCCGCGGCAGAAGCGGCTCCCGCACAGCCCGCTGACCAGGCGCAGCACTCGCTCCTTATGCAGCGCGAGTCGGGCGGTGGCGACGGCCAGGCCGGAGGCATCACAGAGCCTGGCCGCCGCGTCTAGGTGGTTGGCGACCCGCTCAAGCTCCGCGTGTACCACGCGAAGCCGCGCCGCCTGGGCGGGCACCGTGCAGCCGGCGATCGACTCGATCGCGTGGCAGTAGGCGAGCGCGTGGGCTACTGAGGCGATGCCCTCGGCTCGCTCGGCGAGCAGGACGCCGTCGGCGGCGCCGAGCCCGGTGAACCGGCCCGCGATGCCCCGGTGCTTGTAGAAGATCCGCATGTTCAGGTGCGGTATCGCCTCGCCTGGGGTCTCGACCAGGTACTCCATGGACTCGAGCACGCCCGAGCGGACCGGACCGTGCGGGATCGTGAACAGGCCATACCCCTCGACATGCCGGCCCGGCGAGGGGTCCGTCGGGGAACCGGGACGGACCAGCGGCGCGAGCCGGGGATGGCCGTGCGGGACGAGGCCGGCTAGGTCGTGGATGACCCGCTCGTACCAGAAGGCCGCACCCACGTGCGGGGTCAGCGCCGGGTAGCCCGTCGCGCCGGGCGGCAGCACTGTCTCCAAGGCGTCGATCCCGTCGGGCCGCGCCAGCAGCACCGACAAGGCCTTCACGTCCCCACCGCCGGTCGCGAACAGACCGGCGAACCGCTGGCCGGCCGCGATCCGGGACCGGGCCAGCTGCCAGCAGGCGGTGACGTCGCCAGCCGCGATGACGGCCCCGGACGGGCCGGGGGCTTGCTCCCCGCGGACGACGGCCGTCATGGCCTGCCTCCTAGCTGGGCCGCACCCCTGGTGATCAGGTCGGACAGCTCGCCCGGCGGGTGAACGCCCAGCACCGCGAGGACCGCCACGCAGGCCACCATCGGGACCACCAGCCACGCGCTTGGCTCGCCGCGCTCCACCACCGCGGCCGCTCCAAGCGAGCGGGCCGGCCGGGTCATCAGCATCCGGGTGGCCGACGTCGTCAGGCCGAAGAACGCCACCGTCACCCCGGCCACCAGGACCGCGGCCGCGGCGTGCTGGCCACTGGCCAGGCCGCCGGCCACGATCTGGAACTCGCTGCGGAAGATCCCCGACGGCGGCAGGGCGGACAGCGCGAAGACCGCCATCAGGAACAGGGGGCCGCTCCAGGGCAGGATCTCCAGGCCGCCACGCATCGCCGGCACCTCCTTGGCGCGGTACTTGATCCGGAAGACGCCCGCGCCCATGAACGCGCTGCCCTTCGCGGCCGCATGCGCGATCACGTGCAGCAGCACCCCGGCCAGGGCCACCGGCGACCCGAAGGAGACCCCGATGGCCAAGATGCCCATGTGCTCGATGCTGGAGTAGGCGAGCAGCCGCTTGACGTCCCGCTGGCCAAGCACGTACAGCGACGCCAGCAGCAGCGAGCACACCCCGAAGGCCAGCAGCGCATCACGAGGGATACCGCTGCCCAGCGTGGCCGCCGCGACCTGGTAGAAGCGGGTGATCGCGTAGAAGCTGGTCGCGAGCAGGGCGCCGGAAAGCAGGGCCGACACTGGGGTCGCCGCCTCGGAGTGCGCGTCAGGCAGCCAGGTGTGCGCGGGGAACAGGCCCGCCTTGGTGCCGTAGCCCAGCGTCGCCAGCATGAACGCCAGCAGCACCGGGGCGTGCGGCAGTCGCGGACCGGTGGCGATCAGCGACGTGATGGCCAGGTTGAAGTGCTCGCCGAGAACCTGGGCGCCCGCGTAGTACAAGAAGATCGTGGCCAGCAGGGCCAGCCCGAGTCCGGCCGAGGCGATCATGACGTACTTCCAGGCGGCCTCAGCGGCGCTGTCGGTGTCCTCGAGCGCGACGAGCAGCGCGGAGACGACGGTGGTGACCTCGACGGCGATCCATAGCAGCGCCAGGCTGCTCATCAGCGGAGCGGCCAGCATTGAGGCGGCGAAGAGGTTGAACAGCGCGTGGAACCGCCGCGCGTAGCGGTCGTCGGCCTCGTGCTCGGCCGGCACGTAGCCCACGGCGTACACCGCCACCACCGCGTAAAGGAACGCCGTGGCCAGCAGGAAGATCACGCTCACCGCGTCGGCCCGCAGGTAGCTGGCCGCGGCGGGCGTGCCGTGCGCCGCGGCCGGGACGAGCGCGATGACCAGGCCAAGGCAGGCGATGGCGGCGGCCAGCGTGACGGCCGGGGCACGGCGGGCCGGCCCGACCAGGCTGGCGACGGCCGCGGCGCACGGGATGAGCAGGATGGCCAGCAGCACAGGACCTCACCCCTTCAGCCTGGTCAGGTCGGCGGTGGACAGCGAGCCGGCCGCCCCATGGTGCGCCCGTATCAGCATCCCGAAGACAACCACCGCCACCAGCAGGTCGAACAGGAACGCGGTCTCCAGGATCAGCGGCAGCCCGGCCGCCACCACCAGCGCCGCCAGCGAGATCGCGTTCTCCAGCGAGAAGAAGCCGATCGCCTGCGAGGCCACGTCCCTGCGAATGATCATCAGGCCGAAGGCGACGAAGGTCATCGCGCCCGCGATTGCCAGCGCGGTGGCCGCGACGGTGAGGCCGCCCATGCGCAGCGAGCCGAGGCAGAAGAACCCGAACGCGGCCAGCGCGATGCTGGCCAGCACGGCACTGGCCGGGCTGAGCGTGTGGCTGCCCGCCACGCCCGGCGGCTCGTCGCGCCTTCGCCACCCGGCGGGATCCTGCCCCAGCCTGGACAGCCAGCCCGGCCCCCGTCGCCCCGGCGGCCCGGGCAGGAGGCGGCGCAGCACGTAGGGGACGGCCACGACCTTGAGCCCGCCCGACAGGGCGGCCAGGGCGTACAGGTCAGGCAGGCCGCGGTCGGCGGCGATCACCACCGCCAGCACCGAGATCAGCGCCGACTGGGCCGCGTACAGCCGAACCTGGTCGCGGGCCAGCGCCTGCCTCAGCATGCCGAACTCAAGGAGCAGCATGACCGCCGCGAGCGCGTTCGCCACGCCCACGTAGACGCCTGGTGCCGGGTCCATCAGCCACCCCCGAGGTAGAGCGTGAACACGCCGATCACCGCGAGCAGGAACGCCGCCGAGGCGTACTCGGTGATCTTGAACAGCCGCAGCTTGGCGAACGAGTCGTCGATGACCGCCACGACGACGCCAACGCCGCCCGCCTTGGCCAGCAGGGCCACGATGGCCAGCGCCACCGGGCCAGGCTGGTGGCTGGCCGCCAGGCCCCAGGGGGCGAGGAAGACGTTGTCCAAGATCGTGAGCAAGATGAGCTGCTTGAGCATCGACCCCCACTTCAGCAAGGCGAAGTAGGGGCCGGAGTGCTCGAAGGCCCGCGCCTCCTCGATCATGCCGAACTCGCTGGTGCCGGTGTGCGTCTCGACCGGGATGCGGCCCGTCTCGTGCAGGATCACCATGAACAGCGCGGCTGAGGCCAGCAGGTGGGCCGGGCGGATGACCTCGCCGGCGCTGGAGCGCACGGTGGCGGCCAGCGCATAAGGCAGGTCGGTGCCGGTCAGCAGAGCCACCGTGAACACGACGAATAGCACGACCGGCTCGGTGATCGCCGAGAAGGTCTTGGCCCGGCTCGCGCCGAGCTGGGCATAGGGACTGCCGGTCGCCAGGGCGGCCGTCGCGACGACGAAACTGGCCAGCGCGAGCAGGAAGCCGCCGCCCAGGATGTCGCCCATGTAGCCAAGCGGCAGCGGGAAGCTGGTCAGGACCGGGATGAGCAGCGGGATGGTCAGGTAGGCGGCCACCGCGATCAGCGGGGCCGCCAGGAAGAACCAGCTCGCGCCCGCTGGCGCCAGGGCCTCCTTGCGGCACAGCTTGGCCAGGTCGTAGTAGGGCTGCAGGATCCGGGGGCCGCGGCGGCCCTGCAGCCGCGCCTCGACGGCGGCGATGAAGCCCATCACTAGGGGCGCACCCAGGCCGACCGTCAGCACCTGCAGGAGCTGGATGACCGGGATCGGAAGGGCCGCGCTCATGCCGCGGCCCGGCTATCTATGCCCGCGGGCTGGTCGCCAGGAACTTCACGCGGCTCACCCATGACGGCCTCCTACCCTGCGGGCCCGCCTCAGCGGGCACGGACGAACGGGTAGAGGCCATCAGCGCGGCTCAGTGCCGGGCGGTTATGGCGAGCCTCATCGCCAGTGACTTCATCTTCGCCCCGCGCGCCAGCGAGCGCAAGAGGTCAGCCGGTCACGTCCGGCGGGCCAGCAGGTAGCCCTGCGGCGATCCTTCCTGCCCCTCGGGAGGACGGCCGCCCCAGAACACGGTCGAGAAGCCCGCCCCGGTCACCTGGCCCTCCATCTCTGCCGGCGACATCCAGTAGACGTCGAACTCGATGCCGAGGCCGGTGGTCCGCCCCCCGCGGCGCAGCCGGTCATCGCCGGCCTTGAACGCGGTTATCAGGTACCCGCCCGGCCGGACCACGCGGGCCAGCTCAAGGAAGGCGGCCGGCCGGTCCGGCGGCGCCAGGAACATCAGGGAGTACCAGCAGACCACGCCGGCCAGCGAGGCGTCATCGAAGGGCAGTGCCCGCAGGTCGGCGACGTCGAACTCGAAGCCGGGGTAGTCACGCCGGGCCACGTTGATCATCTCCGGTGACAGGTCGACTCCCCGCGGGGTCACGCCGCTGGCCGCCAGGAAAGGCGCCAGCCGCCCCGTACCGCAGCCGATGTCCCCGACGCTGGTACCGACCCCGGAGCTCAGCGCCAGCGTGCAGAACAACCCGAGCAATGCCTTCTCAAGCGGCATGCGGTCAAGATGGTCAGCGAGGCGATCGGCATAGAACTCGGCGAGGACGTCATGGGCATCCCTCAGCTCCGCGGTCTTGGCATCATCCATGACTGGCACCGTAACGGACGCGTCACGAGCGCATCTGTCGATTTTGGTGAGAAACCCGGCGCCGGTGCTCTAGTGTCAGCGCCTGTTAGGTGGTGATGACATGGCCGATCCCGAGAGGCCCGCGCCGGCCCCGCGGACCCGCTGGGCCCCGCGACTGCTGGCCGGCGGCGCCGTCCTTGCGGTGCTGGCCGGCGGGACCGTCTTCGTAGCCCGCGGCTCGCTGTTCGCCAGCCAGCCGCCCGCGCGGGCGACCGCGAGTCCCCAGACCGCGGCGTCCCAGTGCGCCGCGACCGCCACCGCGCCGTGCAGCGCCGACCCGGCCTACGTCGCCGCCGCCGGTCAGCCCGCCGTGGTGACGATCCCGGCCACCCACACGCGGCCGACCACCTCGCCGACGCCCGCGCGGTCGCCGCGCCCGTCGGTCACACCGGCCGGGTCAGCCAGCACCCAGCCGCCCTCGGCCCCCGCTACCTCGGCCGGGTCGGCCACGGCCGCCGACCAGGTGCTGGAGCTGATCAATCAGGCCCGCTCGGCGGCGGGACTGCCCGCGCTGACGATCATCTCGGGCCTCGAGACCAGCTCATCCGCGCACAACCTGCTGATGGCCGGTGGCTGCGGGCTGTCCCATCAGTGCCCGGGCGAGCAGCCGCTCGGTAACCGTGAGACCGCCGCCGGGGTCGACTGGACGTCCGCCGGGGAGAACATCGGCGAAGGCGGCCCGGTGGCCGATACCTCGGCGGCCATCGCCCAGATGGCCGTGGGCCTCACCCAGTCCATGCTCAACGAGAAGCCACCGGACGACGGTCACCGGCTGAACATCCTGAGCAGTACGTTCACCCACATCGGGATCGCGGTCTACCGCGACAGCTCAGGCACCGTCTGGCTCACGCAGGACTTCTCCAACTAGGACCCTGGTCACCCAGGGACCTGCGCGACCTTGAACATGGTCGTGCGGCGCAGTTCGAAGCCGAGCTGCCCGTACAGCCGGATCGCGTTGTGGTTGGTCTTGACCGCGTGCAGGTACGGGATCTCGCCGCGCTGCCTGATGACGGCGGCGACCGCCAGTGTCAGCCGCGACCCGAAGCCGTGGCCGCGCCAGGCCGGGTCGGTGCACACCGCGCTGATCTCGGTGTAGCCCTCCACCCGCAGCCGCTCCCCGGCCATCGCCACCAGCTTGCCCTCGCGGCGGATGCCGAGGTAGGTCCCAAGCTCGATGGTGCGCGGGCCGAACGGGCCCGGCCGGGTCCGCTCCACTAGGTCCAGCGCCTCGGCGGCATCATCGAGGCCTAGCCGGACGACGTCGTCCCCGGCCGCCCTGTCCGGGCTGGCCTCGGTCCAGGCGACCAGTTGCACTCCCTCGTTGCCCCAGACCAGCTCCCAGTCCTCGGGAAAGGGAGTCCAGGTGGCCGCGAGTACCACCGAGCCGCCCGGCCCGGCCAGGGCGGCGGCATCCGCCCAGTCTCCGGCGGTCGGCTCATCCGGCAGGCCGTAAAACGGGCTGACCTCCGGCTGGAAGCGCAGCGCCCGGCCCTTGCGCTCGGCGAACGCCGCCTGCGGGCCGCTGAGGGCAAACCAGGCCGGATTATCGAGTACCTCGTCCCGCTCTGTCACATCGTTCACACTATGTCACTCCCATCCCTGGGCCACGGTGAGGAGCCACCCGCGCTACTGGTCGAAGAGGGCGCTTACCGACTGGCCGTCATGGGTGCGCCTGATCGCCTCGGCCAGGGCCGGGGCGACCGACAGCACGGTCAGCTTGGGGTGCGCGAGCGGGACGGGAACCGAGTTGGTGCAGACGATCTCGGACACGTCTTCCTGGACGGCCAGCTTCTCCAGCGCACCGTCGGCGAACAGGCCATGCGTGCAGGCCACGCTGATCGACCGGGGCTCCTGCCTGCGCAGCACCGACAGCAGCTCGAGCACCGTCGTGCCCCGGGCGATCTCGTCGTCCATGATGATGACGTCCCGGTCGGCGACCTCGCCGATGATCGAGGAGATCGCGACCTTCGAGTCGCTGAACCGCTCCTTCGACCCGGCCGCGACCGGCACCCCGATGCGGCGGGCGAACGCGGCGGCGTCCTTGGCGTAGCCAAGGTCGGGTGACAGCACCACCGCCCGCGACAGGTCCCGCTGGCGGAAGTGCGCAGCCAGCTCGCGCTGCGCGTGCAGGTGGTCAACCGGCACCGAGAAGAACCCGTGGACCTCGGGCGAGTGCAAGGTGAGCGTCAGGACCCGGTTGATCCCCGCCGTGACCAGCAGGTCCGCGACGAGCCTGCCGCCGATCGAGATGCGCGGCGCGTCCTTCTTGTCCGAGCGCGCGTAGGAGTAATGCGGCATCACGGCGGTGACCCGGGCCGCCGACGCGCCCCGCGCGGCATCGGCCATCAGCAGCAGCTCGACCAGGTTCTCCTGCACCGGCTGGACGAGCGGCTGGATGAGGTACACGTCACGCTCCCGGCAGTTGGCTTGGAGCTGCACCTGCAGGCAGTCGTTGGCGAACCGGCTGATCTCCACCGGGCTGCGCAACACACCCAGGTGCGAGCAGATCTCATCAGCCAGGTACGGGTGCGCGCTACCTCCGAAGATGACGATCTCCGCGTTCACTGCCCTCTCCCAACTCTCGCCTGTCCTGCCTACGGCGTGGCGCCGCACCCGCTCCCAGCCCTGACGCCCCTGGCCGGGCGGGCTCACGGCTGAGCGGCCACGGCTTGAGCTGAGCGGCGCCCGTGTCGACCCCACGGCGCCCGGCTAGGTGAGGTAGCCCGGCCGCACGACCACGCGCCCGGGGTCCCTGAAGTCACTGGCCGATCCGCGCCCGCACGTCGCCTCGCACCCCATTGTGCACGTGCATGAAAGGATTATGGGCCATTGGTGGCTCGCTGGCCTATAAGGGGCCACCGGCATACGTCAATGTATCGCCCGGAAGGTTCCCGCTCCCCGGCGGCCCCGGCGCAGCGACGGAACGGCGGCGGCACAGCGGCGCGGCCGCACGGCGGCACAGCGGCATGGCCCGCTCGACATGGACTACCCTCGGTAGTATGGAAAGCCCCAATCCAGGTGACACCGCCACCGCGGCTGACCCCGCGCCCGCGGGCACCCCAGCGGCCCCGGATGACGCGGTGGCCACGGGAGTGGCCGTCGCCGCGGGGATTGCCCCGCCCGCCGCGCCTCCCGGGCAGGATGGCCCGGTCTGGCGCTTCCTTATCTCGCGCAAGTGGCTGCTG
>Ga0335072_10006947_pt1 | contig 16519 bp, 11 predicted proteins | sample Lox_Sample_21_FD_206725 | JGI IMG/M metagenome (GOLD analysis project Ga0335072, IMG submission 206725) | Soil microbial communities from Loxahatchee National Wildlife Refuge, Florida, United States - Lox_Sample_2.1 | ecosystem: Environmental > Terrestrial > Soil > Wetlands | place: USA...
GCTGTGCCAGCCCGGGACGATGGCAATGGTGAAGTCGAAGCTCACCACGGTGTGGACCGAGAGCACCAGCGGCGTCGCCAGTCCCGCGAGCAGCAGCGACGCCGTCTCGTATATGCTCCAGTGTCTCGCCGATCCGCGCCAGCCCATCGCCAAGGTGCCGTACGCGAATCGCGCGAAGCGGTTGTGCGTCCGGTCGCGCAACGTGGCCAGATCGGGCATCAGGCCGACGAACCAGAAAAGCAGCGATACCGTGGCGTATGTCGATACGGCAAAAACGTCCCACACCAGCGGACTGCGGAAATTCGGCTGCACGCCCATGGTGTTGGGGTACGGAAAAAGCCAGTAAAACAGCCAGGGACGGCCCAGGTGCAGCAGCGGGAACATCCCGGCGCAGGCCACCGCGAACAGCGTCATGGCTTCCGCGAATCGATTGATGGAATTGCGCCAGCGCTGATTGAGCAAAAGCAGAATCGCCGAAATCAGCGTGCCGGCGTGGCCGATTCCGATCCACCACACGAAATTCGTGATGGCGAACCCCCACATCACCGGCGTGCGGATTCCCCAGATACCCACGCCCTTCGCAAAAAGCAACCCTACCGCGAGCAGGAACAGCAGCAGCAGCACGAGCCCGGCCGCGAACCCGAGAAACCAGAAGACCGGAGTGCGCTTGGTGAGGACAACCGTGGCGATTTGATCGGTGACGGTGCCGAAGGTATAGCCGGGCGCGATGATTTTTTTCGATGCTACGTGCGGATCTATTTCTTGGTCAGCCATCGTCAGCCCCTAGCTCTCCCACTCCGGGTTCGGATTGCGCAGCGTCGCCAGGTACGTGGTCCGCGGGCGGGTGTTCAGATCTTCCAGCAGGCCGTAATTCCGCTGCTGCGCCTTCATTTTCGAGACGCGGCTGTTGGCATCGTTGATGTCGCCGAAGATGATTGCCTCGGTCGGACAACTGGCCTGGCAGGCGGTCTGAATTTCGCCGTCGGCGACGCGCCGGTCCTGCCTCTCGGAATCGATTTTGGCCGCGTTGATGCGTTGCACGCAGTAGGTGCACTTCTCCATCACGCCACGGCTGCGCACGGTGACATCGGGATTGTGCAGCAGCTTCAGACTGGGCGTTTCGTAATCGGAGAAGAGGTAGAAATTGAACCGGCGCACCTTGTACGGGCAGTTGTTCGAGCAGTAGCGCGTGCCCACGCAGCGGTTGTACACCATGTCGTTGAGGCCCTCGGCGCTGTGGCTCGTGGCCTGCACCGGACAGACCAGTTCGCACGGCGCGTTCTCGCACTGCTGGCAGGGCACCGGCTGGTTGTAAATCGCGGGATTGGGATCGCTGGCCTCGCCCTGGTAATACGTGTCGACGCGCAGCCACTGCATATTGCGCCCGCGCCGCACCTGGTCCTTTCCGACCACCGCGATATTGTTTTCCGCCTGGCAGGCCACGATGCAGGCGGTGCACCCCGTGCAGGCATTCAGGTCGATGGCCATGCCCCACGCATATTTCGGCCGCCCCTGGTCGTCGGTCTGATAGTTGAATCCGGGGTAGAGCGTAAGGCTCTTGGGCGGAGCTTCCGCGCCTTCATGAACCGATTCCGGCTCCTTCAAATACCCGGCGATTGTCCCCTTATGGATGATGTGGCGGGCGGGATCGAGCACGCCGTCCGCTTGCGTGTCGGCAAATTGGTACGAGCCGGAAATCCGCTTGGCCTCGAGCCCGGTATCCTGCCACAGCGCCTTCGCGGTGCGAATGGTGTAAACGTTGAAGCCCGCTCCATTCGCCGATCGTCCGCCGTGCGTCCGCCCGTATCCGAAATGCAGCGTGACGGAGCCATCCACGTGGCCCGGCTGAACGCGCACCGGCGCCTTCAGCGTGCGGCCTTGGTAGGTCAGTTCCACCAGGCTGCCCGTCGGAGACCCGAAGTGATAGTTATCTCCGGTGCTGTTGGTGTCGATCCCGAGGCGATAGGCGTCGCCGGGGCTCATATAAACAGCGTTGTCCCATGTCATCTTGGTAATCGGCTTGGGCAATTCCTGGAGCCAGCCGTTGTTGGCGAAGCGGCCATCGTAAATGGTCGGGTCGGGCCGGAAGTTTACTTCAAGCTTGCCGCCCAGCGTCTGCGGCTTCGAAGATGCCGTGAGCGCCTCGCCGTGGATTGCGGGAGTCTTGGCGGGGTAAGCGGTGCCGGCAACCAACCCATCGTGAACCGAGCGCCGCCACCAGGTTTCGAAATCCGCGCCCGTGTGCTGCGAAGCCCAATAGTTCTTGACGATGGCGTGCGGGTTGAGCTCCGGCGATTCGCTCAGCGCCTGGAGGATTTCGATCGACGAGCGCCCCTGGTACAGCGGCGCAATCAGCGGCTGCTGGATGGTAATGGTTCCGTCAAACGCGCGCGCATCGCCCCATGTCTCGAGGAAGTGCGCTTCCGGAAGGTGCCACTGGCACACCTCCGACGTTTCATCCCGATACAGACCGAGCCGCATGCGCGTCTTCGCTTTCTGTATTCGCGAACGCATGTCCATGTCCGCCGGTGCCGTGAATACCGGATTGCCGCCCAGAATCAGGAGCACGTCCACCGCGCCGGCGTCCAGATCCTTCGCCAGATCCTGTAACGATGCGAGCTGGTCCACCGGGTTGGCCTCGACGGGATCGGTGTAGAAAACCGTCGTCCCGACGTTGCCCAGTTTGGTGTTGATCGCGTGGACCAGCGCGTGGACCATGGGCGGCTGGTAATCGCCGGCGATGACCACGCTGGCGCCCTTCGAGCGCAGCAGGTCGGCGCCGATCTTCTCCGCCCACCGGTAAATGTCGCCGTTCTGGTTGACGTTTGGACCGCCTTGTGCGGCTTGAACGGTCGTCGCAATGGCCCAAGTGAACTCTTCGATGTCGCCTGCCCGCAGCGGCATGCGATGGTCGGCCTTGGTTCCCGTGGGCGTGGGCATGGGCTCCGCCACGTAAAGCCGGTTCATCGTGGTTTTTTCCGCGCTCACGCGGCGGCGCATCGAAAACTGGCGCGCGTAGCGCAGGCTGGCGGTGCCGGAAGCCAGAAAATCGGAATCGAGCGCCACCACCACGTCGGCCTTGCTGAAATCGTAATAAGTGTTGTACTGCTGGCCCAGCGCCAATTGCGATCCCGCGCGCGCGCTGTGCGCTCCGGCGGGCTCCCACTGGTGCCACTTGTACTGTGGATAGAGTTTCTTGATGGCCGCGAATTGCGCCGCCATGGTCGGCGAGGTGATGGTTTCGGTGAGAATGCGGAGACCCGCGCCGCCCTTACTTTTCTGTTCGGCCAGCACGCCGCGGAAGGCCCCGAAGAATTCACCCCACCCGCTGATCTCGCCATTGTTGGAGGCGGCCTGCGCCCGGTCGGGATCGTAAAGCTGGAGCACCGCGGCCTGTGAAAAGATATCGCAGGCGCCCAATGTAGATGGATGCTCGGGGTTGCCTTCCATCTTGGTGGGCCGGCCTTCGTGGCTCTCCACCAGGACGCCGTTGGCGATGCCGCCGAGCGTGGCGGCCGTCGCAAAGAACAGCGGGCGGCCGGGGATCAGCTCTTCCGGCTGCTTCACGTAGGGCACGATGTGCTCGGTGGGCTGCCTGGTGCAGGCGGTGAGACCCGCCAGGGCCAGCGATGCCCCCATCAATTTGAGAAAATTGCGGCGCCCCTCGACGGGATCCTCGTCTTCGCTCCAGCCGATCGCCTGGCGTGGAAATTCGCGGTGGAGCAAGTCCACGAACTCTGGCGTGGCGGCCAATTCGTCGAGGCTGCGCCAGTACTCGCGCCCGTTCCTCGTTTCCAGACGTTTCCGGACTGCCGCGAGGTCTAAATGATCTTCGGGTTTATGACTCATCGGTGACACGTGGAACAACTCGTCAACAAGTGGACGCTTTGAATGTTGTATTCCTTCTGTAACCGCCGGCCGATTTCTTCCTGATCGCCCGCCGGCTCGTAACCCATGGTAGTGATGAACTCCTTAGGCCGCAGGTATTTTTCGGTGTTGCGGTGACAGTTCAGGCACCATTCCATCTGCAGGGCGTTCTGCTGGTACATCAGCGGCATGCGGTCCACGCGCCCGTGGCAGGTCTCGCATCCCACACCCTTGGCTACATGGATGCTGTGATTGAAATAGACGAAGTCGGGCAAATCGTGGACGCGCGTCCAGCTGATCGATTTGTCATCGCGATAACTGGCGCGCACGGGCTCCAGCGTAGGGCTGGTGATCCAGATCTGCGAGTGGCAGTTCATGCAAGTTTTGGTCGGTGGAATATTAGCGAAGCTCGAAGTCTCCACCGTGGTGTGGCAATAGCGGCAATCGATGCCCAATGCGCCCACGTGGTGGGCGTGGCTGAACGGGACCGGCTGGTCGCGGACCTGGTGCTGCCGCGTCGAGTATGCCGACCGGTCGAGCACGGTAAAAACCCAGGTCAGGAAAGCGAGGATGAAAACCCCGCCAAAGATCGTGATGCGAGAAAACGTGTTGGTACTGCGATGAAAGATCTGAGACATGGCTCTAGTTACGTCCCAGCACGCGACTCAATATTCTGTTGTCAGACATGTAGGAAAACGGTATTACCCAGAATTACAAAAGCCCCCGGAGAGGAACCGAATAACAGCTATCTGATGCCCCCGCTGTCAATTCGTTTCATCTGTTAATGTTCATAAAGATAGACCGACTGCTCTACGTGGCCGGCGGCATCGCTGGTGGCGGCCACAAACTTTGCCGGCCCCCACAGTGATCCCCCGGCATATTCGCCGGTCTTGCTCAGCGCGTAGAAGTTCAAATCCACCGCTTCCAGGCGCTTTTTATCGTCATTAAAATTCCGCGACACCCTTTTCAAAGTCTCGAGTATTGCCTCTTTCGGCGACATCCCGTGCTTCATATTTTCTACCACGGTATGCGCCCCACAAACTCGCAAGTTTTCTTCCCCCCGGCCTGTCGAGCCGGCGCCGCCGACATCCTGATCAAGCCACAATCCTCCGCCGATAATCGGGGAATCCCCGCAGCGGCCGGAAATTTTAAAAGCCATTCCGCTGGTGGTGGTCACCGCCGACATTTCGCCCTTTGCGTTGAGCGCGATGCAATTGATGGTGCCGTGCGGCGGATGGAGAGCTACATCGTAGGCCCACGCCAGCGTCTGATCGTCAAAGCCCGGGAACTCGCGTTGCAGCTCCGGCATCCTGGCGGGTAAATCGGCGTGCCCGCCGCCCGCGTTCACCGGTGCATCGATGTTCGATTCCCAAAATGTATGTCCGTTGCGATCGCGCATCTCGCGCTTCCACATGCGGTACGCGAGCCGCGACTTATCGGTGAGGAGATCTTCCTCAGGGAAACCCCAGATCTTGGCAAACCTGGTCGCGCCGGCGCCCACCAACATCATATGGTCGGTCTCCGACATCACGAGCTGCGCAACTTTCGACGGCGTCTTGATCCCCTCGATCGCTCCCACCGCGCCCATGCGGCGCGAGGGGCCATGCACGCAACTGGCATCGAGTTGCACCACGCCGTCCTCATTTGGCAAGCCGCCGTAGCCGACACTGGTGTCGTTGGGATCCAACTCGACAATATTCACGCCCGCGATGACGGCGTCCAGTGTATCCTTGCCGCCCTTGATCAACTCCAAAGCCTTATTGCAGCAGTTGATGCCGCCATTCGCGCGGTTGTTGCTCGAAATCACGACCGATTTCGGCTTCGACTGCCCTTTCAGGACTCGAATCATTGGCAGCGCGGCGGCGCCAACCACTGCGGCGCGCCGGCTGAACGTGAAGTTGCTCATCTCGACTACGTAGAATCCGCTAGTATGTCACATTCCAAGTGCGACACGACACTCCGAAAATGTCTCACTTCTCACCAGGGGTGAATTTACAAACATTTTACAACTCCCCCACGACCTCATATGCGTCCATCCGTACGATATCCGTAAGGGGTCTGAGGAGGGATTTTGGGACCTATTCCGCCGAACCATGTCCCGATGTATCGGGATGAGCACCTGGTTGTCGATTACGATCATCAACTGGCCACTCTCGACAATGAGCGCATGATGCTGACGCGCAAGGAGTACGACCTGCTCTCGCTGCTGGTTCGCCATGCCGGCGAGATCATTCCGCGGGAAGCCCTGCTGATGCAGGTCTGGGGCTACGGCGCCGATATCCGCACCCGCACGCTCGACGTTCATGTACGCCGCCTGCGCAAGAAACTGGGTTCCTACGCGGACAGCTATATCGAAACGATTTTCGGTATCGGCTACCGCTTCCAGCCATATCACGCCCCGCGCTACTTTCGTCCCGTTGCAGTAGGTGCGTAATGTGAGGCGGTGAGCTTCGACCGGCTACAAGGCTGTACCGCAACCGGCGCGCTTATGCCGGCAAGGAAAGCTGCGCTCGTGGCACTCGCGGTCGAATTCCGAATGATCGCAGAAGAATACGAGGAGCGAAATGAGCCGTTGCCCTTAGACTCCACCGAAATCGTTCATGCCTGGCGCTCGCTGCGGCGAATTTCGGCGAGCGGCAGCGACGGCTGGGTTTCCTCCAAGCCCGAACAACTGGAAGCCACGAGACGGCATCGATCGCCTTCGTTAATGCGCGGCCGTAAAGCCTACAATTGGTGACATGCCCTCGAAGTGCCTGCCCGTCCTCCTATTCTTCCTGGTTCCGCCGCTCCTGCCCGCGCAGACGATCGACCGCGATTTGCTCGAAGTCACCATCCCCCAACTGGAGTCGATGTATGCCTCCCACCGCTACACCGTGACGCAGGTGGTCAGCTGGTATCTCGCGCGCATAGCGAAATACGACGGCATTTATCGCGCCGTCTGCACAGTCGATGCGCCTGACGCTCTGGCGACCGCGGCGCGGGAAGATGCCGGCGCGGCGCGAGGCGGGAGCGGCGTCGAACGCGGCCCGATGTGGGGCGTGCCAATCGTCATCAAGGCCAACACCAGCATTAATGGGCTCGTGACATCGGATGGCTGGAAGGGATTCGTCATCCCCGGCCATGAACTCAGGGCTCCCGCGGACGCTACCGTGGTAGCGAAACTGCGCGCCGCCGGGGCGGTCATTCTCGGTCAGACCAACATGCCCGATTTCGCGGCCAGCGACACCACTCGCAGCTCGGCTTTCGGGCGCACCGGCAACGCCTACGACGTCCGCTTCAGCCCCGGAGGCTCATCCGGCGGGACCGTCACCGCCGTCACGGCTAATTTTGCGCTACTTGGGACCGGCACCGATACCAGCAACTCCATTCGCATGCCGTCCTCGACGAGTGCCGTAATCGGCGTGCTGCCCACGCGCGGATTGGTGAGCATCGCCGGAATCGCACCGCTCGACTGGCTGCTGGACGATACCGGCCCCATCGCGCGCGATGTCGCCGATGCTGCCATCGCGCTGGGCGTGATGGCGGGCGAAGACCCAATGGATTTCCGCACGGCTGGGTCGGCGGCGAAAGCGCAACCGGGACCCTACACGCGATACCTGAAAGCCGGTGCGCTCAAGGGCAAGCGGTTTGGCGTGCCGGCCTTCATTCTCGCGGCGAAATCGCTGCGGCCGGAGACGCGCGAGATGTTTATGAAAGCCGTCGGCGATCTGCGTGCGGCAGGCGCCATGGTCGTGATCGACGATTCGATTTTGGCCGGAGGCTTCGAGCAGGCGGTCGACAAGATCAAGACATGGCCCTACCATTTCGAAGGCTTCGAAACCTTTCTCAGGAACTTCGGGCCGCCGCAATACAAATCCGCCGCGGAATACGCCAAGGCCGTGGGGTCGCCGTTGCCGGGGATGGTCACCATGGGCGGCGGACCGAGCTCGCTCCAATCCGACCCGAACGCGGACTCGAATTTCTTCGGACCGCAGCGCGCTGCCTTAGCGATCTACAACGACACCCTGGATCGCCTCCAGCTCGACGGGTTCGTCTATCCAGCGGCGCAGATGCCGCCCCCCGACGAGACCATGCCGCAGAACGGACAATTGAGCAGCGGCCCACACAGCGACACAGGATGGGTGAATCCGATCGGCGTTCCCGCCGTAGTGGTTTCCGGCGGCTTCTACGCCGGCGGGCTCCCGTTCGGACTGGAGATCTCCGCGCGGCAATGGCGGGACGGCGACCTGCTCGGCTGGGCCTTCGCCTACGAGCAGTCAACCCATCATCGTCATCCCCCGGTGCTGGTGGAGCAGGGACTGCTGCCCGACGCGCGATAGCGGCCTTCAGAGATCGAAATCGCCGTCGTTCTTCAGCTTTACCGAATACGTGTTCTTAGTTCCCAGCATCTCATCAATGCATTTTTTGATGGCCGCGTTAGCCTTGCTGTAAGCCGGCAGCTTGGCGAGCTTTTGGGACATCGGTATGGCCCAATTGTAAGCGTCCTGGGCTCCATCCTTGAGCTTTCCGCGCATGCCATTCAGGTTGGTAATCTTCGGAGCCAGCTTGGCGAGGTCGGCTTTTAATTTCTCCTCCAGTTTGGCGATGGCGTCATGCTCCGCTTTGATCGCGGCCTCCGCCGTAATGTACTGTTTCAATAGCGTTTGCAAAACATCGACTCGCTTGTTCAGGTTGGCTACGTCCGCTCCCGGCACTGGCGTCTCCGAAAGCGTCTTCAGTGAGTTCTTTACCTCGCCGATATTTTTTAAGTGATTTTCGTTCAAACCCATTTGCCGTTATCACCCTCCTCCGTGGTCTCTGGGTATTTTACACAGGTCCCGGCAGTCTCGGTATCCGGGGCTCGCGGTTCAGTACTGTTTGACAGCCGGTTATGGGCTTACAACCAGCACTAACCCAGAGGGCAGTTCCTCACCGAAGATCCGCCCGAGCGCGCTATCGTCTTCCTCTTCGCCGTCGAGGACGGCCAGCATGCAGCCAGCGTGCGCCATCCCTTCGAGTTTGCGCTTGATGGTCTCGCGCGTCGCATGGGGCATCGCGCGTGGGATCTTCCGTGCGGCGGGCGATGGCCGCCAGCGCGTCGCCGGCCGCCTCCAACTCGACGAGTTCGTCTATCCGGCGGCGCAGATGCCGCCACCCGACGAGACCATGCCGCAGAAGGGACAATTGAGCAGCGGACCGCACAGCGACACCGGATGGGTGAATCCGATCGGCGTTCCCGCCGTAGTGGTTTCCGGCGGCTTCTACGCCGGCGGGCTCCCGTTCGGACTGGAGATCTCCGCGCGGCAATGGCGGGACGGCAACCTGCTCGGCTGGGCCTTCGCCTACGAGCAGTCAACCCATCATCGTCATCCCCCGGTGCTGGTGGAGCAGGGACTGCTGCCCGACGCGCGATAGGAACCGATCTCCTTAGATTGCTAAGGCAAGCAATCTTGCCCAGGCAACCTTGCCGCAGCCGGCTTTCGGCCGGCCTCGTACGCTCTGTTTTGGATTCGGTACTACGCTCGCTTGACTAAGAACACTACCGGATCGTAAGCTTGCGCAGTGAGTAGTGGAGTGGGGTAAGTTCGGGCCCATCTGGGTGGAAAGGACCCAAAAAACAAATGGCAGACGATCTGAAAAGTGTAGCTGCACGCGTGACTAAGGTGGAAGCGGACTTGAAGAAAGCCATGGAGGAAATCAAGGGTATCGTCGCAAGTTTACAGAAGCGGGCGCCCGAAGGCGCACAAATCGGCAACATGGGGATACAGATTTCCAGGCTTCAAGGGGACGCAGTCAAACTGGAAGGCAGGGTAAAGGCCCTCGAATCGAAAAAGTGAGTGCGCCGGCGGGCGCTACCCCGCCAGCACTAACCCAGAGGGCAGTTCCTCACCGAAGATCCGCCCGAGCGCGCTATCGTCTTCCTCTTCGCCTTCGAGGACGGCCAGCATGCGGTCGGCGTGTGCCATCCCTTGGAGTTTGCGCTTGATGGTCTCGCGCGTGGCGTGGGGCAGATCGCGCGTGGGGTCTTCCGTGCGGCGGGCGATGGCCGCCAGCGCGTCGCCGGCCGCCGGAAGATTCAGGATCGCCTCCGCCCAGCGAGTGGCGGTCTGCGGCGGCACCACGAGGTTGATCGGACCGTAAAACAGCTTGCGCGCGCCCAGACGCGAGAGGCACCACAATTCGCTTTCTTTGAAATCGCCGGTCTTCACCCGCTTCACCAGCGCGTCGCCCAATTCCGTTTTCGTTCCCAGCGGCAGCAGTTCCAGGCTCGACGCCGTGCGCCACATCTCGCGCAGCAGCGAGGCATTGATCCGCTGCGGTTTTTTGTTTCCGCGCGGCAGCAGAAAGCCCGAGAGCCGCTGGTAGACGTCGGCCTGCTGGTTGCGATTCAGCCCGCCGGCCACGCGCCCCCAGAAAATCCACCAGTCGATCTCGCACTGCACCTGGTTGCCGTACGTAACACCGCCTGCGTAGATCTTTCGCACCTGCTCCACGCGGAAGTCGTCGCCGGGAAATCCGAACCCCGGGCGCAGGCAAAATCCGCACAGATTCAGCCACCGGATTTCGAATGCCGGGCTTTTCTTGCGTCCATGGATCTGCGTCAGGAACACGTCCGCCATCTGCCGGATGGTCGCCAGCGGCCAGGAATTCTTTCCCAGCCCCATGGTCTGTTCGAGCTTCGCCGGTAATTCCTCCGGCGCGATGGGCGATTTCACGTCGGTCGCGAACACCCTGGCAATCAGCTCGAGCGATGCCGCCAGCGCCTGCTCGCTCACCACCGCCGCGGCCTTCCGTTCCGTTTTCTGGGCCGCCGCTTTGCGGAGTTCGAACTCGAGCCGCCAGCGGTTGTCGCTGATTTTCGACTCGCACCAGGATTCCAGCGTGCCGATCTCGGTGAGCCGCGCGCCCAGCTTCACGGGAATCAGGCGCTCTTCGGCCTTCTTGCCGAAGCGGATGACGGCATTCAGCGGCGCGTGCATGTGCAGATCGGAATCGCTCGCGGCGAATTCCACCACGTCGCCGAGCTTGTCTTCCGTGCGCGTCAGCGAACTGTACAGCCGGAACGACACCGGCCGATTGGCCACCAGTTGCAGCGCGTCGTTGTCGATTGCGATCGCCGCGCCTTCTTCCGCGCCCCGCGGCACCAGGCAGACGGCCGAAAATTTGCCGTCGCGCGCGTCGCCGAGGCCGATGAAATAGGTCCGCGGCAATCCGCCGCGCACCAGCACGCCGCTGCCGGTGGAGCGAACGTACGAGTAGTATGCCGCGCCGCGCGCCACGGCGAGATCGAGTTCGCTGTTTTCCAGAATCTCCGGACGGCGATCGTACCACTTGCCGGCTACATCCGCCACGCGCTCCTGCAAGATCTTCGGAATAAAGAAGCCGCCATTGAACAGGATGGCGTCCGGCGCCTGTCCCGCCGATTCCAGGAATGCGTTGAGATGCCGGGTCACCGCCGGATCGCTCACATAAGGCAATCCGAGCTCTCGGAACAGGCTGCGCTTCTCTTCCTTCGGCGCCTCGCCGCGCGCGGTGAACGGCAGGAAGCCATCGAGCGCCAATTCCAGCACCTCTTCGCGCAGAATCTCGGTCTTCAGCGTCTTGCCGATCAGCGCCGATCCCGAGCCCAGCACCGTGATCTCCACCGACTTCAAATTCAAGTCGGTCAGCAGCCTTTCCTTGGCGGCCGAGCACTGCCGCCGCAAGCCGCTGCGCTGCCGCACCGAGAGCGGAACGCCAAGCTTCGTTTCCACCAGCCAGGTGAGCGTGAGATCCAGGTTGTCGCCGCCCAGCAGCAGGTGTTTGCCCACCGCCGTGCGCGTGAAATTCACCAGGTCGCCCTCGCGCGAGACGCGGATCAGGCTGAAATCGCTGGTGCCGCCGCCCACGTCGCACACCAGCACGGTCTGGCCGTCGAACAGCTTTTTGCGCGACTGCGCCAGGTTGTTGGCAATCCAGGAATAGAACGCCGCCGCCGGTTCTTCGAGCAGCGTCAGCTTCTCGATCCCGGCATCGCGCGCCGCCATCACGGTGAGTTCGCGCGCTTCTTCATCGAACGATGCCGGCACGGTGAGCACGATATCCTGCTCCGCCAACTTTGACCCCATGGCGCGGTCCCACTCCTCGCGGAATTTACCGATGAATCGCGCCGAAACTTCCACCGGCGAAAGCACGCGCCCGGTTTCCTGCGAATCCCAAGGGAGAATCTTCGCGGTGCGGTCGACATCGGGATTCGAGAGCCACGATTTCGCCGAGTGTACCAGCCGCGTGGGCACAATCGCGCCCTGCTCGCGGGCGTACACGCCTACGGGCTGGCCGTCTTCGAGGAAAAGGAACGAGGGCAGCGTGCGCCGCGGCTCGACTCGCCCGGCGGCCACCAGTTGCGGCGTTTCGAAGATGTGCAGCGGCGGAAATTCGCGGTCGTCGCCCTCGCGGTCGTCGATCCAGGCCAGCGCGGAATTGGTGGTCCCGAGGTCGATCCCAACCTTCACGCGTTTACCTTCTCCCGCACGTTGAATTCGAGCTTCCACCGGCGGCCATCCCGCGCCACGCACCACAATTGCAGCATTCCGGTCTCGGTCACCGCCGTCTCGAACGAGACGGGCACCACTTCGGACGAAACTTCGCCCGCGGGGAAACTCACCTCCATGGGCGAGAGTTCTTCCAGTTGGTCGCCGTAGTCTTCGATGAGGTCGCCCACCTTGTCATTCTTCCGCGAGGTCGAAGTGAAAAAGCGGAATTCCGCCGCTTGCCCGACCACCAGTCCGAATTCGCGCCCGGGAATGGTTTCGCTCGTGCCTTCCTCCATGCCGAACGGCACCACCGCCAGCGCCTTCAGCGGCGCTGGAAATCCGGGAATCGAGGGCATCGCGCTCTCCACGCCCACGTAGTAGGTGCGCGGAACGCCGCCGCGAATGCGCACGCCGCGCCCGCTGCGCGCCAGCCCGTAATACGCCGCGCCGCGCGCCACGGCGTGCATGAGGTCCTCGCCGCTCAGCGGTTTCACCGCCGGCAGACCCTCTTCCGCCAGCCACGCGTCGAGTGTCGCCAGAATGCGCTGCCTCGCCAGCGGCGCGTTCAGCACGCCCCCGTTGAATAGAACATGCGAGGGGCAAGCGAGCCCGCTCGGCCCGCGCCGCACGCTGGCCTGTTGCGCGCTCGATGCCTGCTGGCGCAGGAATCGCGCCATGTGACGGGTAATCGCGGGGTCGGCGGCATATGGCAGTCCGAGTTCCTGCAAGCCCACGCGCCGCTGCGCCGCCGGCATATCGTTGCTGCCCACGGCCGGCAGAAATCCTTCGCCGATCACCTGATCGATATCGCCGCGCAGCAGCGACGCCTTGATGGTGCCGCCCACCAATCCGGTGCCTTTGCCGAGGATGGTCACCGGCTGTTCCTGCGCGGTGGAATCGGGATGCAGCAGCCGCTCCTTGGCGATGCGGCAGTTGTTCCACAGCGCCTGCATCTGCCGGCTATCGATGCGCGTGCCTTTCTCCGCCAGCCGCGCCGCTACCGTACCGGCCAGCGCCAGATCGATGTTGTCGCCGCCGAGCAGGATGTGATCGCCCACGGCCACGCGCGCGAGTTCCAGGGTGCCGTTCGATTCGGTCACCGCGATCAACGTGAAATCGGTGGTGCCGCCGCCGATATCGACCACCAGGATCAGGTCGCCCGGCGCGACGCGCTCGCGCCAATCCGCGTGGCGCTCGATCCACGCATAGAAGGCCGCCTGCGGCTCTTCGAGGAGGGTAATGTTCTGAAAGCCCGCCTGCTTGGCGGCTTCCTGCGTGAGTTCGCGCGCCACGGCATCGAACGATGCCGGCACGGTCACCAGCACCTGCTGATGGGCGAACCTGGCGTCCGGCATGCGCGCATCCCAGGCTTCGCGCAGGTGCTCGAGATACCGCCGGCTGGCTTCTACCGGCGAAATCTTATCGACGCCGTCCGGCGCGCGGAACGGCAACAGAGCGCCGGTGCGGTCCACGCCCGAATGCGAGAGCCACGATTTCGCCGAGGACACCAGCCGTCCGACGTTTTCCGCGCCGCGCTTCTGCGCCAGATGGCCGACCAGGTATCCACGTTGTTCATCCCACGGCAGGGCCAGCGTGCCGGCGGGAAAATCCGATCCGCCCGGCAGATATAAAAAGGATGGCAGCAGGCTCTCTTCGCGAACTTCGCCGGGATTCACCAGTTGCGGAATGGGGAGCAGTTGCACGTTCGCGGGAGCGAACGGGTCGGGCTCGACCTGGATTTCGGCGTAAGCAAGCGCGGAGTTGGTAGTTCCCAGGTCGATGCCGATGACGTACCGCGCCGCCTGCTGTTTTTTACTCAATTTCGATTTCCGCCGGCGCGAGGATGTTCGCGTCCTGTTGGGCCGCTAACGCGGGAAGGTCGATCTTGGCGGCGCGCCAGCCTTTATGCCGCAGCGTGCCGCCGTCGGGAGTCTTGGCGGGGACATTGCCGACGAACTTCACGACGTTGGGATCTTTCGACGGCGCTTTGGCGAACGTGCCTTCCACACCATCGATCACCGGTTGCAGCGTGACATAGCGGGCCATGGCGTCGCGGCACTGATCGTGCAGTTCGCGGACCGCCGCGCCCACCTGGTCGTCCGAGTAGGATGAAATATCTTCCATCAGGAAGTCGACCAGCCGCGCGTCGCGCTGCAGAATGCCGAGAATTTGTAGCGCTCCATCGGACGTGGACCGAACCGGCGGAGGCGGCGCCGCGGGCTTCGGCGGCGGGGCAGCGGACTTCTTCGCGAGCCCGAGTTCCGTGATGACACCATCGGAGAGCTTGCCGCCGAATAAGAGATTGAAAAAGGCACGAAAGGCCAGACCGATCTTCAAAGGTATCGCTCCAAGACCTTAGGATACCAATGAGTTGGACGCTGTTTGATTAAGAACCCGCAACCGCGTTTAATGCGCCGCGACCGCGAGGCAGCGGTGCCTTTTCGTACCTGCTACCAATCGCAGTCTGAAGGGCGAACCGGTCCGCGGGACCGGTTTTGTATTTTTGGCGTTGCAAGCAATAGAGTTGCGGGCGGCGGCCGATCCCGAGATCGGAATGACCCAAAAGCAGCGCGCCCTAGTCAATTCGCTGTCGGCCGCTCCACATGGTCGATCACCAGCACTTCCACGGGGCCTTTCGAAGAGGTCAGTTTCAACCCGAGTTGCTCCTGTAATGCTTCGAAAATGTTGGGCTGGCTCGGGTCGGGATCGGGCGGAGCGGCGCTGAGGGCGCCTCCCGGCAATCCCTGAGTCGCCTGGTCCGGCGTAAATCTCAGGTGAACGTCGAGCTTTCCCGTGAAACCGGTCTGGTCGATGACCGGCCGGCCGGCTATGGCAGCAAGCGTGGATACCAACTGCCACATCGGCACGTTGCCTCCGTCCACCGAGCCGGACATACCGATGCGCAGATTGCCGCATGGCACCCCGCCGCGCGCTGGCGGCGCGGCCGAATCCGTCTGCGCACAAGCCGGGTCGGGCGGCGGCGGACTAAAGGAGCCCTTCGCGGGGACCAGGTTGTAAACGGGCAACTCGCGGCTTTCGCGATGGAGCGCCAGTTTGAAGCGGTCCGCCAGCAGCGATTGCAGCATGAGCAGCAGTTGGGGAGCCTTGGCGTCAGCATCTGCTTTGGCCTCGATATCGAAGCCTTCGGATTCCATCCAGGGGGGACCTCCCACCACCTGATAATGTTGCACTTTGTACGCGGTGACGATCATCATCGCGACGCTCGCGTTCCTGGCCGACCAGCGTCCGCCTGGAAGCGGGCGCTGCATACGGTTGGGAGGGTTGTCCGTATTGAGTTTGACCGACGCCACTTGAAAAGTGGGGCGCGGTGTTTCCTGGGCGTACAGACCGATCGCCGCTGCAGCCAACAGGACCGCAGCCGCCGCAGTGCCGCTCTTCCTCGCCGGCGCGGGCCGCCGCCCGCCCAGCAATCGGGCGATCCGGTCCGTCAGCGATGCCCCATTCGCCGCCACAGCCGCCAGCCGCATTTGCGGCATGCCCGCCAGTTCAGCGAGCGCATTTGCGTATCCTATTACATCTCCGCTCAGCGCCACGGCCGCATCGTCGCAGCAATGTTCCCGCTCGGCGCGAACGTGCCCCGATATCCACCACACGGCCGGATGGTAGAACAGCAGCGCCTCGGCGAGACTCTGCAGCAGGTTTACCAGGTAATCGTGGCGCCGGATGTGCGCGAGTTCGTGCGCGAGCAGCGCCTCTACCTGCGCGGCCGGCATGCCGACGAGCATTCCGACGGGGACCAGAATAAGCGGCCGCCACGCGCCAACCACGACCGGCGACTGGACCATCGCCGAAACTCGCAGGCCCACCGATCGCAAAACGCCGAGCTGCCGGCGCAGGCGCTCTACCGTTTCGCACCAGGCCATCGGCGCGGAGCGGGCGCCCACGCGCAAGCGCGCGGCAACCATCCATCCGCCCAACAATCGTAAGGAGAGCGAGCTCGCACCCACGAGCCAGACAATCACCGCCCACCGCAACCACGGGATATCTTTCACCACCGGCACTTCGGCCCTCACCATCGCCGGCAGTGGCGCCGGCGCCACGCTCGCTACCCTCGTGGTCTGATCTACCGGAGCCACGCTCGGCGAGTCCGCCGGCGCCATCGTCCACCACGTCGCGAACGGAGCGGCCAACATCAACGC
>Ga0335072_10006948_pt1 | contig 16516 bp, 14 predicted proteins | sample Lox_Sample_21_FD_206725 | JGI IMG/M metagenome (GOLD analysis project Ga0335072, IMG submission 206725) | Soil microbial communities from Loxahatchee National Wildlife Refuge, Florida, United States - Lox_Sample_2.1 | ecosystem: Environmental > Terrestrial > Soil > Wetlands | place: USA...
GTTTCACTTACGATGAGGCAAACAACGCCATTGGTGAGACTTGCATAGCTTATTTATCCTTCTCCGACTTTGAGAGACAAATATCGAGAGCAATTAATAAACCTTTGGTCGAGATGGCGGTCTTCCAGAGAGCCACAGCTACAGGAACCACAACGAACTTAGGCTCACTGGGCAATAAGATGCGCCAGGTAATATCTTTAGCTCATAAGCCAAGTACCTCTTGTATGGCATCGCTAAAAATCGATTATCAACGTTTGCTGCCAAGACATCGCCCTCCTTCTAACATCTTAACAAGGACCTACCAACTGTTGAATTATGTCATAGACAATTGGCTTTCTCACATTATTGCATTCAAGAGCACGAGTATGAGTAAACGGGACCGCATGTTCGAGGCTCTCGTAGTCGAAAAGGACCTGCCCTTTACATTTCGCCCTTGGGAATCAAGCACAGTCGAGGGCAATATCGATAATTTGTGCCTCCTCGGATGGGTTCTCGAGAATGATCACGTGCCGACCCTTCAAGCAATTAGCTACAGTCTTCGAGATCGCCGGTGGGCTCTAGAGTTGCTCCTAGAAGCTTGCATCGCCGAGAAAATGTTCGTCTATGAACGCCGAGTCCAGAAAGAAAGGATGCTTGTTCTCAACGCTCTTGCTCAACTTAGAACAATTGTTGGAGCTGGTCGCAATGAAGAATTGTCATGGCTCTACTCGAAATTAATCCTTGCTTGTAGGAATGGAAACCTGCAGGTGCTTCGCTATTGCTTCGATTCGCAAGCAGAATGGTTTAGACAGACGTTTGCAATCGGCCATATGCTATGCGAAGCTGCGGCCTATGGGCGTGAAGAAGTAGTGGAGTGGCTCGTGGATGCAAGCATGTGGGATAATTATCACACGTGGTTATTCACGTGCAATTACTTGATCGACGAATATGATACACACTACTTCAATCCCCTAGAGATCGCGATCTTAAGAGGGTACCCGAGAATTGCAACCATAATTAAAGAACAGGTGGTCGAGAAAGTCGAAAGTCATAATCTGTTCGATATACTATCAAGCCATATGGACGACATACTTAAAAACGATGCGGTTGTTGATGCAATTCTTCAGATGATTGATCCACAAACCACCAACGAGAAGGAAGTCCTGCATCTCCTCCATTATAATGCACTTTCCCATGCAGCTCGAAGTGGCGATGCGTCTCACATAGCTCGATATGAACGATCTTTCAAGCTCGAGAAACCTGTGAAAGATGGATTGACACCGTTATCGTCTGCGATATTGGAGAGAAACACACCCTTAATCAGGGTTCTTGTAAACCTCGGAGCCGATACACAGGCAGCCTTAGTCAAGCTTTTTATAGATGTCGAGCTTAATACACAGGCTCTGTTCGAAGTGTTTGAAGACAATATAGAGTACATCATTAGAGATACTGCTTTTTTTGACGCAGTGCTTGAGGTTCTGAATCCGACAATGAGACTCTTCCTAGTCCTTAAAGAGGGCGACAAGTCTCGCATAAATCAACTCATTCAGGTCCTCCAGATCGCGGACCCCCATGGAGTCCCTTCGCAAACACTAGTCTCTGCCATATCAGAGGGCATAGCGGACCCGGCGCGAATTGTGGATCTGCTAAATGCTGAAACCTATGGTAATCAGTTAGAAGCGGCTGCCTGGTATGCTATTCGTGTAAACGATCTTAGTTGCCTACGCCTGCTCACAAAGATGGGAGCTACCTTGACAACACGGGACGAAAATGCATTGTCCACTCTGGAATATGTTGTCCAGAACAAGCAACAGGACATCTTCTTTTACCTTCTTCAAATTTCTGGAACTGGTCTTGAAGAAATATCTTGTTCAGAGGAGAGTTTTAATTTAGCAGGGCGGCAGTGGGTTCTTCGGCCCGGAGACTGGGAAAGTATTATGGATTACTATAAAAGATCGAAGCGGCCGCTACGATTCCCCGGGTTTTCTGGGAGAATGACTGGTTTCCCTGACAGTATGTCCCCTCGGCTGGATGCCTAACCGGGCTTGTTTGCCATACCAAAGTAGGGGAGCTGTCACGGCAGCAATCAATGAAATGGGTAGATGCCTTGAAATTGGCAAGACGTTGCTCGGAGGAGCAAGAAACTATCTACGAGGAATTGAATATATACATTGTGGGCTGGACTAACGGCTTAGCATGTAATGCTAAATCGGTTGACGAGCAGTGAATGTGGGCGGTGAATATGGCACCCGTGACAGTAGTCTCCCCCTCGGATGCCATGCTCCTGCAAGACTTCCTGCTTACCTGTTCCTGCCTGCCCGTTCCTGATTGCCTGTTAGTTCTCTGCTTAGTTAGTTACAGTTGTGTTTGAGCGGTGTCTGATGAGGCTGAGACAGGGTCAATTCTGAATATAGATAAAATTGCTCAGCAAGACCCGGGCTGTATATCGGAGAAAATTTACAAAATGGGAGGAATCACAAATAGACAAGCCCATTCAATCTATACCAACGATAGCTGGATCAAGAATTCAATTGTAATCTATACTTATCCGAACATAATATCTAGAGCTTGAAATCCAATACAGACTTCTCCCAACCAGCGCCATCAGAATCAGAGAAAGAGGCAACTTGCTCTGCCAAGCCCACTTTAAGGGCGCGGGATTTATCGGTACAAAGCTCATAAATAGTGCATAGGTTGAAAGTGAGTGCATGAAATGCATTCCCTTCCTGTACTAACCCTTCTAGTATGGTGCGAGCCTGAAGACGAAATTAGCTTTATCCTGCATGGTCTTTCAACTGGAAGAAGGGTTGCAAACCTCGTCCATACGTCCAGCATACAGCAAACAAACTGCCAAGTTCTGCCTGTACATGCCATTTCCCGGATCCCGCTCACAGAGTACCTGCCATGCATTCGACGCCTCCCCATAGTTCCCTTCGGCCACATCGCTCAGCGCCGCCACGACACCATCAATCTCTGCGTCCCCTGACATGCAGTGGCGAGCAGCTTCAACATCTCCAATTCTTAACCACAGGATCGCCATTTGGAGGTTCAGATGCCTAATTTTCAAGGACGACCCACTGCTTAACAGCTTCCTGAGATGATGCGTTGCACCTTCCAGATCTTCCATTTCTACCAATGCACTTGCGACTCTTAGTCCTAGGTCAGATAACCTTATCTCCCACAACACCCTCTCTTCTTCATCATATAACTCGTTCTTCCCATTTATCCTGGTTATCTCCATCCTCGCTTGTCTGGCTAGGTCATAGTATCCCATGATTATCTTTCTTGGATCATTGAAACCAACACCCTGCAGGCGGACTGCCAGGACCCTTAGCTCCCATGGCACGAGATGCGAGCCTGTCGCTTCATCACGGTAAGCACTTGAATTTAGGTCTTCGAGTGCTGTGGCTTCTTGGGCTGCAAGGGCTGTAGAGCCACATAATGTTAGACATGCTAGACGCGTGTACAGCAAAGAGAAGATAGCCTCGTGGTCTGAAGGAGACGTTGATGTGGTAAGGATATGTGCAGCCGCAATAGCGGCCGCACGGAAGTGTCCTGTTGCTAGGAGTGTTGGCAGTGGCGTGTCAGGACTGGGCTGCGTAGATGAAGAGCGGAATGGAGCGGGTGTGGTCAGGTGAGTTAGTGGGTGGTAAATCTCTGGTCGTAGTAGCTTAGGGAACTCCTTGGTAGGATATGGCTGAGCTGTAGTATACGTCGATAGAGCGACTGGGGGCCGAGGAGAAGTCAAAGGCGGAAGAATCTGAGAAGCGGATTGCGACGATGTGGTGGACGCAAGGCCCCTAGCAATGAAATAAGTTGGGAAATGGGACGGAAATCGAGGCCTTACTGTGAGATGTCCAAGGGACCTCTTGTCGACCGCCGGGGTAAGGGAGCTGCTTTGAGGTTCAGCAAGTGCGAAATATTAAAACAGAGTGAGGCAGGTCGTTAAGGATGTGCGGAAGGACAAATTTATGAAGGACAAAAGCGGCCGTAAAAACGCAGAATGGGGTTATGCAGATTTGCAAAGAGGGACCGAGCCTCCAAATAGGCCTAACTGGTACATTTATAGAACAACAGTTCGGAAGTAACTCTCTAGATGGCTGCTTGGAATCACTGATCCTCTGAGCTCATCGTGATGAGAAGCCAGCTATTCAAATACAAATATAAAGTCCAGCCTTTGTCCCGCAGACATCCTGCAAACGCCCTTGCAGATGAAGAAATGATCCTTACATCTTCCAGTAGATGATCTGCTATGCTTTGTGGGCGTTGACTCGCCCGATGAAGTATCCATGTTGACGTTTGAATGATCGATGAGACGGGTAACTTCGGGCGAGGCTGAGGGCATTGGCCAGCCTCGGACCTTTTAGCGATGCTCTTGAATAATATGTCGTCAACCGACTTCGACAACTACCTCAGAACAACATCTAACTCTGAATATGTCCCGATAGGATCAATTATTCGTTAATCTTAATCCTCACTCCGTCAATGAGATGGCCTCACTTCCACCGCAAGCTTCTCAACGGCGACATTCTCCTCCACGTCAATCGAGTTCGGAATTCACATCTGAACCCGAGGTCATCCAAGACCTTGCACAAGCCGATAGCCAGTCTGATTCTACGAATAACGAAAATTCTCGATCGCTGGTAGTGACTTTACCTATTCGAAGTGCCGCCAATGCCGCCGCAGCCACGGCCGCACACGCAGCGACACCTAAACTGGAGCCTCGACACTGTTGGATATGTTTACAAGATGAGGATGAGGAAGGTTCGGATAATTCAGCCTGGCGGTCACCCTGCCCTTGCAACCTGCGAGCCCATGAGGAGTGCATGTTGGAATGGATTGCCGACCTCGAGGCGCCGAACTCCCGCAGAGGCAGACCGCCAAGCAAGATCTTATGTCCGCAATGTAAAGCCGAAATTCAGGTCGATCGACCGCGAGACGTCATTGTGTCGACTTGGGATATACTGAATAAGACTGGAAGAGTATTGATCCTACCAGCCGGATTCAGTGCCTTGTTTGGATGTTTATACTCTGGTTCCCTAGTTTACGGTCTTAACAGTCTATATCTTGTCTTTGGAAGTGATTATGCAGATGAATTGATCAGACAACATTCAAGAGACGTTTCCATTATCCGAAAGCTCTTTGGAAATCAAGCACACCGCTTCTTCCTTAAGTTAACGGGGTTTACGGACCCATTCATGCCGATGTCTGAACTGTTGAGTCTGGAAATGTTCCTGGGCCTGCCGATGGTTGCTCCAGCTCTTATTCTATCGCGTACCCGCTTAGCTGATTTTATATTTGCCATCCTTCCTGTCCCGGTGAGTTATTGCTTCGGCCAGCGGATTTTCGCTAATTGTACAATCGTAGTTCTTCGCCCTACCTCTCGCCTTTAGCTCAGAACATCGCAACGTCCGACAATGGCCGCCTAGCCCGGACTTGGCAATCGCTGCCCTTCCCTACATACGCAAAGCATATAATGAGCTCTACAGGATGGCATTCGCGGAGCTAGAGAAGAAATGGGATCAGGCTGTGCTGCGTAAACCAAGAGATGGTGAAACCATCGAGGAAGTAGCTCAAGAGCAGAACGAACGTAACGCCGATGGTGGGGCAATTGGGTTGCCACTTGGAGGTGACTTAGAGCTGGTGGTGGAGCTAGGTATAGGGCAAGAAGTACCTGTCCACCAGCAGCTTGCACAAGCTCAGCCTGCCAACCCAGAAGCTGCTCAGGCAGGACAAAACGAAGCCCAACCCGACGCCAACGCCGAAGCAGGCCAACAGCAACCTAACGGCCCCCCTGGCCCCCAAGCGGACGACGAATGGCAGCTTGCTGGTCGTGACATCTACCCACTAGATGTGGCATCCACCGTAATGGGAGCGCTCTTCTTCCCCGCCATCTCGTCGCTTATGGGCGACCTCCTGAAGCACACCTTGCCTAAGAGATGGGTGACGAAGCCCTTCCTCTTGGATATCATTGCCTCGCCAATGAAAAAGAGGGCGCTGCCAGCTACAGGCTTGCTGCAGGAGAAATGGGGCAGAAGTCTTGTGGGCGGATGTCTCTTTGTAGTATTAAAGGATGCGTTGATCTTGTACGTGAAGTGGAAGCGGGCGAGGGATCAGGGAAAGAGGAGAGTGCTAGATTATCACCCGAAGTAGGGCGGGCTAGAAATTATTATGGTTTGCTGAGCGGCGCATGCATTGGGTAGGAGTTTGGGCATTTAGCAAGAGGGCGATACTTCGATTCGATAATGAGACATCTCGGTGGCTTTTTGGATTATTTCATGTACGAAACATTAGGCCACCATCAAACCCCTTTTTGAAGTGCAATTCATTCTCACGTGGGCTTGCTAACTTCAGCCATGTGTCCCGAATCAACCAATCCAACTCGCACTTCTGGCTTTCTACTTCATTTTATGCAATGCTAACTTTAGCCTTATCCTTAAATCCAAGGAACCACAGATTAGAATCTCATACCCGAAACTCTTTTCACTTCTAGGAATTGTAAGACTGAGGCTGGCTTTGGTGAGGATGGAGAGGGTGCAAGATCTGCGAACAGAGCACGGCCGTGGTAGTACGGGGACTGTTTATATATCTAAGCTTTGGCGGAGTTAACTAGTACCTCCGACAACTCCATAGTATATAAATCTTACCTTTTCTTTGGTTGCTTCCCATTATAAAAATCCTTCTGGCGTTTGTGCTACTTTCCTACTCTCCGACTCGGACGTTAAAAACCACGGAATCAGACAATATTATTGGCCTTCAGCTCAATGTGCTTGATCCATCTCAGAAATTGAAAGTAGACAATGACAAGAGCGCAGACTCTGGCGCCGAGGAGAACTCTTTCTGTGGGGAATGCGGATCAACGCTTTGACTACCAATGACAGGTTTCCGGATGTTGTCATTGTGCCAAGTGGAACATTAGGCTTTGATGCTTTGGCGCCAAGGCCGACAGCAGGGTAAGACTTCAGGGAGTGACCTGATAATGATCATGAAGGAAAGAAATGCCGTAGCGCTTATTTTTTGGTAAAAAGATTCTTTTTTTACATCTTTGGGATTAGTCCTCAAGAGAGGGCTTTTACAGCCCAATGGGCGAATATTAATTTTATTTGTGCTTGATACGTTATTAGCGACCTACGGCTTCTAGTCCTATGCCACATTGGAGACTTTGAGCCCTTGGCTGTTCTTACTGAAGCCTAAATGTCTTCATGAATATCTAGACGACACTGACACGAGCTCCCTCTGGAACAAGTTATAACAAAGCAGAGGATCGCAAGCCACTCAAGAAGCCTATAACCCTCCTTCCAAGTTCAGCAACTACGTCTGCCGAATCTTGCTTCAGGTTATGCGAGGCACCATCAATAACACCAGAATACTCAGTGTCCACTTTACCGTGTCTCTGGGCAATATTGATCCATTTACTAACCAAAGCCATCTTATCGATTTCAGGAGGCACGTGTTCGTCTGCTCCGGAGTACAGGATACAAAGGGGCGTATGAGCCGGGAGCATACCGAATGTGCGATTGAGCTGAGTATCCGGTAGATCAGAGCTGAAATAGTCATCTTCTCCATCGTGATTGGGACTTAAAAGGGAGAGCCATCTCCGAGCAGTGACAGGAGCACCAAAGAATCCATGTGTTACACTTGTAGGTAAAATTTCATCTGCGTTGCCCTCACTGACCATGGTTTGAGCCGCAGCTACGCTTTTCGTATATTGATCGTGTGGCATGTGCATCAAGCTCGCTTCTCGGTCGCTGACAGGTGCTTGGAGGATAGCACCATCAATTGGAGGTCTATCATCGTGACCAGGCCCCACAAGATACTCCATGACATCCTGGCAGCCCGTAGAGTGGCCCATCAAGACAATCTTGCCGCTCTTGACCCCTCGAAAGTACTTGACACATTGGTGAAGTTCAATAGCATCTAGCTTTAGAGATGATGTGCCCCAACCACCGTAAGACGAACTAAGAAGAGTCTGTGCGAGTGACCAAGATTCAGGAAGTGCTCGCGCGAGAAGTGGAGGGTAAGGGACAGTCATGAGGCCATCGCCAAGCCCACCAATCCAGATCAAGAGGTTTTGAGGTAGACTGTCCACACCTGGGCGATTATGCTCAATCGCTATGAGACGTGGGTTCTACTAGGTATTAGTGTGATCGACTGAATTAGAGATCTTGAGCGCTAGAGTGAGCTGTACCAATCAACAAGCAGGTTAAAGGCAAGAAATAGTCTACAGATTCAACTAAAAAGTATGAGAAACAGATAAAGATCTATTATTTGCATGCCTGACAAAATGAGATGAACACTTACAAAGTGGTGCACAGTACAATCGCGTGCAGTTGGAACGAAAGACATTTCCAGAAGCGGCAGAAGTAATGATTATGTGTCAGTTAGGTCATGACCTTTTCATCCTGCTCGATTGATATACCTAATGTGTACGGAGGCTCGAGGATAATAAGCCCTTAGAAAGTTGCACGCTCATCCCAAAACGATCTAGCGGAACTTTATAGCCTACCCCCTGCAACTTATACAATTTGCTTTTCAGCGGAATCATCGTTGAAGACAAAATACTTTCAATTTCTCTTTCTCTTTTCTTTATCTCCTCCGCCGCTTATTTAAACTCCTTACAATGGCCCACCATCACATATCCCCACTATTCCGCCTCCTTGCGCCCTTGCTCCAATCAATCCGCTCTTCAACAATCACCACCTCAACCCTCCATCATCAGGCCCTTTCCACTCCTCCCACAAGACACATCAGCACCACCGCCCCAATGCTCGCAGCCGCCGGTGGCCGAAACAAAGCCAAGCCCAAAAAAGACCCTCGAGTAGCCCTGATCCGATACCATCTCCAGCATCCAAAGACTCCACGGCCGTTACGCTTTTCTCGCATGCGAGCTCTGCGGCATTGGACGATCCATAGGGCGTGGATGCTATTTCGGAGGAAGAAAGCTGCGGCGGAGGAGTTGGAGTTGCAACGGTATGGATAATCATTTATTCAATTGCAGTCAATTGAAGCCTGTCTTTATCTAGCCATTGTTTTTTCATTATTTTTTTGGCGGGCTAGAATTTAGACTGGATGAGACTTTGGAATGAGCTTTCGAGTGGCCTGTGACTAATACCCTGGCTCCTGTAGGTTTTATCAGAGCATGCAAGCAGCGTGCGAAGAGCTTCGAAACCTTGATCCACAGGGTACCAAAGACGCAGGGAGGTTGTTCCGCATTGCGATGGGGAAGCAGGGCATCTTTAGGGCTGGGGGTGTACCGATTGAGTATGCTAGGGCGCAAACAGAGACACCGGCGACGGAGGCGTGGGACCATAACTGGAAACGATGAGGATATATCAGGGGATTTAGAGTGGCCTGAAACATGTACATTATGGGAGGAAGAATACCCTGAGGGACGTCCGGAAAATGCCCAACCATGTAGCATAGCGGCATTGTTGATCACAACTTATATATCCTATGTACAGTATTCGCACGCCCTTCGCTCAGCTGCAATTTAAGCAAGCAAGACTTAGCTACCGCACTCTGCTGTGGGTATGTGAAACATTAAAAGAGTGGAAGATCATCCATCATGATCATTCATTAAGAGCACCATTTCTGTTGTTCAAGCTCAATCCTCTCAAATTATCCACAATATTGAGGACTTTTGCGCAGCGCAAAGAACAGCAATATCCCGATAGAAGCCTACGAGAAGAGGCAAAGCAGGAACTCCATTTATGCTAAGGTCCACCGAAGGAAAGAAAAGATCGAAAAAGTGCTTTGGTACCATAAAGACGTATCGATTCAATCGTGTGCCGGTCCTGAAGTCGTCATTTCCTAACCCTGCCGCCATTCCATTATAGCTTATAGTATTACGCAGCATCCGCTGCCTTCGCCCTTCTCAAATGTGAGTAGTGCTGCTCTTGTGGCAGCTTCAAATACGTCGTCGACTCCTTCGCCTGTTAAGGAGGAACATTCGAGGTATTTTCGTGCGCCAATCTCATGTGCAATCTCTGCTGCTTCCCTGCTGTTGACAAAGCGTTGTGACTTCTTCCGCATCTCTTCAATCGCAACTGGATCTTCCCGAAGATCTTTCTTGAGTCCTACTAGAATTATTGGGACATCAGGACATCGCTCTGTGGCTTCTTCGACCCACTAAAAAGCTGTCAGCATGACCCGCATTGCTAGAGGCATTGGCGCATACCTTTTGTTTGACGTTTTCAAGAGAGTCAGGAGTGTCTATGGAGAAGCCGATCAGAATAACGTGAGCCTTCGAGTAAGCTAATGGCCTCAATCTCTCATAATCTTCTTGTCCTGCTGTATCCCATAATGCCAATTGTACGGATTTACCGTCGACTCTGCAATCCGTAACATAATTTTCGAAGACGGTAGGAACCTGGAAGTCATATGTCAGTCGAAACCTAGTCAGTGGATGGTTGCTACTTGAGGGGTGGTCTAACATAATGCTAGAGACGCATTAGCAACCTCAACGTTAATGGCCTTTGGATTAATGAAGGGCTTACAGTTGGAAAATATCCCAGAGTGAAGACACTCAGTAGACTCGTTTTGCCACAAGCACCATCCCCGATTATAACCAGTTTCCTGCGAAGAGGCAAGTCAGCATGCGCATATCCTCCGACTTAAGCCCCAAGCATTTGTAAAGTTCTTTAGCTGCATGGCATACATTTGAGCAGGGTGCATGGGCATTATGAAGAATAATGGCAAGACGAAAGTCTCTTCCGAACACTTGAGACACGCTGTGGCTGAGAGCTGCCCTAAAGGCTGATTACGTACCTTCGTATGACATTTTGAGCCTGTTGGGCCATGACAATCTGATGTGGACGATATCTCCTTGCTGATCGATCGTAACTGTAATCCACAAAAGGATTCCGGCAATTGGGAGGTAGATGTCACGTCAGGGGCAGCTGTTTATTTGTGAGACGATATCTGCCGATAAAAGGTCGAAGGATTGTCGAGACGGGTTTCGCAATCTCCAGAGGAGCCTGGCTCGATCTACACCTGAGCCGTCCAAGATGCACCGCGCTCCTTTATATATTTTGACGTTGAGCAAGTTTTTTAGGAGCTTTTTGAGTCGAATACAGCTTTACTATTGTCGTCGCAGATAGAGAACAAATTTGGAATTCTATTCCAGGTAACTGGGCTGTGTTCGATTGAGCAGGCCTGTGCGTGACGGAGCATCTACGAAAGGCCTAGCGTGCTCTACCACGACCCCCGCCTATGATTGATGCGGGTATTGTGGCTTTAAAGCAGTTGAGGCTCGTATTCCGCGGTTGGACTAGGTGTGTTGGCCGTTTGAGTTGTATCATGTGCATTCAAAAGCACAAATTTGAAATTATTTCAGAGAAGATGGTGAGATGAAAAAGGGTTAACGTACGGAGTATTAATCCTGAATACTTGCATTTTGCATGTGTTTAGCGGACTCATCCCTTCTGCACACCTCATCATCAATTTTTGGCAACTCCTCGCGGCTATCGCTTATGCACTAGCCTCAGGCACAGATTTTATCCGATGAATCTCAGCAGCACCAACCATCATAACCCACTATTGCACTTCCCCCTGTTGTAGTACCCCAACCTCACTCGGAGGCTATCTGGTGGAGACATACGAAATTCCTGGGTAACCTTACACTCAAACAGGCACCGCTTCAGCATAGCTCCGCCATAATTTCAGCTCCGAGACCAACTGGTACCTGACACCTTGGAGGGGCAACTACGCAATTCCTCTCCCTCAATCAGGTGTCAACGGTGTCGAGATCTTTCTCAGCTCAGACTCATTCTCTTTAGGTACTGGCAAACACGACTACGCAACTCTTACGGCCGTCAACTTTTCGAATAGGGCCCAATATCACCTTTGTTCTTTCGTCTGAAGTTCTTTCAGCGGAATGCCAGCAAACCGACGGCAGCAGACTGCTCAATCGCCCACCTCCCCGACCGCGCCGATCACAGCCAAGTACACGAATAAGGATGGTTCCAAGTTCATAACTGTTCCTAAGGTCTTAAGCTCTACCGACTCACCCGAGCCATCTCCAGGTATGGCCCAAACTATACCAAAGACAAACGGCCAGACACCTCAACCGCTTCAGGAAGCTAATGGCGCTGTGGGGGGTGTGAATCGCAAGAAGCAGAAGCGGAGGCAAAAGCAAGCTGAGGCCGCAAGACTCGCTGCTGGACAACCTCAACAACCTACCACAAATGGTGCTTCACTTCCAGGTCAGGACCGACAAGGAAAACCAGCAGGTGATTATGAGCGGAGTAGTGGCGCACTTGATCCAACTGAGGGGGACCGCGCATTCTACAGTGAGGAGGAAGGCGATGCATATTCTGGATCGTACGCACAGAGCGGTTCCCCTGCCAACGGTTATACCTTGCCTCCAGCGGGTGCAAAGACGTCGAAGAAGAAAGGGAAAGGGAAAGCTGCTCAAGATGGCGAACAATATCAATCATTGCGTCCAGGGCCTGGTCCACGTCGTGAAGCAACCCAAGTTTCATCCGTCCCGCCTCTAAAGACCGGCATGTCAAAGGAAAAGATATGGAATACATCTTCCCAAGAAGAACGGGAGCGCATAAAACTATTCTGGCTTTCACTTGGCGAGGAAGAACGTCGATCACTAGTCAAGGTCGAAAAGGATGCTGTTTTAAAGAAGATGAAAGAGCAACAAAAGCATTCCTGTAGTTGCACTGTTTGTGGTCGGAAGCGTGTCGCAATTGAAGAAGAGCTTGAGGTTCTTTATGATGCATATTATGAGGAGCTTGAACAATATGCGAATAACCAGCAAGGTGAGGGGCCTCCTCCAATGATGGCAGCACAACGGCGGTTTGGTCCTATGAGCGGTTTAGTACCGCCCAATCGCCTGCCACCTGCCTTCAGCGGACGACAACCTTCGCGAGGCAAAATAGTGGAACACTTTGAAGACGATGAAGATGGCGAAGAAGAGATAGGCGAGGAATACAGTGAGGATGATTATATTAGTGACGAAGATCCAGCAGAAGATATCCCTCGTAGTCATGCAACCGACTTCTTTAACTTTGGTCAAAGTCTTACAGTGCAAGGTAAGGGGGAGAAACTAGTTGTCTGCGACTCTGCTTACATGGTCATAGGCGGCATTCTCACAGTTGCAGATGATCTGCTTAAAAACGATGGTAAGAAATTTATCGAAATGATGGAGCAGCTTGCGGAGCGACGAATGGCAAGAGAAGAGGATGCAAAGGACCAACTTTACTCGACTGCCAATGGCTATGGACATCCATCGAACGGCAACATCCCGCCTCATACTCATCACGGTCATAATCATCCCCCGCCGCCGGATGATGAAGACTATGATGATGATGAGGAAGATGAGGATGAATACGATAGTCAGGATGATGACTATGATGACGAAGAGATGGTATGGTTCCTACCTTACGACAACGATTATGGCTGACTTGTACAGGATACCATGACTGAAGAGCAGAGAATGGAAGAGGGTCGCCGGATGTTCCAAATATTTGCCGCTAGGATGTTCGAGCAACGCGTTTTGACAGCCTACAAGGAGAAAGTTGCCGCAGAACGGCAGGAGAAACTAATTCAGGAACTTGACGAGGAGAATATGGCTGCTGTGCAAAAGAAAGCTAAGAAGGCCAAAGACGCGCAAAAGAAGAAAGAAAAGGCCCAGCAGAAAAAGCTCGCTCTCGCAGAAGAGAAATCGAAGCGAGAAGCTGAAAAGGCTGCCGAAGAAGCTGCTTTGCGTGCCGCCGAAGAAAAGAAGGCTGAAGAGGCTCGGTTGAAAGCCGAAGAAAAGCGTAAGAAGCGAGAGGCACAGAAGAAGGCCGAGGAGGAGGAGCGTGCCAAGAAGGAAGCTGAAAAGCAACGCCGACTTCAAGAGCAACGAGAACGTCAGGCTGAGATAGAACGGAAGCAGCGTGAGGCGAAGGAACGAGAACGGAAAGAGAAGGAAGAACTTCGGCAGAAAGAGAAAGAGGCAAGAGAGGCCAAGGAGAAAGAAGCCAGAGAGCGGAAGGAAAAGCAGGAGAAGGAGAAGAGAGAATTAGAGGCTAAGGCCAAGGCTGAAAAGGAAGCAAGTGACCAGCAGAAGCGTCAAGAGCAAGCTACTCAACAAGCTGCTGCTGTGGCACATAATGCGGCACAAACATCCAAGCGCCCACATCAGCAGATCTCTATTCCGATACCTGCAAATTTACAATCTGCTCAAGGCTTTGTTTCGCCTCATGTCCCTGTCGCGACTCCTGTGATACCCAAAGCTCCGACACCGAATCGACCGGCAACTAATTCGCAACGAGACCCTACATCTATGCCACAAACTCCGCAATTTGGCAAGAGTCAAAGCACATCTCCGAACCCATCCACCCCGCAGCAGGTCAGTCCTGGTCCTTTGGGTCCGGGGAAAACTCAAACTCAGCAACCATTCCTCCATCACCCTCAAGCTACATCACCAATTCACGCAGCTCTGAAAGGTCCTCCGACCACTTTCCAGCCGGGTCCATTTCCTGGAATGCAGCCCATGAGCATTAATGGGTTTCATCCCGGCATGCCAATGATGGGACCTGGCTTTGGCGGTAGAATGCAGCACGACCCAATGTTTCCACATCAGCAACCGATGGGAAGTCAATTCCGTCCCCTCTCCGGGCCCAATGGAATGCACATGCATCCAGGTATTAACGGCATGCCAATTCAACTGGGTCGAGGCTTTCCAGTTCAGCATGCTCCGCCCGGGTTTTCACAGCAATTGCCTAATGGGCCTTCAGTAGCTCCCAATTTTGCAGGACAAAAAGATGCAGGTACAGCACAGACTCATTCTCGACAACAATCAGCGTCTTTCGAGAAGCCTTCCTTTGACAACCTGACGAGCAATCAGCCGATAGCTCGTCCTGGGCCAATCGGTAGACCAGGCAGCGTTGTCCATGGTCAGCGTTCTGTCGAGAACAGCCAGCCTGGCCGGAGCGAAATTGATGATCTGAGTAATCAACTTGGGAGCAGTGCTTTACTAGATGACTCGGATGATCCGGTTGCTTCTGTGACCGGTATGCGACACCCTAGTGCAGCTCCAGGGGCTATGAGTAGACAAGCATACCAAACTAATGTCCCATTTCCACATATGGACCCCTCTGCTTTCAATAGTCCCCTTCCACCCTACAACACTTGGGCCGGACCGCCGAATCCGTTCGGGGCATCCTCTTTGCCCGGAAACAACTTCATGGCCGGTTGGGGGACTGCCAATGTCGCTAATTATGGCGCAGTGGGTGCCGTTGCTGGCAATCATGGTCACCGACAAATCCAGCCACGCTCCGTTGCTGTCAGACTGATGCTTTGCAGAGCTTGCAAGAATCTCGAAGGCTCCTCTCCGGATGGCTTCCATAGCATCAATTCCGTTCGAGAACAGATAGAGCTTCTGAATCCACCTCGTGAAGAGCCTGTTATGGATACGGAAATTCTTGACTTGTGTGAGACGGAAGGCAATCCTAACAATGGTGGTGGCTACTTTGATGTACGAACAGAAAGCGATGGTCGTAAATCCATTCGCTATGAACCTGACGTACCTACTCACCGCTCTGTGGGCGCTCCCGGCGATATTGGTAGCCCAGTTGTGGGTAACAGTGGGATGTCACGCTTCCCCCCTGGCATTCCTACACCCGGCGGATTTTAGTCAGCTCAGCTCGGATCCAGTCTTGCTTCTCGGTTGATCTATCTCCTGCCTGTGGTCTTTTCTGTTTTCTATGCTCGTGCATTGCATCGCCTCTGGCTTGGTGTTGTATTTGATTCTGCTTTGCTGTAGCGCAGGCAGGTCTATTGTACTCAGCCCAGCGTACAACGCTGACGGTTCCACTTCATAGAAGTGGTAATGTATCCATTTGAGTACCTTGTATTTAGTTTCTATGGTGATTTGTAGTATTATGTGACGAACTTTTCGTGTCCCAACTATGCTATCTGCCACCCAATTAAATCCTCCAGTCGCTCCTCGGAAGCCTTTGCCCATCGACGACGCAGCTGAAGGAGGCTGCTGTCAATATTGACTCTGGCCTCAAATACATCTGCTACGCAGAGTGGCATTAGCCTTCTAGTCCGTCAGGGACCAGACCATGAACAGTGACTACATGAAATCCGTGCAACGACAACAAGATATCTAATCAAAAGCAATATCAGAAAAGACAACAGAAACCGTAGACGACAGCTTCCTCAGCGACAGAACTAGGAGATACGAACTAAATCAGTCTCTCGACTTACGGCTTAGGTCACGGGCGTCAAGCTGTTCTAGCCAAGGGCTGCAATTCACGAGCCCATGCTAGTTTTTCTCCGTTCAGGGGGCATGTTTTCAGTATCGGGAGGTAGAGGTTTGCCGCCAATATGGTGTGAAGAATCCATACTTGAGATGGCACCTGTTGTCCCCATGACATCTATGCCGTCTGGTGGACCTTGCGTGATTGGAAGAAGGGAGGTCTTCGATTTTCCAAAGGCTAGAACGTGAATTTTTAGTTGGCCCCCGTTTGTATTCCCGGCAAAGCGGTGAGCTTAATTGATTTTTTCATTGACGGCACTACCATAGCGTGAC
>Ga0335072_10006949_pt1 | contig 16516 bp, 12 predicted proteins | sample Lox_Sample_21_FD_206725 | JGI IMG/M metagenome (GOLD analysis project Ga0335072, IMG submission 206725) | Soil microbial communities from Loxahatchee National Wildlife Refuge, Florida, United States - Lox_Sample_2.1 | ecosystem: Environmental > Terrestrial > Soil > Wetlands | place: USA...
CCAGCAGCTCGCGGCCATTGCTCGCCTCACCGACCACTCGCATGCCGCTGCGCTCATTCAGCAGCGCGCGGATGCCAAGCGTCACGACGGGGTGATCGTCGGCAACGACGATCCGGGTTATCTCACCATTCGGGGGCATAGCCAGGGATGCTCTGATTCCCACATCGACGGCATGTCCAGCCGCCATAAGTAGGATTCTACCGAAGAATGCGCAATCCCTTCCCCATCCGACATGGCATGATGCGCCAAGCCGCTATCCGGACCGGCTATCCCAGGGACCCGATCTTTCTCAGCACGCCGCCGTGACCCTAGCCCTATTCCTCAGCGACGCGGCCACCGGCTGGTTCGATACCGGCCCGATTGGCATGGCGGTGGTGGTGCTCGCCGCCCTGCTCAGCCTGACCGCCCTGCTCGCGCTGGCGGTGTTGCGCATGCTGTTTCTGCAACGGGAAAAACTGGCCGAAGCGGAGCGCACGCTCAAACAACAGGCCGCGATGGTCGACGAGTACCGCCTGATCGAACAGCGCGCACGCGCCACCGAACAAAGCCTGCGCGACATCACCCAGCGCATCCCGGTGGTGGTGTTCGCCGTACGCCGCGGCGACGATCACCGGCAGCGACTGGCCTTTATCGCCGGCAACCTGCGCGCGCTGTTCGGGCTGGAACAAGCCGATCTGCTGGAACAGGACGACATCCTGCGCGACTGGCCGTTCCACGACAGCATCCACCCGGAAGATGCACCAGCAATGCGCCGCCTGCTGCAGCGCGCGACGCGCCATCGCGGCACCGTCACCCTGGATTTCCGAGCCTACGGCGCGGAAGGCTTGCGCTGGATTCATCTAGTGATGGGCACGCGCCAGCTGTCCGATCACCCGTTGGAATGGATCGGCTACTTCATCGACACCACCAGCATCAACGCGCACAACCAGACCTTGCTGGCCGCGCGCGACGCCGCCGAGCGCGCGTCCAAGGCCAAGGCCGACTTCCTCGCCACCATGAGCCACGAGATCCGCACGCCGATGAACGGCGTGATCGGCATGCTCGAACTGCTCGGCCGCACGCCCTTGAATGACGAACAGCACGAACTGGTGCATGCCGTGGAAGATTCCGCCGGCGTGCTGCTGCAGGTGCTCAACGACGTGCTGGATTTCTCGAAGCTGGAAGCCGGCAACGTGCGCCTGGACGATGCGCCGTTCGACCTGCGCACGCTGATCGACAACGTGGCCGGCATGATGACCGGCGCCGCGCATAAAAAAGGCCTGGCCATCGAGGTCGGCACGGATGCCTCGCTGGCCGGCAAACTGCTGGGCGACAGCGTGCGCATCCGGCAAGTGCTGATGAACCTGCTGAACAACGCAGTGAAGTTCACCGAGCGCGGCAGCGTCGCCGTGGGCCTGCGCGTGGTGGGCGACGATGGCCACGCGCAGCGCGTGCGCATCAGCGTCAGCGATACCGGCATCGGCATCGCCGCGGACAAGCAGGCCAACCTGTTCACGCCGTTCTCGCAGGCCGAATCATGGACCACGCGCCGTTACGGCGGCACCGGGCTGGGCCTGGCGATCTGCCGGCACCTGCTGCAGCTGATGGGCGGCAGCATCGAACTCAGCAGCCGGCTGGGCGAAGGCACCAAGGTGACGCTGGAGCTGCGCCTGCCGGTGGCACAGCGCGAGGTGGAGCGCCCGGCCGAACTGGCGGGCCGGCATGCGATCGTGCGGCTCGCCTCGGCCGACACCGCCAATGCGCTCGCCGCCCATCTCACCGCGCTCGGCCTGACGGTGGAGCAGATACCGCCAACGCAACCGATGCGCCGCGGGGCCGCGGCCAACCTGCTCTTTATCGACCACTACGACCAGCAAAGCGCCGCGCTGATCGCCGCACAAGCGATCCTGGTCGACGCCCATGCGAACGGCACCAGCGGTCCACGCGACGAACGCCTATGGCTCAACGCCAATCCGCTGAAATGGCAGTCGGTGGCGCGCGTTTGCATGCAGACGTTGAAGCCGCCGTCTTCGCGCGAGATGGCAGGGCCCGTAACGCCGGTGGTGGATGCGCCACCGGCGGCCGGCCGCATTCTGGTGGCGGAAGACCACCCGATCAGCCAGTCGCTGATCCGCCGCCAGCTTGGCCTGCTGGGTTGGCATTGCGACGTGGTGGGCGACGGCCACGCCGCGCTGGATGCCTTGCGCCGGCACGACTACGCCATGCTGCTCACCGACTGCCAGATGCCGCTGATGAACGGCTACGAGCTGGCCATGGCGTGGCGCCAGCACGAAGCATCCGGCCAACGCGCCCGCCTGCCGGTGATCGCCATGACCGCCAACGCGCTCGACGGCGAAATCGAGCGCTGCCGCGAAGCAGGCATGGATGATTACCTGAGCAAGCCCGTGCAATTGCGCCCGCTGGAAGAAAAACTGCGCAGGTGGGCGCCGCGCGCCGCGGCGGTGACGCCAGCCACGGAGGGCGCGTCGTTCGACGACGTCTTCAACGAACCGGGCATGGAAGACCTGCGCGCGGAAATGCTGCAGGCGATGCTGCGCACCAGCGGCCCGGATCTCGCCAAACTGGAACAGGCCATCGCCACCGGCGACAGCGCGCAGGCGCAACGCAGCCTGCATCGGATGCTGGGAGCGCTGCAGCTTTTTACGAATGGGCCGGTGATTGCGCAAGGACGCGCGCTGATGGCGTCGCTCGACGGCGATGTATCCGGCCAGGCGTTGCAGCAATTGCCGAGTTATCTCGAAAGCTTGCGAGTGGCCCTATCAGGACTGGCGGCAAACACCCATGCCGCCGATGACCTCGCCCTTCCGCGGTCTTGAACAAAGCACGTTGGTGGTGAGCGCAAGCGGTGCAAGTAATCGCAAGTATCGTTCCTACACGCAGCAGCGTGCCTCGAAGAACTGGCACCCCGCCCCCACATCCCTCACAATTCCCCCACCATTCGGCGCTACGGCAAGCTTAGGACCAAGCTTGCACGCGGTTGTCGGCCCATGACGAACAGGGGGCGTCTTGATGGTTCTCAGGGGGAACGATGCATCCTTCCCGTAACAACTGGTTGGCGCGGTTAGCCGCGCTGCTTTTGCTTGTCTCGATCACACCCATGCTTTGCGCTGCCGACTGGACCTATCGGGTCCGGCCGCAGGACAACATCTGGGATCTTGCCAGCCGTTATCTCAAACCCGACGTGCGCTGGCAGACCTTGCAGGCCTACAACAAGGTGGCCGATCCGTATCACTTGCCGCCGGGCATGACGCTGCGCGTGCCGATCGCCTGGCTGCGCGTGCAGCCAGCGGATGCAACGGTGGTGGCGGTGATGGGCAGTGCGCACGTGCAACGGCCCGGCGAGGCGCAGCCGGAGAACGTGGCGCCGGGCATGACGCTCGGCTACGGCACGCACTTGAGCACCGATGCCAACGCCAGCCTTACCCTGCAGTTTGCCGACGGCTCGCGCGTACTGATGGAAGAAAACAGCGCACTGGACCTGGATCAGATGAGCGCTTACGGCCGCACCGGCATGGTCGATACGCGCCTGCGCCTGCAGCACGGCCGCGTCACCAACGCGGTGACACCGATGACCGGCGTGGGCGCGCATTTCAGCGTGGAAACGCCGGGAACGATTTCCAGCGTACGCGGCACGCATTTCCGCGTGACGGCCGACCAAGGCCAATCGCGTACCGAAGTGCTGACCGGCCGCGTGGATGTGGGTGGCGATCATGCGCACGTGCTGGTGCCGAAGGAACACGGCGTGGCCGTGAGCGATGGCGCCAAGCCTACGCAGGCACAACCGCTGCTGCCGGCGCCGGCGCTGCAGTGCCCCGCGCAGGCCATCCGCAAACTGCCGTTCGCGCTGGCCTGGACACCGCTCGCTGGCGCCGCTCGCTATCGCGTGCAACTGGCGGCGAACGACAAGTTCGAGGCGTTGCTGCTCGATCACGTCACCCGCTCCGCCCAGCTCAGCCTGCCCGACGTGCCGGACGGCGATTACGCCGTGCGCGTGCGCGGCATCGAGGCGCAACAACTGGAAGGCGAAGACGCGGTGTGCACGTTGCACCTCAACGCCCATCCGCAGCCGCCGCTGGTGATCGATCCACTACCCGGCAGCAAGGTGCGCGACACCCGCCCACGCTTCCACTGGTCGGAAAGCCTGGAAGCCGCGTCGTACATATGGCAGCTCGCCAACGATGCGTCCTTCGCGCAACCGCTGGCCAGCGAAACGCAGCTCACCGGCGACAACGTCCGCGCCCCCAACGCATTGCCGTATGGACGCTATTACTGGCGCATCGCCACCCGCGACAAACACGGCAAGACCGGCCCCTTCACCGACGCCATGCCGTTCGACCTGGTGCCGCAGCCGCCGGCGCCGGAAGTGGGCAAGCCCACCTCATCGAAGAACGCCGTGAGCCTCGGCTGGCCAGCCGGCACGCCGGGACAGCGTTATCACATCCAGCTCGACCGCCATCCCGACTTTGCCCATCCGCAGATCGACCAGACAGTCGATCAGCCTGTGCTGCAGGCCAAGAAGCCCGGTTCGGGCACGTGGTACGTGCGCGTGCAGACGATCGATACTGACGGTTATGCCGGGCCATGGGGCGCGGTGCAGAAGATTCGGCTGGGCGGTTGCCTGGCGTGCCGGATTGGTGCGATTGCCGTCGGTGGCGGGGTGGTGTTGTGGTTGTTGCTGTAGGAGCACTCAAGCGCGAAGCAGGCATCTATGTCATCGCGATAAACGGTTCCCTCCCCCACTGACGCAGGGGAGGGAGTCCGATCACCGCGGACGTCACGCTTGTCAGCTTGACACTCTAGAAATCTGTCTAAAGGCATATCTCCGAAGCACGTGAATGCCCGCATCTAACAACACCACCGCCTTCAGCTGGCTCGTCCGCGGCATGCTCTGGATGGCCGGCGCCGGCCTGCTCATGCTGCTGATCATCAGCGGCGTCACCGTGCCGCTGGACAACGCGCTTTACGATCTCAACGCACGTTACTGGCGCTACACGCCGGACGACCACGTCGTGATCGTGGCGATCGATCCCAAGAGCCTGGATGAAATCGGCCGCTTCCCCTGGCCACGCTCCGTGTATGCGCCACTGATCGATCGCCTCACCGCCGACGGCGTGCGCGGCATCGGCATGGACGTCACCATGTCCACGCCATCCAACGATCCGAGCAACGACGAACAGGTTGCCGCCGCCATTCGCCGCAGCGGCAAGGTGGTGCTGCCGGTGTTCGCCGAAGCCGTCTCGCTGGGGGGCCAGCTGCAGGAAGCGTTGCCGGTCAGCAACATCGCGCAGAGCGTGGCCGCGCTGGGCCATGTGGATGCCGCCAAAGACAATGACGAACGGGTGCGCGGCGCGTACCTGAAAGCCGGACTGGGCAGCCCTTACTGGCCTTCGCTAGCGTTGGCGCTGCTGCAGGTGAGCCACGCCGCGCCCCGCGGCGACCTGCCCGGCCTGCACGATCCCATGCGCAACGACAGTTCGCCTTATGTATGGATGCGCGACGACTACGTGCTGCTGCGTTACGCCGGGCCCCGCGGCACCTTCGGGTACTGGTCGTACGTCGACGTGCTCGACAATCGCGTGCCGGCGAACCTGCTCAAGGATCGCTGGGTGCTGATCGGCGCCACCGCCGAAGGCCTGGGCGACTTTCTGCAAACCCCCGACTCGACCATGCCGGGCGTGGAATACCAGGCAAACGTGTTGGAATCGCTGGAGCGCGGCATGCTGGTCACGCCGCTCGATTTTCTGCGCCAGTTCGCCTTGGCCGCCGCCCTGCTGACGGTTCCTTTGCTGCTCTACGGATTGCCGGGCATCGGGCGGAACTGGCCGCTGCTGCTGATCAGCATGACGCTGGTGCTGGCGGCAAGCATCATCCTGCTGCGCGGGTACTACCTGTGGTGGCCGCCAGTGAGCTGCCTGCTGGTGATCGCGGTGGCGTTCATCGCCTGGCAGTTGTTAATGCGTCATCGCCGTGCGGTACACGCGTAAAGCAACTTGCTGAAGAAAACCGCGCTCGTTAGTGCGATCACCGATTCGTCTGACAAATTCTAAACACCTTTTGAACTAACCGAAGTCCACATTAGGAACCGTAAGGGGCACAGCTCGACCATAAAGGCGATACGTCATGCGCGTTGCAGGTTTCTCCCGGTTCGTTCCCGTTTCCTTCGTGCTGCTATGCCTGACACTGGGAGCGGGACTCGCGCAGGCCGCCGATACCACCCAGCCGTTGACTGCCGACGAGCAGGCCTTTCTCAACCGCGCCGTGAACGAGAACGCTACCCAGATCGCCATGGCGAAAATGGCGCTGGCCAAATCCGCCAACCCGCGCGTGATCGAACTGGCCAACACCATCATTCAGGAACGCACCTCGCTGGATGCACGCATGGCGCAACTGCTGCCGGGCGCCGATGCCAAGCCAGCGGCCGGCGACAACCCGGCCATCGACCGCATGCAGGCGCTCGACGGCGATGCGTTCGACAAGACCTTCGCCAGTTCGGTCGTGCGCAGCCATTGCCGCGCCATCTCCGCCTACGAGGCGATGAAAGTCACCTCCACCAATCCCGCACTGAAAGATTTTGCGCACGACGCCATCCCAGCGTTGCGCGGGAACCTGACGGTCGCAATGGCCGTACTGCGTTCCTCCGGCTCCGGTTGGGCTCCGCATCATCAGCACGCAGTGGCGGTCGCCGATACGCACGGCGGCTCGAAAGCACCGCTGTTCTGGGAGCCGATTTCCCTGGTGGCGGCGCCATGGTAAGCCACCGCTGATTAGCCTGACATTGAAACCGCCGCATGGAAACATCGCGGCGGTTTTGTCTTCATGCCTTGGAAAACCGGATGGTGAAGAGCGTCCCGGGCGTGGTGCGTTCCGCCACCAACTGCCATCCGTGCGCCAGCACGATCTCCTTGCAGATGGCCAGGCCCAGCCCGCAGCCTTCGGCCCTGTTGTCCGGCGCGCGCCAGAACCGGCTGAAGATGAAAGGCAGATGCGCTTCATCGATCCCAGGGCCTTCGTCGCGCACCGAGATCGAGGATGCGTCGGCCATGATCGCCACGGTGGAACCACGCGGCGCAAACGCCAGCGCATTCTCGAGCAGGTTCTTCAGCAGGATGAACAAGCCGCCTTCGTCCGCCCGGATCTGCTTGCCGGGGGCGCGCAGGCTGGTTTCTATCGTCACGCGTCGCGCCGCGGCACTGCGTGCCAGGTGAGTGGCGACGTCGCGCACTACATGCTCCAGATCGATCTGCGAAAACTCGTAGCTTTGCAGCACGCTCACTTCCATCAGATGCAGCAGCTGGCGCACCTGCCGCGACATCCTGTCGACGTCGTGCAGGATCTGATGGGTGGCCGGCGACGCCGGCTGCAGTTCGACCTCGCCGCGGATCAGGGTCAACGGTGTCTGCAATTCATGCGCAGCGGCGGCAAGAAAGGTCTGCTGCGCAAGATAACCCTCTTCCAACCGGGCCAATGCATCGTTGAACGAGGCAACCAGCGGTCGCATCTCGCTGGGGATGCTTTGCAATGACAGCCGCGTCGTCAGGTTTTGCGGCGTGATGCCGGCCGCCGCCTGCGAGACTGCGCGGATCGGTTTCACCAACCGCCGCAGCGTCACCAGCATGGTGGCGCCGAAGACCAGCGCGGCAACCAGGAAACTGATCCCGACGGCTTTCGGCATCGTCCCGCGCTTGATCCGGATCAGCGCCGTGTCAAACGCCTCACTGGTGACTACCTGAAGGAAATAAGGCTTGCGAGCGCCGGGAATCGGCACGGTTTCCACATAAAAGATCCGGCCGCCGCTTTCGAACCGGCAGCGCGGCGTGTTCATCCAGTCGCCCTCATGCGGCACGGAAACGATCATCGGCATCGACGACAGCAGGGCGTTACCGAATTCGTCGTCGACCTGGTACCCCGTATCCTGCGCAAACGCCGAGCGAAACTTTTGGATGTCCGGCGTTATCGTCAGCGACATGGGACGTCCCTGGACGTCGAATTGCACGGACTTGGCCAGACGGTGTGCTACGCCTTCGATGTCCTCGCTCGCAAACACCTCGGCGGGATAATGCGCGAAAACATAGCCGATGCCCGTCAGCACGACGGCGAGACTCAGCGCCAGGGCCAGCAGGCACGTCGCCAGCAACCGCGAGGAAAGGCTATCGAACAAAGCGCGGCGGACTGGCGCCGCCGTTTCGTTCGCGTAGGCTTGTTGCGCATCGGGCGGCATCGTCATGGCGTTGGCGGTTTGGTTCATCAGGATTCCACCGATGTCTTCTGCAGTTGATAACCGATGCCGCGCACATTCACGATCCTGATGCCGGCGTCGATGGCGAACAGTTTCTTGCGCAAGCGATGCAATGCGACGTCGAGTGCGTTGGGCGTGACCTCGTCATGCAGCCCCCAGGCGGCGTGCTCCAGCTGCGCGTGCCGCACGACTTTTCCGCCCGCCGATACCATGCGCAGCATGATCTGCAGCTCCGAGGGCGACAGCGATACCCATTCGCCCTTGCACTGCATGTGGGCGCGTTCCGGATCGACCGACAGCCCGGAAAAATCCGGCGTAAGTGTCGCCATCGCGGAAGGACGCCGCATCAGGGATCGGACCCGCGCCACCAGCTCCTCCATGGAAAAGGGTTTGGTCAAATAGTCGTCGGCCCCACTTTCGAGCCCTTCAACGCGATCGTGGATAGCGTCCCTGGCGGTGAGCATCAGGCACGGCATGGTTGAGCCGCTGGCGCGCAGCCGGCGCAATAATTTGATGCCATCGCCGTCCGGCAAACCGCGATCCAGCAACAGCAGCGCAAATTCGTATCGCTCCAGCGCAAACAGCGCGGCCGCGGCAGCGGGGAAGATGTCTGTCTCGATGCCGCTACGCGAAAGCGCCGCCTTGATCATGCCGGCAAGGCGTTCATGGTCTTCCACTAGCGCTACGCGGTGCATGCCATCACGTCACTTGAATCGGTAAACATAGCCAAGCATGACACTGGGTGCCGTTTTCTTGCCAACCAGCGGACTATCGGTAATGCCCGAGCCGAATTTCGTGATGCCTACATCGCCGCGAATGGACTGGCGCGCATCCAGGCGCCATGTCGCGCTGACGCCGGCGGTCGCGTTGACCGTTGACTTGCCATCGTAGACCGGGCGCGTGAGCGTGGCTTCGCTTGGCCGCACGCCGTAATAGTAATCGACGTATTTGCGATTCATATACTGAAAACCGACATGCGGTACGACGCGCCAGCGCCCAACATTGAAACCACGCTCGAACGATAGCTCACCCTTCTGTCCGCGGCTGCTGAACAGATACTCGCTCGAAACGCTGAATGGCCCATAGTGCCAACCCACGTGCGGTCCATACCATAGCGCACCGTTGCGGTCGGCCATGCCATGAAAGATGGCGGCATCGGAATGGCTATAGCCATCGAACAACGAGAACTTGCTGCGCAAGGAAAACGTAAAGCCGTCGCCTTGCCATGCCTTGAAGTCGAACGTGGTGCCGACAAAGCTGATCCAGCGACTGTCGTAGAACGCGTACGGCGCCGGCGAAACGCGGGTGCCGAAACCTTTGTATGGCAAACCCCGCGCGCCGATGCCTGCGCCCAGTCCCCAGTGGGAACCGCCGTCCTGTCCATCAAAACCCGTGGCGCCGGGGAGGATCTGCTCGTTATCGGGCGACGTCCCTTCCGCCGTGCTTTGTGCGTGCACGATCGACAGCCAGGGCAGAGCGCCGAGCAAGACGAGGTACTGCGTGCGGTTGCGCGGGAATCGCATGGGATGAGGATCCGGATCGAGGGCGGCAGGCTGCACTCTCGGGTCGCGTGACTTACCGGATACTTACCGCTGTGCGTCGAAGCAGCCTGCGCAGGTTGGCGATCAGCGCATGCGAACCCCAACGTCACCCTGCAGACCGCGATGCTGGGGTTCGGCGTTGCCTCACCGCCAACCTACGAGCGCCCCGCTTACGTATGCAACGCGTGAAAGCTTCACAACTATTCTCAATGAATACGTATGCATCCCCTGGTTGTTGCACCGCGATGCTTCCTACCATCCAGCGCACCAGCTTTCCATATAGCCACGCAACGCGTCAGCCATCTACGCAATCGATGGGGAGATCGATTCGGCGTACGGCAAGCTGCGGCCACGCAGGTCGATACCTGTGTGCACTTCAGGGAATACGCAAGAAAACCTGTTCAACCAGGAGGCACCCCGTATGAAGTGTCCGAAGATGCTTGCCGTGTTGCTGGCCTGCGCCAGCCTCGCGGCGATTCCCGCCATGCCTGTGCATGCGTCGATCAACAGCATGAGCCTTGGCGCAAGTTACAACACGCAGCAAACGCAGATCACCTTCCGCGTCTATTCCTCGCAAGCCACGCGCATCGTGCTGTACTTGTACAGCGCCGGCTATGGCGTGCAGGAATCGGCGACGTATGCCCTGACCAACGAAGGCGGCGGCGTGTGGCAAGTGGTGGTGCCGGTATCGTCGATCCAGAACGCCGGCATTACCGGCGCCGTGTACTACGGCTACCGCGCGTGGGGCCCCAACTGGCCCTACAACGCCAGCTGGACCAAGGGCTCTTCCGCCGGTTTCATCTCGGACGTCGACAGCAGCGGCAATCGCTTCAATCCCAACAAGCTGCTGCTCGATCCGTACGCGAGGGAAATCAGCCAGGATCCGCTCAACCCCAGCAACCAGAACCCCGATATCTTCGCCACCGGCGGCACCGTCGACTCCGCCTTCGGCGAGGCGTATCGCCTGATCGATAGCGGCCCATATGCACCCAAGGGCATCGTGCTCGCAGCCAGCACGCAGAGCACCGGCACCAAGCCGACACGCGCGCAGAAAGACGACGTGATCTATGAAGTGAACGTGCGCGGCTTCACCAAGCAGGATTCCAGCATTCCTTCGCAATACCAGGGCACCTATTACGGCGCAGGATTGAAGGCCAGCTACCTCGCCAGCCTGGGTGTTACCGCAGTGGAATTCCTGCCGCTGCAGGAAACGCAGAACGACGCCAACGACGTGGTGCCCAATTCGGATGCCAACCAGAACTATTGGGGCTACATGACCGAAGACTTCTTCGCGCCCGATCGCCGTTACGCATACAACAAATCGGCCGGCGGCCCCACCGCGGAATTCCAGCAGATGGTGCAGGCATTCCACAACGCCGGCATCAAGGTGTACATGGACGTGGTCTACAACCACACCGCCGAAGGCGGCAGCTGGAGCAGCACCGATCCCACCACGGCAACCGAATATTCCTGGCGCGGCCTCGACAACACCACGTATTACGAACTCACCGCAGGCAACCAGTACTTCTACGACAACACCGGCATCGGCGCCAACTACAACACCTATAACACCGTCGCGCAGAACCTGATCGTCGACTCGCTCGCCTATTGGAGCAATACGATGGGCGTCGATGGCTTCCGCTTCGACGAAGGCCCGATCCTGGGCAATGCCTGCCTCAACGGCGCGGCAGAATCCGGCGCGCCGAACTGTCCCAACGGTGGATTCTATTTCGATGCCTCCGATCCGAATGTCGCCATCAACCGCATCCTGAAGGAATTCACCGTGCGCCCTGCAACCGGCGGCAGCGGACTGGACCTGTATGCCGAGCCGTGGGCGGCCAGCGGCAGCAACGAATACCAGCTCGGCGGCTTCCCGAAAGGCTGGTCGGAGTGGAACGGCCTGTTCCGCGACAGCGTGCGCCAGGCGCAGAACGAGCTCGGCAACATGACGATCTACATCACGCAGGATGCGAACGACTTCTCCGGCTCGTCCAACCTGTTCCAGGCCAGTGGCCGCGCGCCATGGAACTCCACCAACTTCATCGACATCCATGACGGGATGACGCTGAAGGACGTGTATTCCTGCAACGGCGCCAACAACAACCAGGCCTGGCCCTACGGCCCGTCCGATGGCGGCATCGCCAACAACTACAGCTGGGACCAGGGCATGTCTGCCGGCACCGGCACCGCGGTCGACCAGCGCCGCGCCGCCCGCACCGGCCTCGCCTTCGTGATGCTGTCAGCCGGCACGCCGATGATGCAGGGCGGCGACGAATACCTGCGCAGCCTGCAATGCAACAACAACGCCTACAACCTCGACTCCACCGCCAACTGGCTCAACTACAGCTGGAGCACCGATCAATCCAACTTCTACAACTTCGCGCAACGCCTCATCGCCTTCCGCAAAGCCCACCCGGCCTTGCGTCCGGTCACCTGGTACACCTCCAGCCAGGTGGTGTGGTACGAGCCCAACGGCGCGGTGGCCGATAGCAGCTACTGGAACAACACCAGCAACTACGCGATTGCGTACACGGTGAACGGATCATCGTTCGGCGACAGCAACTCCATGTACATCGCCTACAACGGCTGGTCCGGCAGCGTCACCTTCACCCTTCCGCCGCCGCCTACCGGCACCAACTGGTATCGCGTAACGGATACCTGTGATTGGAACGATGGCCCCAATACCTTCGTGACCCCAGGCAATGAAACATTGATCGGCGGTGGCGGCACCACCTATGGCCAGTGCGGGCAATCGCTGCTGTTGCTGATTGCCAAATAGCCGTCCAGCAATAAAAAAAGGGAGGAGCTGCATCTCCTCCCTTTCTTCTTTCTGCAGAAACATGCATGCGCGTGGCCCGTCACCGGCTACTTTTGAGCCCCATCACTGCTGGCAGGAAGCTGCTCCAGGTTGAAGGAAATGGTGGTGATCTTGGCGTCAAGCCCTTGTACGACGAGTGGCGTCAGGTCGTTGGCCATGTTACCGCCGAGCACCGCATTGCGATCCAGCAGCAGGCCGCAGTTCTTGCTGCGATATGCGTCGGCAATCACCGGTTGCGCATACTGCGCGATCTGGCCCAGCGCCTTGACGCGCGTGGCTTCCAGTTCACGGCTGCGCTGATTCTGGTCTTCCTGCACTTTCTGCATGCGTTGCCCCAGTACCTGTTCGCGCGACTGGCGCTGATCGGCGGACAGCGAGGCGGCCTGCGAGCGATAGGTCTGCACATCGGCATCGATCGGCTTGCGCTCCGCCTCGATCGCGCTCTGCGCCTGCTCGGCCAGTTGTCTCAAGCGCTCGGAAGCGGCCTTGCCGACCTTGGCGTTGGCGAAAATCGCCTCGCGCGAGAGATAGCAGACACCGGATATCGCCGGGCCGCCGAGTGGCGGGCTGCTTTGGCCGCTGGATTGGGCTTGTACGGCGGCCGCCGGCACGGCGGCGAGCAGAATGGCGGCAAGGGCTGGAAGCGCTCGAACAATGTGCATGATTGGTCCTTCAGTTGAGAACAGGCGGTTGAAAAGACGTCAACGTACGCCAAATGCGCTTCGATTGCAGCTGCACCGTTGCCTCGAAGACCCAGATAAGGAGCCATATAAATGCGAGGCCGAGGAGCAGGCGCCCCTTCCCCCACGGTCGCAGGGGGCGCAACCCGTAAGCTGTGCGTAATGGCCCGGCGGGACGTATCGGGAACGATATCGGGCGTGCAATTACCCCCTGGTCGAACTGTCTTACTGATCGCTGGAGCGAATAAAGGACAAGCCCTTGGGCGTGAGTTGCAGCGTCATGCCGCGCCCTGCTTCGCTCAATGGCTGCACCAGGCCCATGGCGAGCAGCCGCGAGGCGATCGGTTCGGGGACGGCCGAGGCGCGCCCTTCGGCCACCTTTTCCAGGCCGGATACTTCATGTTTTTCAAGCTGGATCGCCACGTTCACAGGTGCTTCGTCTCGCAGGCTGGGGATGGCTCAAGCTTGCATCGGCCTGTGTGACAAAATCCTGCCCGATGCGTGAAGCCAGGGTGGTACATGCACGCATGCCGTGACGAAAACCAAACGTTTGAAGCGACACGCGCACCCATCCAGGGATTTGCATGCCACCCCGTTTTGCGCCACATTCCTGTCATGCTGGGCGGGTAGGTGCGAAAGCGGGGATGAAGAACAAGCAGGAAGGTGCGCCGCTGGGGGGGCCGGGCATTCCGGCCATCGGGGCACATGACAATGCGCATGGTTTCGAGACGTTCCTGCGTGGCCAGTTCCGTGGCCTGCTGCAGTTTCTGCGTGCACGCACCGCCAGCGAACAGGATGCCGAAGATGCGGCGCAGGAGAGCATGGCCAAGCTGATGCGGTATCGGGAATCGGAGCCGCCGTCAGCCTGGAAACAGCTTCTGTACCGCATTGCAGTGAACGTGGCGCACGACCAGTACCGGGTCGCGCTGAGCCACCACAACAAGGACCATGTCGCCCTGGATGGCCTGGACATCGCCACCGGCGAGCACACGCCGGAACAGCGGGCGCTGTACGACCAGCAGGTGGCGCGGCTGTCCAAGGCGATCCTGGAGCTGCCGCCCAAATGCCAGCGCGTGTACCTGCTCAAGCGCGTACACGACCTGAGCCATGCAGAGATCGCCAGCCGGTGCGCTATCTCGGTGAAGATGGTCGAGAAACACCTCGCCACCGCGCTTGCCCAATTGCGGCGCAAGGTAGGTGATTCGTCGGCGGAAACGTTGTGATGAGCATGGACAGGGAAAACATCCACGATCGGATGCAAGCCGGCTCGCCGAGCGAGGCCGAATACTGGTTTGCGCGCCTGCTCGACCGGCACTGCCCGGCCGAGGAGCGCGCGGCGTTCGAGCGCTGGCGCAGTGCCGATCCGGCGCATGCGTCGGCGTACCGCGAACTGGAACTGCTGTGGAAGCGCAGTGAGGAAGCGACCAAGGATCCGGCCGTGATGGCGGCGGCGTGGCGCGCCCTGCGCCGCGAGCCGGAACCGCGCGCACCGCGGCGCTGGCTGCTCCCCGCCATGGCCGCCGGCCTGGCGGTGCTGGTGGCAGTGATCGCCTTGCCACGCTGGCTTGCGCCGCCGGCCGACGTGGCCACCACGCACTACACCACGGCCGCGGGCCAGCAGCGCACGGTGCAACTGGCAGACGGCTCGATGATTCTGCTCGACACCGACAGCGAAGTGGCGGTGCGTTATAGCCCGCGCACGCGGCGCGTGGACCTGTTGCACGGGCAGGCGCAATTCAGCGTGCAAGGCAATCATGCGTGGCCGTTCGTGGTGCATGCCGGCAGCGGCACCGTGACTGCCGTAGGCACTCAGTTCCAGGTGCGCCTCGACGACGGCGCCACCGACGTAGCGCTGCTGAAAGGCAAGCTGGCGATTGCCACCCAGACGCCGGATGGCACGATGCAAAGCGCTTCGCTGATCGGCGGACAAGGCCTGGCATTCGACGCAAGCGGCCACATCACGCCGGTGCATCCGCTCGATCTGCAGCAGGCGCAAGGCTGGACGCAGGGCAAGCTGTTCGTGCACGACTGGCGGCTACCGCAACTGTTGCTGGAGATGAACCGCTACAGCAACACCAAGCTTTCGATCGGCGACCCGTCGTTGCAGAACATCCACATCAGCGGCGTGTTTCGTACCAACGACCAGCAGACGTTCTTGCAACTGCTGCAGCAGGGTTGGGCGATTCGCGCAAAGCGTGTAAGCGATACGCGGATTGTGTTGTTGCGTTGAGGCAAAAAAGTTGTTCAGGACGTCGGCATGCTTGCATATTGACGTCCCCGCTGTGCCCACATCCGGCGAGCCGGCTCACGCAGCCGCAAGCATGGACGTTCCACCAGATAATGAAGCGCTGCGCCAACAGCGAGCACCGCTGCCACATAGATCAGCGCCGTCCAGATACCGTGCCCATCCACCCATGCGGCGAAACGTCCGTGGAGTTGTCCGTAAACCATCTTGTGACTCAGATAGAGACTGTACGACGTGGCTGCAAACCATCCTGAACCAGGGATTCGAATGCCGGCCATCATGCCACGCCCACTCGCTGCCCCCGCCACCAGTGCCGTCATCGCCAGGGCGAGCACCGGGTAGCCGAACACATTGGCAGCCAGGCCAAAACGCTGCTGTCCATTGAAACCCCACATGCACAAACCGGTGAGCAGTGCGCCGATTAGCGCTGCCGCATTGGCATTGCATTCGATCCACGCCCACCCTCGCGTGCGATAGCAACGTGCGGCAGCTAGCGCAACGCCGCCGAGCAGATCGTCCAGGCGCGCATACGATGGGTAATACAGGAACCGCAGGTAAGCATCGCCAGCGTCACCGCCACTGGCGCGGACGGGTTGAACCACGTGTATCCAGAGCCAAGCGCGCAGCAATATTCCGCCTATAACGAATGCCGCAATGACGGTTGCTCCACACCACCGTCGACGTGTGCGTACCAGCAGGAGTGCTAGCAGCGGGAACACCAGATAGAACTGCTCTTCCACGCACAGTGACCATGCGTGCGAAAGAGCACCACGACTTGGATCAATGAACAGATTGAGCGAGTAGGTGAGAAACTGCCACAACGGCATCATGCCGGGTTCTTCGCGCATCGAAGGCCACGCGACATAGATACCCAGAACCACGAAGTAGGCGGGCAAGGTTCGAAAGCCCCGCCGAAGATAGAAATCGACAAAATCCATGCCGCCGCGGGAAACGAGGGCGTTGAAGACCTGTGATCCGATCAGGAAGCCCGACAGC
>Ga0335072_10006950_pt1 | contig 16513 bp, 15 predicted proteins | sample Lox_Sample_21_FD_206725 | JGI IMG/M metagenome (GOLD analysis project Ga0335072, IMG submission 206725) | Soil microbial communities from Loxahatchee National Wildlife Refuge, Florida, United States - Lox_Sample_2.1 | ecosystem: Environmental > Terrestrial > Soil > Wetlands | place: USA...
CGGCCCCGCGGATCGTGTCATCGATCCAGTCGCCGGGCACCACGGCGCGGCCGTCCGCCTCGCCCCGCTGCAGGTATAGCTGGCCGAACCGGGCGACATCGCGCAGTGTGGCGCAGATTCCGCCGTCGGCCATCGGGTTGCCGTGGCCGTCGACGGTGACCTCCGCGTCGAACTCGGCGCCCATCGGCTGCCACAGCTCCCGGGCGACAAGCTCATGGAACCGCGCGCCCGCGGCGCGCTCGAGCACCCAGGCAAGCACGTCGGTCAGGATCGACCGGTAGCGGAACGGGCCGCCGTGCGGCCCGTCGTTCTCGAGCGTCGCGAAGTAGGCCAGCGCGTCCGCGGCTCTGGGCGCACCGTCGTCCGGCCGCCACAGGTACACCTTCTCGCAGGACCGCACCTCGGCCTCGACGTTCTCATAGTCCTCGTCGAACCGGGTGCCCGCCCGCATGTCCAGCAGGTCCTGCACGGTCGCGCCCTCGAACGAGGTGCCTCGCAGTTCCGGAACGATCTCCCCGACGCCCGCGGAGACGGCCAGGTCCCCGCGCCCGGCCAGCACGCCGGCAACGGCTGACGTCACCGATTTGGACACCGACATCAGCAGGTGCGGGACGTCCGGCGCCATGCCGTTGAAATAGTGCTCGGCCACGATCTGGCCCCGGTGCAGCACAAGGAACCCGTCGGTATGGGTCTGCGCGAGCATGTCGGCGACGCTCAGCTCGCGCTGGCCGGTCCGGAACCGGACGCCGAGGACGTCTTGCTCCGAGCGCGGCAGGTCCCAGACCGGCCCGGTGCCGCGGGAGATTCTCGCCGTCGGGATCAGCTCCCTGACGTGCTGGAAGGCCCACCGGTTGAACGGCGGCTCCTGCCAGTTCGCGAGCGTCACCTGGGCCCGCTCGGGGAACGGCGGCGCGCCGCTCATCAGCGCCGGCGCGCCGGCCCCCTGGCCGGACGGTGACGGGGCGAGTTCAGCCACGGCGGAGACTCCTTACGGCCAAAAATGGGATGACCCGTTATATAGGTGCCTGGGCCGGTTCTGCCGGGCCCGCACCAGGGAATGTATATCCAGCCGGGAGCGGGCCCGGGTGTTGCGGACGAGGAAGGCCTTCCATGACAGGACCACTGCGGCCGGACCCGGCCGACATGCTCGGACGCGTCGGCCGGCACTGGGGCTGGCTGCTGGCATTCGGGATCGTCACGGTGGTGGCCGGCATCGTGGCGCTGGCCTGGCCCGGCGCGACCCTGCTGGTGATCGCGATCGTGTTCGGCATCGAGCTCGTCGTGCTCGGCGTCTACCGGTTCGTGGCCGCGTTCGGGCACGATCTCGGCGGCGGCACCCGGATCCTCTACGCGCTGCTCGGCGTGCTGGCACTGATCATCGGCCTGTACGCGCTGCGCCACGTACTGATCACGGTGCTCGCGCTGGCCCTCTTGCTCGGCATCTTCTGGGTGGTCAACGGGGCCATTGAGCTGTTCGCGGCGATCTCCCACCGGGAGATCCCGCACCGCGGCTGGACGAGCGTGATGGGCATCCTCAGCATCATCGCGGGTCTCATCCTGCTCGCCTATCCCGCGATATCGGTCTTGGCCCTGGCCATCATCGTCAGCATCTGGCTGCTCGTGTTCGGGCTGATGGAGATCAGCGTGGCCTGGCGGCTGCGCTCGGCCGGCCACGGCCCGCGCGGGTCCGGCCCCGGCCACCGGGGCCCCGAGGTCCACGCCACCTGAGCCCGCTGCGCTTATGCCCCGGATTTGTCCGGTGTCAGCCGGACAAATCTAGGGCACTGTCAGCTCAGCTCGAAAAGCCGCGGTCAGACGCGGCTCAGCGCCACGGTGCCGCGCTGCTCGGCCAGGACCCGCTTGAGCGCGGGCACGCCGCCCTCGCGCACGGCCAGGTGGAGGTCGATCAGCTTGTGCTGCGCCTGCGCGTCCCCGCCGAACGCCGCGACGCACAGCTCGGGCTCGGCGTTCGCGATGGCGAGGATCGCGCCGGTGCCGCCGAGCGGCCCGGCCAGTGCCAGCAGCGCGGACGACCCGACGTAGGTACTGCCCGGGTAGTGGGCGATCTCGGCCAGCAGCCGGTCGGGCTCGCCCGCAGAATCCTTCAGCCCGGCGATCGGCAGGTCCGCCAGCGCGCTGACCGGGATCCCGGGAGAGGACACCCACGGGATGTGGTAGCCGAGCACCGGCAGGCCCGGCGCGGCCCCGGCGACCGCCGCGAAGTAGCCGGGCAGGTCCTCTGAGCCGGGCGGCGGCCACGCCAGCACGGCGTCCGCACCGGCCTGCGCCGCGGCAGCGGTCAGCTCCACGGCACGGGTCGCGGTGGTGGCGCCGGTGCCGGCCAGCACCGGGATCTGCGACGGCAGCACATCACGCACCGCGCTGATGACCGCGACCCGCTCGGCGTCGGTGAGCGTGCCCGCCTCGCCGGTCGTGCCGCAGGCCAGCACGGCTTGCATGCCCCTGTCGGCGAGCTCGGCCGCGAGCGCGCCGGTGGCGGCCGCGTCCACGTCGCCCGCGTCGTCCAGGAGGGTGACCAGCGCCACGCCGACCCCGGTGAACATGTCCATCAGCTACTCCGCCCTGCCGACTCTGGCCAGTCGCCCGGTCGGCACCCTATAGTGGATTTTAGTCGACAATCGACAATCTGACCCGGGAGGCCCCTTGCCGGACGCGCGCTTCGATGGCGTCGTGCGGGACGCGCGCTTCGATGGCGTCGTCCGGGACGCGCGCTTCGATGACAGGGTCGCCGTGATCACCGGCGGATCCAACGGGCTTGGCCGCGCGATCGCCGAGAGCTTCGCCGCCGAGGGCGGCCAGGTCCTGGTCTGTGACCTCGTGGACTCCGGATACTTCGACGGCCACCCGCGAGTCGCGACGATTACCGGGGACATCGGCTGCCCAGGGCTGGCCGACGAGGTGATCGGCACGGCCGTCAGCCGCTGGGGCAAGGCGGACATCCTCGTCAACGATGCCGCCTCCTATCCCGACGGCACCCTGCTCGAGATGCCCGCCGACGCCTTCGACCGGGTGTTCCGCGTGAACGTCACCGGCACCTTCATGATGACGCAGGCGTTCGCCCGGCACTGCGTCGCCCGGGATGCGCACGACGCGGCAGTTGTCAGCATATCGACCGGATCGGCAAGGAACCCGCGGCCGGCTGGTGCGGCCTACAGCGCTTCGAAGGCGGCGGTCGAGACCATGAGCAAGGTATTCGCGATGGAACTCGGCCCGCACGGGATCCGGGTCAACGTCGTGGCGCCCGGGTACATCGACGTGCGCGGCTGGAGCGACGCCTTCCCTGACCGTGCCCCGGACGACCTGCGCGCGGCGCTGGTCTCCTCGATCCCGCTCGGGCAGGCCGGCCATCCGCGCGACATCGCCGCCGCCGTGCTGTTCCTGGCCTCGCGTGAGGCAGGCCACGTGACCGGCACGGTGCTGGAGGTGGACGGCGGATCCAACGCCGGGCGATATTCGCTCGGGGCGCACGCGGGAAAGGGCCGCGCCGGTGACCGCGGCTAGCCAGTCACAGGCGGACGCCGCGCAGGACATCCCGGTCATCGAGACGCGCGAGGTCAGCAAGCACTTTTCGGCCGGGCGTGACGCGCTCGGCCGGGCCCGGCCGACACTCAAGGCCGTGGACGGAGTGTCTCTGACGATCCGGCACGGGCAGACTCTGGCCCTGGTGGGCGAGACCGGCTCGGGCAAGACCACCTTCGGCAGGCTGCTGCTCGGGCTGTACCGGCCGACCAGCGGCGACATTCGCTACCGAGGCGAGAGCATTCTCGACCGGCGCAGCCCGACCGCGCGCGCCGTGCGGCGGCAGGTTCAGGGCGTGTTCCAGGACCCGTACTCGTCGCTGAACCCGACGATGACCATCGGCCAGTCGCTGACCGAGGTGCTCAAGGTGCATCACGTCGTGAGCCGGCCGGAGCGCGCGGAACGGGTCAGCGAACTGCTGCGCACGGTCGGGCTGTCGCCGGCCCAGGCCGCGCGGCGGCCGCATGCCTTCAGCGGCGGGGAGCGCCAGCGGGTGGGCATCGCCCGCGCGCTGGCCGTGCAGCCCGAGGTGGTCATCGCCGACGAGCCGCTGTCCGCCCTCGACGTCTCGATCCAGGCGCAGGTGCTCAACCTCATGATCGCGCTGCAGGAGGAGCGCGGCCTGACCTACCTGTTCGTCACCCACGACCTGGACGTCGCGCGGCACATCAGCCAGCGCACGGCGGTGCTGTACCTCGGCCGGGTCGTCGAGGAGGCGCCGACGGCCGACATCTTCGCCGAGCCGCTGCACCCGTACACGCAGGCTCTGGTTCGCGCGGCGCCCCGGCTGTCCACCCAGCGCAAGACCACCAAGCCGGCCCTGACCGGCGACATCCCGAACGCGATCGAGCGGCCGTCCGGCTGTCATTTCCACCCGCGCTGCCCGATGGCCATGCCGGTCTGCCGGGAGCGCGAGCCGGCCCTGATTCAGCTTCCGGGCAACCGCTCGGTCACGTGTCACCTGCACGATCCGGCTGTGCTGGCGGATCATCCTGGTCCGGGAAGCCCGTCAGGTAATGGGTCCGGAGCTCCCGGCGCAGCCGGGTGACGTCGCCCTCGCTGACCGCTTCGAAGATGCCGCGGTGCCGCTCGACCGCGTCGCGCAGGCCGATTCCCTGGCGGTCGATCTCGGCCCGCATCAGCGCGCCCATCTGGCTGTTGAGCATGGACCAGAAGTCCTTCAGCCGACGCCGGCCCGAGACGTCGATGAGCAGCTCGTGGAAGAGGGTGTCCCCGGCGACGAGCGCGTCCAGGTCGTCGGTCCGCGCCGCGACCGACATGTGCTCCATCGCCACCCGCAGGTTCCTGATCAGGTCCTTACGATTCGGCGGGAAGCCGCGGTCGAAGCAGGCGTCCTCCAGCACGTACCTGGCGAAGCACACGTCCTCGGCGTCCTCGAGGGACATCCTGGTCACGACGCTATAGCGGCGAGGGACGATCGCGATCAGGCCCTCGGCCTGCAGGCCGCGCATGGCGTCCCTGATGGTTCCCCGGCTGACCCCGAACTCGGCCGCCAGGTTCGCTTCGACGAGGCGGGTCTCGGCAGGAAGCTCGTTATTCAGGATGCGGTGGCGCAGCGCCCGGCCCACCGCCTCCGGAAGCGAGACATGCTCGAGCATGGCTCCCATCGTTCCTCACTCTCCGGGGGCGGTCGTCCGTCACTGTAGCTGCACCATCGCCGAGGTCAAACCGACGTGGCCGGTCGCGTCCGGCACCGGGCGCAGCGCGCCGGCCGGGCCGGTCAGGATCGGCGTGACGCCGGGTCCGTGGCCAGGCAGCGGGCTCGCCCCGTGCACGATGACGCCAACGGTTACCCAGCCGCGGCGATACCCCATGTTGTACCTGGCGTCGATGTCGTCGACCGCAACCAGGTCCCCCAACACCAGGTCGCCGGCGCCATCCATCCCGGGCGGGGGGAGCTGCAGGTCCAGATCCCAGCTCACGGCCGGCCGGCCGATGCCGTTGCCGGCCAGACGGCTCGGCGCGATCAGCCGCACGCCGACGGTCACCGCGGCGTCGGTGCCGCCGCCCAGGTCAACCGGCAGTTGCGAAAGCAGGCCGGGATCGAGGTTCATGACCGCGACGTCGGAGCGCAGGCCCGCCGGGCGCAGTCCCTGGCCGCACGCGCGCACGGCGACCTCGTCGGCCGGCCGCAGCCGGTCGAGGTCCGCCTGGGAGAGGCCGATGATCACCCGCCCCTCCTCGCCGCGCTTGCCGAGCACCACGCCCCGTGCGCCGGCCGCCTGGCCGGTCCTGACCCGCACCTGGTTGCCGATGCAGGCGTAGCTGGCCAGCGCGTGGCGGGCCGCCGGGTCAGGGTGCACCAGGCAAGCGCCGGGCGCCGCGTGGTCGGCGACCAGCCCGAAGGCCGGGTCGCCCAGCTCCAGGCCCAGCACGATCCCGCCGTCTCCGGTCGGCACGTAGGAGCGGCCGTCACGATCGACCCGGTACGGGGAGCCCCCGAGGCCGGGGTGCTCGACCATGCCGAGCAGGTTCACGGCCACCAACCGCAGCGTCGAATCGGTCATGCGCACTCCCCGGCGTGTAGCCAGCTCACGAGGTTGGCCTCTGGGTCGTCCACCAGATGGAAGGCGTCGGACGGCCCGCTCAGCAGCGTGCTCGGGCCCGGGCCGTGGCCGAACAGCATGCACTGGCCGGTGGAGATGACGCCGATGGTCAGGTAGCCGGACCGGTACCCGCGGCCGTAACGGTGGTCGGCGTCGTCCAGCGCCACGATGTCGCCGATGCGTAGCCCCTCCAGCCCGAGCGAGAGATCCTCGCCCAGGCCCTGGTACGCGCCCATCAGGTCGGTGTTGGCGTACTCGGATGCCATCCCCGCGCCCGCGCCGATCGCCTCGGCCGGGACCCGCGCGGCGACGTGCACCTCCAGCCTGCCGTCCGGCCGGGTCCCGCCCGGCATCCGGGCCAGCAGGTCGGGGTCGCAGTTCTTGACCCTGATCGCCGGGTGATCGTCCAGCGCGAGCCCCTGACCGCAGGCGACCACGGTCACCGGGTCGCCGGAGGTGAGGTTGGCGGCGGCCGCATCGGTGAAGTCCACGAGCACGTAGGCGTGCTGGCCGATGACGTGGCCGAGCGCGCCGGCGGCGGGGCCGCCGGCCACCCGCACCTGGTTGCCCACGCAGGTCAGAAACTGCAGCGCCATGTTCGCCGCGGGGTCGCGGTGCCGGATCGACGCGCCGGGCTCGAGATGGTCGGAGGCGTAACCGGTCGCCGGGTCGGCGCAGTGCACGCCGAGGGTGACCCCGCCCATCCCCGGGAGCAGGAACGGCTGGCCGTCGGGTCCGACCCGGTATCCATGGCGGTCGGCCAGCGCGGGCCAGACCTCGCCCGACAGGACCTGCCGGACCAGCCGGCCCGCGTTGGTCGCGGCCTTCACCGCACGTCCGCCCCATCCGCGCCAGCCGCGTCCGCCCCGTCCGCGCCGAGCGGGAAGTCCACCCAGGCCCGGCGGCGGAACGAGGACTCGAACGCGTTGATGGTCTCCTGCACGAGCGCGCCCTGGGCGAAGTCACCCTGGCCGGCCCGGCCGTCGTCGAGTATCTCGCCGATGAAGTCGCTCACCAGGTTGGAGTAGAACAGGTACTCCCACGGCTCGCCGGAGTGGCCGCCCGGCGGGAAGTACTCCTCCGGGATCTGCGCCTCGGTGAACTCGACGGCGTCCTTGCGGGCGGTCCTGATCGTCTGGCAGATGCCGAACTCGTCCACCAGCCGAACGATCACCGCGCCCTCGGAGCCGTAGATGCGAGCCTCGATGCCCGGGTAGTTGCCGACGGTCACATAGGAGGACTGGATCGAGGCCAGCGCCCCGCCGCCGAACTCGGCGATCCACATGTCGCCGTCGTCGATGTTGGCCCGGGTCATCTGCCCGGTGTCGCGGATCATCCGCTCGGGCACGAAGTTGCGCATGGCGCCGACCACCGCTGTCAGCGGCCGGCCGAGCCACCAGTGCATGATGTCGATGATCGGGGCGCCGTAGCCCTCGATCGAGGACACCGCGATCTGCGCCGGGTCAGCGGCGGGGTCGAACTGGCGCAGCGGCGTAGCCGGATCGATCCACTGACTGTTCTGCTCGAAGCCGTTGAACATGTACGGCTCTCCCACGAACCCGGAGTCGATCAGCTGCTTCGCATACAGCACAGCCGGGGCGTAACGAAAAGTGAACCCGAGTTTCGTCCGCAGTCCGCGTACTCGCGCCAGCTCAGCAGCATCCCGTGTCCTGCGGTAGTCCATGTGCACGGGCTTCTCGCAGAGCACGTGCTTGCCGGCCGACAGCGCGTCCCAGGAGATCTCGAAGTGCGGGCGGTTCCCCGTCACCACGTCCACGACGTCGATGTCCGGGTCCTCGAGCAACTCCCGGTAGTCGGCTGTGGTGCGCGGCACCGAGAAGCTGGCGGCGGCCGCGGCCAGCGCGGCCTCGTCGACGTCGGCCAGCGCCACCACCTCGGCCCGGGGATCCCGCAGCCAGCCGGGGATGTGCGCGACCTGCGCCCAGCGCCCGGTGCCAACGACCGCGACCCGGATCCTGTCTGTCATCCTGCGTTCCACCTCTCAACGGCCGATTGTCGACAATCAACGATTGTCCCTGGTCGGCGCGCCGGGCGTCAACCGCCGAGTTCCTCCCCAGCACCTCCGGCTGGCCTGTAAAGACCATATAACGGCCGGACTCTGAGTATTGACGCGCCGACCTGGCCGTTTCTACAGTAAGGCCAAGTTGTCGACAATCGACGAGAGGGGCGATCGATGTCCCGGGCCGCACGGATCAGGATCGCCAGCGCGGGCGTCATCGCCCTCGCCATCGTCGCCGCTGGATGCGGCGGCTCGGCCACGCCCAGCGGGCTCGGCAACTCGGGCTCCGGCTCCGGGTCGTCGGCCAACACGCTGGTCATCGCCAACGCGGTCAAGGTGGACACGCTCGACCCCGAGGCCAACTCGGTGAACGAGTCGATCTGGCTGGACCAGAACCTCTACAGCCGGCTGCTCCAGCCCAACGCCACCGGCACCGCCCTGCTGCCGGACCTGGCCACGTCCTGGACCATCGCCCCGGGCGGCCTGACCTACACCTTCCACCTGCGGCCGGACGCCAAGTTCTCCAACGGCAGCCCGGTCACGGCCAGCGACGTCGTGTACTCGATCAACCGGTCCCGCGCGTTCGCCGGCGGCTGGGGGTTCCTGCTGACCGCGGTGAAGACGATCGCCGCGCCGAGCGCGCACACGGTCGTGATCACCCTCTCGCAGCCGCACGCGCCGCTGCTGGCCGACCTGGCGATGTACGCGTACTCGATCGTCCCCGAGAGCCTGGTCAAGTCGGAGGGCGCGTCGTTCTTCCAGCACCCGGTCGGCAGCGGCCCGTTCAAGGTCACCTCCTACAACCCGGACAGCGAGGTGGACCTGGCCCGCAACCCGTACTTCTACGGGACCAAGCCAAAGATCAGCAAGGTCAGGGTGCTGATCGTGCCCGATGACAACACCCGCGTGCTGATGCTGGAGAGCAAGAAGGCCGACATCATCGAGAACCCGCCGGGCAACCTGGTCCAGCAGATCGACAAGACGCCCGGGCTGAGCGTGCAGCTCTTCCCGTCCACCCGGGTCGACATCATCCAGCTCGACGAGCACTTCGCGCCGTTCAAGAAGACGCTCGTGCGGGAGGCGCTGAACTACGCGATCAACCGGAAGGCGATTGTGCAGCTCGCCTACCAGGGCCACGCCACCGAGGGCGCGTCGTTCATGCCGTACCAGATGAAGTTCTTTGACTCGAGCATCGCGCCCTATCCGTACGACCCGGCCAAGGCCAAGCAGTTGCTGGCCCAGGCCGGCTACCCGCACGGGTTCAGCGCCTTCCTGATCACGGTCAGCGGCGACGTGGCCGGCCAGGCCGAGGCGATCGTGCTCAAGTCGGAGCTCGCGGCCGTCGGCATCAACATCAACATTCAGGCGTACGAGCTGCTGACGGCCTACAACAAGGAGGACGACGGCCACTCGGAGCTCGGCGAGCGCTACTGGACGAACGACATCATCGACCCGGACGAGGTCGCGACGTTCGGTGCCGACTGCCAGGGCGGGGCCAACGCCTTCAACAGCTACTGGTGCGACAGCCAGGTCAACAACCTGGTCACCCAGGCCCGCGGCGAGCTCAACGACAGCACCCGGCAGCAGATGTACGACCAGATCCAGCAGATCGTCTACCAGCAGTCGCCGTTCATCGTCGTCGATTACAGCCCGTACCGCTACGGCGTGGGCAACTGGGTGCACGGGTTCCACGTGACGCCGCTCGGCAACTACGACCTGTCCCTGGAAACCCTCACGGTCGGCTCGCACTAGGGGATGCCAGCATGAGCCGCTTCGGGTCGCTCCCCCGGCGACTCGTCCACCTGGTCATCGTCCTGTTCGGGATCACGCTGGTGACGTTCTTCCTGCTGCGGCTGATCCCGGGCGATCCGGCGCTGGCCATCCTGGGCAGCAGCTACACCCATACGCGGGCCGTCGCGATCGACAACTTCCTCGGCCTGAACCGGCCGATCTGGACGCAGTACGGCCTGTTCATGGGCCGGCTGTTCCACGGCAACCTGGGCTACTCGTTCTTCTACAACGAGCCGGCCACGACGGTGATCAGCCAGCACGTCGCGCCCACGCTGTTCCTGGTCGTGTACAGCGCCGTGCTGGCCGCGCTGATCTCGTTCCCGATCGGCTTCGTCGCCGGGCTGCACCGCGGCGGCGTGCTCGACCAGTCCTCCCGCATCTTCTTCACGCTGAGCTTCGCGATGCCCGCGTTCTGGCTCGGCATCATCCTCATCCTGCTGTTCAGCGTGCACCTGCACGTGTTCCCGATCAGCGGGTTCGGATCCGGGTTCATCGGCCACCTGTACTACCTGTTCCTGCCGGCGCTGACGATCGCGCTCGGGTTCTCGACCGTGCTCGTCCGCAGCCTGCGCTCGGCCACGATCGCCACGCTGCAGGCCGAGTTCATCGACACCGCCCGGATGAAGGGCATCCGCTGGCCCCTGGTGCTGTGGCGGCACGTGTTCCGCAACGCGATCCTGGCCGTGGTCGCGGTCTACGGCGTCAACCTGGCGTACCTGATCAGCGGGACGGTCCTGGTCGAGAACGTGTTCTCGCTTCCGGGCCTGGGCACCCTGCTGGTCAGCTCGGTCTCCGACCGCGACTACCCGGTGGTGCAGGGGGTCACGCTGCTGTTCGCGGTGCTCATCGTCGCGATCAACCTGCTGACCGACATCGTGCAGGCCGCGCTGGACCCGCGGGTCGGACAGGAGATCGGCGCATGAGCGAGGCGGGAAAATGAGCACCGCGTGGGCGGCCAGCCCGTCCGAGCTGCTGATGCGGGCCGCCACCAAGGCGGCCGGGCGCCGCCGCAGCCCGATCCGGCGGCGGCTCACACTGATCGCCGGGCTGGTCATGCTCGGCATCGCGATCCTGGCCGTGTTGCTGGCGCCTGTGCTGGTCAGCCAGTCCCCCACCACCATCGACGCGCTGCACCCGCTGGTGCCGCCGCTGACAGCGGGCCACCTGCTCGGCACCGACCAGTACGGCCGCGACATCCTGGCCCGCATCCTGTACGGCGGCCGGATCGACCTCGCGATCGCCTTCGGAGCGACCAGCGTCACCCTGGTCGGCGGCACGTTCATCGGCCTGGTGGCCGGCTACCTGGGCGGGCGCGTGGACAGCGTCCTGATGCGCCTGGTCGACCTGTTCTTCGCGTTCCCGTTCCTGGTCCTGATCATCGCGATCGTCGCCATGCTCGGGCCCAGCATCTTCAACATGTTCATCGCGATCTGGATCACGAGCTGGGTGAGCTACGCGCGGATCATGCGGGCGCAGACGGTCGTGGCCAAGAAGCAGCAGTACGTGCTGGCCGCCCGGGCACTCGGCTACGGCCCGCTGCGGGTCATGTTCCGGCACATCCTGCCCAACACCGCGTCCGCCGTGATCATCTTCTCGATGGTCGACGCTGTCGGGAACATCATCCTGGCCGCCTCGCTCGGCTTCCTCGGCCTTGGCGCCCAGCCGCCATCGCCCGAATGGGGCGCGATGATCTCCGACGGCCAGAACTACATCCTCTCGTCCTGGTGGCTGGCCACCATGCCCGGCCTTGCCGTGGTCTTCGTCGGGGTCGCGTTCAGCCTGATCGGCGACGGCCTCGCCGACCTGCTCCGGGCGGGCGAGAGATGACCGGCGCTCCCCTGCTCACGGTCCGCGACCTGCACAGCTACCTGGCCACCAGCCAGGGCGTGGTCCGTGCGGTCGACGGGGTGTCGCTGACCGTGCACGAGGCCGAGATCCTCGGCATCGTCGGCGAGAGCGGCTGCGGCAAGACGGTCACCTGCCGCACGATCATGGGCCTCATGCCGGCCGGCACCCTGCACGCCAGCGGCGAGGTGATCTATCACCCGCACGGCGAGCGGAGCATCTTGTCCGCCCGTCCAGCGGAACTCCAGACGCTGCGCGGCGCCCACCTGGCCATGATCTTCCAGGACCCGATGACCGCGCTGAACCCGGTGCGCAGCATCGGCGACCAGTTGCTCGAGGCCGTCACGTCGCACGCCAGGCTGTCCCGGGCGGAGGCCAGGGCCCGCGCCATCGGGCTGCTGGAGCGGGTCGGCATTCCCGCCCCGGCCCGGCGGATGCGCGACTACCCGTTCCAGTTCAGCGGCGGCATGCTGCAGCGGGCGCTGATCGCGATCGCGCTCGCGTCCTCGCCCCGGCTGCTGCTGGCCGACGAGCCCACCACCTCGCTCGACGTGATCATCCAGGATCAGATCCTCAGCCTGCTGCTGGAACTCCAGCAGGACACCGGCATGAGCATGATCCTGGTCAGCCACGACCTCGCCGTGATCACCGAAGTCTGCGACCGGATCGTGGTCATGTACGCCGGCCAGGTGGTCGAGGAGGGCACGGTGGCCGACATCATCACCGCGCCCCGGCACCCCTACACCCAGGCTCTGCTCGACGCGCTGCCCCAGGCCGGGCAGCGGGGACAACTGCGCAGCATCCGCGGGTCGCCGCCAAGCCTCATCGACGTGCCGGACGGCTGCCGGTTCGCGCCGCGGTGCCGGTTCGTCACCGACGATTGCCGGTCCTGGGACACCGAGCTCATCGAGACCGGCGACCCGGAGCACACGGCCCGCTGCTGGCGGCAGCACGAGATCGAGAGGGCGGACGCATGGCAGCAGGAGCAGCGGGAACAGCAGGAACAGCAAGGGAGCGGCTCGGGGTAGGTGTCGTCGGCGCGGGACGCTGGGCGGGACTCGCCCACCTGCCGGGCTGGGCGCGGGACGAGCGGTGCGCGATCGTGGGCATCTGCGACCGCGAGCCGGACCGGGCCGCCGCCGCGGCGCAGCGCTACGGCGCGCAGATCGCCACCGACGACTACCGGGTACTGCTGGAGCGGGACGACATCGACATCATCGACGTCGTCACCCGCGACGACGCGCACTTCGAGATCAACACGGCGGCCGTGGCGGCGGGCAAGCACGTGCTCAGCGAGAAGCCGGTCGCGCACGATTACCGGGACGTCGCGAACGTCGCCGAGCAGGCCAGGCAGAAGGGACTGAAGACCAAGGTCGGATTCACGTTCCGGTACAGCCCGGCCATCCGGTACCTGAAGGACCTGCTGAGGAAGGGCGACCTGGGCACCCCGTTCATCTACAACGCGTACGAGCAGAACTCGCAGTGGCTCAATCCCCGGTCCGCGCTGCGCAGCCAGCAGCGCGTCAACGACGGCCCGATCCGGGTGGCCTCGCTGGAGGGCTACGGTGCCCCGGTGATCGATATCGGTCACTGGTTCATGGAATCCGACCTGACCGCCGTGGTCGGCGTGCTGCGCAACTTCGTCCCGGAGCGGATGATCGCCGCCACAGGAAAGATGGCCCGCACCAACATCGATGACGGCGACATCTTCATCGGCGAGTTCGCCAGCGGCGCGATCTGCTCGGTGCAGAGCAGCTTCGTCACGGTCGGGAACTACCCCGGGATCGAGGTTCGCGTCTACGGCAGCGAGGGCGCCGCTGTGGCCCGGCTGATCGAGGAGTTCGGCGTCTGCGAGACACTGAAGATCGCCAGGCCCGATGACGTGGAGTTCCGCGACGCCGAGGTCCCGGCCCGCTACTACCCGCCGGGCGGCAGCCCGCGCGAGTCGTGGCGGACCCTCTACTACGCCAACCTCACGGCGAACTTCGCCAGCGAGGTGCTCGGCGAGATCGAGGGAAACGAGGGCAACTTTGACGACGGGCTGTGGGTCCAGGAGGTCATCAACGCGGTGGAGATCTCGCATCACGAGCGCCGCTGGGTGAACCTGCCGATCGCCGCCCCGTACGCCGCAACGGAGGCTGACACCGCATGACCGCACAACAACTTGTTCGCTGGGGCATCATCGGGACCGCGAACATCGCCAGGGCGCAGTTCCTGCCCGGCCTGCGGGAGGCGGGCGGCGACGCGGCGGCGGTGGCGGGCCGCGACCTGGCCCGCGCCGAGCAGTTCGCCGAGGCCAACAAGATCGGCCGGGCCGTCGAGGGCTACCAGCGCCTCATCGACGACCCGGAGATCGACGCGCTGTACATACCGCTGCCGAACTCGCTGCACGCCGAGTGGACCATCCGCGCCCTCGAGGGCGGCAAGCCGGTGCTGTGCGAGAAGCCGCTGTGCGGCACGCTGCCGGACACCGAGCGCGTGCTCGAGACGGCCCGCCGCACCGGGACTCTGCTGTGGGAGGCGTTCTCCTTCCCGTTCCATCCGCAGCTCGAGCGGATCGCCGCCCTGGTCGCCGACGGCGCGATCGGCGAGCTGATGGAGATCAAGTCCAACTTCCACTTCCAGATCCGCAACCCCGCCAACATCAGGCTGTCCGGCGCTCTGGAGGGCGGCGCCCTGCTCGACGTCGGCTGCTACCCGGTGCGGCTGGCCCAGGAGTTCTTCGGCCCCGATCCCGTGTCGGCCTGGGCGCGCTCGACGTGGGGCGGCGAGGACGTCGACGTCGACACCTGGGGCGTGCTCGACTACCCGGCCGGACGCCGGCTCCTGCTATCCAGCGGGTTCGGCCGCTCTTACGACACGTTCACGACGCTGGAGGGAACCGCCGGCCAGATCCGCATCACGAACCCCTTCCACCCTGGCAAAGGCGACAGTTATGAGCTCGTCGCCGCCGGCGCGGAGCCGCGCCGTTTCCCTGCCGCCGACGAAGCGTCGTTCGCCGCGCTCCTCCGGCATATCAACGCGGTTCTCAGCGATAAAACGCAGCCACGGGTGCTCGCGGTCGATACCTCGCTCCCGCTCGCGCGGGCCCTGCATGACCTGGCGCAATCGACCCGCGGTCACGGCTGAGCGGCGGTCCGGCACATCGTGCCCGATGCGCGGCGGCCCGCGTGATTACGTAACGTATTTGTCCTTGCACAAAGCGCTGCGAAGCCTCCCGGCGACTTGCTAGCCTGCCGGTGAAAACAGGCGCCCGGGGTTTTCGGCGGTGCATTTCTTGCGGGGTTCTTTTCGTTTCATGGGGGTTTTCACATGCGTTTAGCGCGCTGTCTGATTATCAGCGGATCGGCCGCGGTCATGGCCGGTTCTCTCGTGCTCGGCGGCGAGGCGATGGTCACACCCCCGGCGAGAACGGGGCCGTCCGCCTCCTTCCTGGCGGCGGCGCGCACCGCGCTGGTCCGCTACCTGCACACCGCGCACCCGCAGATCGCGCTGGTCCGGCCGGGCGGACCGGCGACCGGCCCGGCAGCGCCGGCCGCGCCGGCAGCGCCGACAGCGCCGGCCGCGCCCAGCCGCGGCGCTGGCAAGCTCGCCAAGACCGCCGCGACGGCGCACACCAGCTCGTACAACTGGTCCGGCTACGCCGACGTGTCCGGCACCACCGGAACCTTCACCGAGGTCAGCGGGCAGTGGCAGACCCCTGGCGTACGCTGCAGCCGCGAAGACGAGATCGTCTCGAACTGGGTCGGGCTGGACGGGTTCGCCGACTCCACCGTGGAGCAGGACGGCACGGTCGGCTGGTGCTTCGAGGACACGCCCACGTATTTCACCTGGTACGAGATGGCGCCGGCGGGAACCGTCGAGGTCGGCAAGGCGGTCCGGGCCGGCGACCGGATCACCGCGAGGGTGCTGCGCGAAGGCACGAGGTTCAAGCTGTCGCTGACCGACGCGAACCATCCGGCCAACGGCTTCTCGGTGACCAGGACCTGCTCGTTGTCCGCCTGCAAGGTCACCAGTGCCGAATGGATCTGCGAGCGGCCGGCCTACCCCACGACCGGCATCGCGCCGCTCGCCCGCTACACGCCCTGGAAGCTGCTGGACGCGACCGAGACGGCCCGCGGCGTGACCGGAACGATCTCCAGCTTCTCCCCCAGCTACCGGATCGCGATGAACGATTCCACGAACTCCTACGGCCTGTCAGCGCCGTCCGTGATCGGCGGCGGCGGCACCATGTTCAGCACGCGCTGGCGGGACAGCTACTAGCCGATCAGGTATCCGGCCGCGATCTCGCGATGCTCGGCCGGAGTGCCGAGCATGAGCTCGGTCGACTTGGCCCGCCGGTAGTAGAGGTGGGCGTCGTGCTCCCAGGTGAAGCCGATGCCGCCGTGGATCTGGATGTTGTCGGCGGCGGCCCGGAAATACGCCTCGGAGCAGCAGGCCTTCGCCAGGCTGGCGAGCAGCGGCAGCTCGTCCGATCCGTCCTGCGCTGCCCACGCCGCGTAATAGGCCGCCGACCGCGCCGACTCGACCTCGAGCAGCATGTCGGCGCACATGTGCTTGATCGCCTGGAAGCTGCCGATCGGCCGGCCGAACTGCATCCGGATCTTCGCGTACTCGACGCTCATGTCGAGGCACCGCTGTGCCCCGCCGACCTGCTCGGCCGCAAGCGCCACAGCCGCCAGCCGCAGCGTCGCGGCCACGACATCCCCGGCGCTGCCCTCGGCCCCGATCAGCCGGGCCGGCACCGCCT
>Ga0335072_10006951_pt1 | contig 16513 bp, 20 predicted proteins | sample Lox_Sample_21_FD_206725 | JGI IMG/M metagenome (GOLD analysis project Ga0335072, IMG submission 206725) | Soil microbial communities from Loxahatchee National Wildlife Refuge, Florida, United States - Lox_Sample_2.1 | ecosystem: Environmental > Terrestrial > Soil > Wetlands | place: USA...
GACTTCTAAACCCGCCCGGGAAACATTTCCGGATTCGAAACCCCGGCAGAACATTGCCGGGGTTTTCTTTTGCCCGCAAAATGGGCCCAGAAACGTTAGTGAGCCGATGACCATCCTCGAGACTCGGAGGCTTATCCTCCGCGAATTCGTGGCCGACGACGCCGACGCGCTGGCGCGCGTGCTCTCCGATCCTGAGACGATGCGCTACTATCCCGCGCCCTACGACCGGGCCGGGGTCGAGGACTGGATTGCGTGCAATCGGCAGCGCTATCGCGCAGACGGCGTTGGGCTATGGGCGATGGTTTTGAAAACGAGCACCGAAGTGATTGGAGATTGCGGCGTTCTGCGGCAGGAGGTCGAGGGCAAGTACTTTTTCGAGATTGGATATCATCTGCAGCGCGATCTGTGGGGACAGGGACTGGCCACGGAAGCAGCTATGGCGTGCCGGGATTGGGCGTTTGCGCATTTGAAGGTTGATCGCGTGATTTCGCTGATCAGGCCGGAGAATTTAGCGTCGCGGCGTGTGGCCGAGCGCAACGGGATGACGATGTGGAAGGAAGTCGAATGGCGCGGGTTGCAGCATTGCGTGTATGCGATCGAGAGGCTGCGGCGGCCAAGTGTCTAAATATCAGATTGACGATCCGTGACTCGATGTCTTAACCAACGCCCGATGTTCTTCAGCTAAACTCAATAGGCGAGACGGGGTGCATGCGCAAAGCCACAATTCTGTTTAATCCCAACTCTGGACGGGGCCGGAAGCGGCGAGACCGAGAACTGGACATTGCCATCGGCGTGATCCAGTCAGCGGGCGTGCATACCGACCTCACCGTGTGCCGGTCGAGCGAGGAGGCGACGATTCACGCGCGCTACGCGGTGGCCGCGGGGAGCGACACCGTGTTTGCCTGCGGCGGGGATGGAACGATTCACGACGTGATTCAGGGACTGGCGCAGACGCCGGTTGCACTCGCCATCCTTCCATACGGGACGGCCAATGCTTTGGCACACGATCTGGGAATTCCCTTTCGCCCGAGCGACGCGGCGCGCGCAGCCGTCAATGGCACTGTGAAGCGCATACCGCTGGGGCACGTGGAGTATCACGATTTTCATGGGAAGCCAGCCGCTCGATACTTTACGGTGGCGGCGGGGATCGGCGTCGACGCGCATCTGTTTTATAAGCTGACGGCGCAGCTCAAGAACAGCTCGGGGATGGCGGCCTATTACATGAAGGCGTGGCAGCTGTGGGCGACGCATCGCATGCGCCGGTTCGAGGCGGAATACTCGAACGGCACCGGGCACAAACAGACTGCACTGCTGACCGAGTTACTGGCTGTGCGGATCCGGTTTTTTGGAAACGTGCTGAGAGAGTTGGTGCCGGGAGCGCATCTGGATTGTCCGGACCTGCGCACGGTGATGTGCCAAACCTCGAGCCGCAACGCTTATTTGCAGTATGTGGCGGCGGCGCTGCTGGGGTGGCGGGAGCGCAAGGTGAAAGGGATCGACCTGGTAAGTTGCTCGGAAATTTCTTGTCAGTTGCCGGAAGCGGCGCGGGCCAAGGAACACAGCGACGACCGCGTGTATATCGAGGCCGATGGCGAATTGCTTGGGCGCCTGCCGGTCCGAATGACAATGCAGCCGGATGCATTATCGCTGGTGGTGCCGGGAAGGGCGAATTGAAGGTGTCCGAAAATACCATATTCAATGCTGGTATTGAGTATGGAATAATTCAGACATGGAGACGGCGCGTAAAATCACGGTGGAAATACCGTCTTCCCTTCTGGAAAAAGCACAGCGAGCGAGCGGTACAGGGATCACCCAAACCATTCGAACGGGACTTCAACTAGTCGCAGCGTCTGAAACCTACGCTCGTCTTCGACAGCTGCGAGGCAAGGTTCACTTCGCCCGCACCGCGGCTGAACTGAAAGCCGACCGGTGATCGCCGCCGACACGAATACATGGATCGCCTTTTTCCAGGGCAGTCCTGGCCATGACACGGATCTACTGGACCGAGTTCTGGAAGATCGGCAGGTCGTGATGGTTCCTGTCGTCCTTGCCGAATTGCTGAGCGATCCCAACCTCTCTCCCGCGGTAGCGGAAACACTGACGGCCGTGCCCATGATGGAAATCGAAGCGGGCTATTGGGAGCGAGCGGGAATATTGCGATCGAAAGTCATAGCTAAGGGCCGCAAGGTTCGTCTCGGAGATGCACTCATTGCACAGAGCTGCATAGACGGTGAGGTTCTGCTTCTGACGCGAGACCACGACTTCCGGGGGTTCGCCAGCGCTGCGCGTTTGGACGTTGTGTTCCGCTCGTGAGGAGGGTACGCGGGTGACCGCTAAGCGATTTTCTTTTCGCCTTCTTTCTGATTTCGCGGTTTCCCTTCGTCTTCACGGTTCTGTTCTTTCTCATGGATCGCGACATCGGATTTCGGCTCGTCTTTGAGCTTTTCTTCTGCGGTAGCCTTCGGGATCTGGCTCTTTCCACTGCTTCCTGCTTGTGCGTTGGTATCAGTGGAACCGGCAGCTTGTGGCTGTTTTGATTTCTCGTCGCCGCCTTCCGCCTGTTTATCCACTGTCTCTTTGCGTCTCCTCCGTCTGGGCTTTTCGGCGTCAAGTTCGTTGGCAACAGCTTTCTTCGCCGATTCCTCCGCCTTTTGCGCAATCGTCTCTTCCATTTTCTTCGCGGCTGAGGAGAGCAAGCTGTGGATTCTTATGCGAAGGGCTCGACCGCGAACATCGCTGGCATTTCCGGCCTGCTGGAGATAAGGAGCCAGTTGCTCGTCGTCGGCTATACCTTTGTCTTTGAGAAACTGCAGGATGGCCGCACTCTGCGTGTCAACTGTTTCCAGCGCCTCGAGCAATTCGTTCAGCAACTCGTCGGAAATATCGGTTTCCATGTTTTGCTCCCCGGGCTCGTGCTCGAAGTTCAGTCCGAGCATTTGTCGACTCGCTCTTCGCAGCCCAGTGCTTGGATGCGCAGAAAGCTACAAGTGTTCCGCCGCAACCATCGGCCCGCCCGAGTGCCACTGAGGACGCGGGCGGATTTCTAACCCGTCCGAGTCGGCTGTGTTATAACCATCCCAAATGCCCACCGGCCGCCAAGGCTCCATCCGACTTTTTCGTTTCCGTGGGATCGATGTCTTCCTGCACTGGTCGTGGTTTGTGGTCGCGATGTTCGAGATCAGCGGTCGCACGCGGAGCTACTCATCGATTGGATGGAACGCCGCCGAGTATCTGGGACTTTTTCTGATTGTCATGCTGCACGAGTTCGGTCATGCGCTGGCGTGCCGGCAAGTTGGAGGACGAGCTAATCAGATTATCCTTTGGCCGCTGGGCGGAGTGGCGTATGTCGATCCGCCACCGCGGCCGGGCGCAACCCTGTGGAGCATCGCGGCCGGGCCGCTGGTTAATGTGGCGCTGTTTCCGATTCTTGCCAGCGCGTTCCTGCTCGCTCGCTCACTTGGATGGGCGCAAAGCTCGCCCGATGTTTACCGGTTGCTTTCTGCTGTTCTGTGGATTGATGTCCTGCTGTTCGCGTTTAACATCCTGCCCATTTACCCGCTGGATGGCGGGCAAATTCTGCGCGCGTTGTTATGGTTCCCCCTGGGTCGCGCGCGCAGTCTGATGGTCGCGACCATACTTGGCTTCGTGGGAATCGTTGGCTTCTTCGGATTGGCGATCTGGCTTCGGTCGGGCTGGTTCGCCATTCTTGCGGTTTTCATGCTGCTCAATTGCTGGGGCGGGTTGCAATACGCGCGGGCCCTGTTGCGTCTGGACAAGTTGCCGCGGCGCGAGGGCTTCGCCTGCCCGGCCTGCAAGGCCGCGCCTCCGATTGGTGATGTGTGGGGCTGTGGGCGATGCGGCAATCGCTTTGACACATTTCAGAGCAAAGGTATTTGCCCGTCGTGCGGGGCACAATTTCCAACGACGCTCTGCATGGAATGCGGCGTGGCCCACCCCATGAGCGAGTGGACCGTTCCCCTAACCGCGGTAAGTTCGACCTTCGCTTCGACGACACCCTGAATTCATTGGAACCTGTCACCCATTTCCTGTTTGGCGCAAACCTGGGCCGGGCCGGGCTGAACCGCAAAACGGCGCTGGCTACGGCCACACTAACGCTGGCGGCCGAGGCGGCCGATCTTGACGTGCTGAGCCGCTTTGGAGGACCGGCATTCGGGTTGAATCATCATCGCGGATTCACGCATTCATTTCTTGGTGTTCCGATCGTTGCGGCGGTGGTCGTGGGATTTGTTTATCTCATCTGGCGGTTGCGTGGACGCCCCATAAAAAATCCGAGTCTTCCGCCGCGCTGGGGAGTGCTGTTTCTGTTCGCTTGCGTGGCTGGACTGAGCCACATTCTTCTCGATTACACGAACAATTATGGCGTGCGGCCCTGGTGGCCGTTTTCCGAGCGCTGGATCTCGTGGGATATCGTTTTTATCGTCGATCCCGTAATCCTGTTGGCGCTGATCCTTGGATTGGTGGTTCCAAGCTTGTTCTCTTTGATCAATGAAGAGATCGGCGCGAAGCAGAAAGGACCGCCCGGGCGAGTTGCTGCCACGGTCGCGTTAGTCGTGGTTGTCGGGTGGTGGGGACTGCGCAACTATGAACATGGCCGCGCGGTGGCGGCGCTTGAGGCACGCAGCTACGAGTCTTCGTATCCGCTGCGGGCTTCGGCGTTCCCTTCTGTGATCAATCCATTTCGCTGGCATGGGGTGATCGAGGCGCCGGCATTTTACGCGACGATGGACGTGGATTCGCTGACGCCGGAAGTTGATCCGGCAGACACGATGAGGATTCATCACAAGCCGGAAGAGACTCCGGTTACGCTGGCCGCCAAAGAGAGCTACCTGGGCCGAGTGTTTTTAAGTTGGGCGCAGTATCCGATCACAGAGACAGAGAAGGTCGAGAGCGACTCGAACTGGGGCGCGGCTTACGTGGTGCGGCTGCGCGATCTTCGTTACTACGACCCCGAGGCAACAAGGGCAGCGCTGGGCGCGGTGGTGGTGCTCGATCGCAAGCTGAAAGTGCTGCGCGAACAGTTTGGGATGCGATCGGCGCCGGCGCGAGATGTGAGAACGCGATAGCGCCGATGTTGGTTCGCGCAAGGCAAGTCTGCTCGCACTAATTTGCCGGTCGATTCGCCGGGAAGAGCCCTGCCTGTTTCAGCACGGAGAGCATGTCCCACGCGCTCCACTCTTCGGACATTTTCCCAGCTTTAAAGCGAAAAATAGTGATTCCCGAAATCCTGATTTTTTTGCCGGTTGCGGGGAAGCCCATTCCGGCTTGGGTGTTGGTGCCCCAGGCCGTCCAACGCACGGCGACCAGATCGCCTTCGGCGACCATTTGATTGACCTTCATCTGCATATCGGGCATGGCGGTGCGTTCGTCGCGAGCAGCGGCCATGTCTTCAGCGAGCGTGTAATCGCCGTTGGAACCGTGGGCGACGAAATCGGGGGTATGCGAGTCGGAGTATTTTTCGAGTTTGCCGGGGCTGAGCACGTCTTCGAAGAATGAACGCGCGACCGCCTTGTTCTTTTCCTGCTCGCTTGTGGTCTGAGCGGAATTGGGAATCGAGAGCGCAAGAAGCAAGAGGGGCAGAACGAAAGCAGTATTTTTGAGCATAAGGACTCCTTGGTGAGTGCAGTATTGTTCGTCGCGCATTAGTGTAACATATGTTACATTAAATAGAGACGAGAAATGGCACGACCACCCGATCCGCGCATTCGCGCCCGGCTTCGCGAGCAGGCTGTCGATTACGTGCTTTCACACGGTATGAACGATCTCGCCCTGCGGCCACTGGCGAAGGCCCTTGGGACCAATGCGCGCATGCTGGTCTATCACTTCGGTTCGCGGGAAGGGCTGATGCGCGAGATCCTGTTTGGCTTGCGCGAACGTGAGGGTGCCCGCATGCAAGCCTGGTTCCAGGACGGGAAGAAACCACACACGCTATCCGAGTTCTTGCGCTGGCTCTGGCGTCGGCTGAGCAAGATATCCAAGCCGGCTCACCTGCAACTGCTTTTCGAGTTGTACGCGCTCGCGCTCCGTCACCCGAAGGATTATCCCGGCGTCCTCGAAGATCCGCTCGTCCACTGGAAAGCAGTCACAAAGAGGACATCCCGGCAATCGAAAACCCACGATGCGATGGCTACGCTGCTTCTGGCCGCGACTCGAGGGCTGCTGCTCGATTTATGCGCGACGGGGGATCGGGCGCGAACGGAAGGAGCCCTCAATCTGCTGGCTCGTTTTGTGGAATCAAGTGATGCGACGACGAAAGGGAAGAGTCGCTTATCCAAGCCACGCGGGTCACATCACTCGCGAAACAAGAAACACGAGCATTAAGAGAAGACCATCCACAATCAACAGCAGCGATACGACCCAAACCAGGGCGAAGATCCAGGCCTTGTCAGCGGCGGGCGGCGTGATTCCGATAATGCCATGAAGCCAGTCGAGCGAGGTGCTGACGCGGGCGGGCGGCAGTAGCCGGAGGGCGATGGCGGCGGCAAATGCCACCATAAGCAGGTTGAAGACGATAATGCCAGTCATCTTTAAGTTTTATCGGATAGCGGTGCCGTTACATTAGTAGAATCCAGCACCGGGTACACTTTCAAACTGTAACAGTGCCACGGATTTTGGTCTCTTGACCAATGTGGGGCGTACGCGCCAAAATCAGATGTCTAGTGAGGAAACCATGCTGGCTTATTTCTTCGTTCTTTTTGCGGTTGCGTCGCGCATGCCATTCATGCCGCATCCCTGGAATTTCACTCCCGTCGCTGCCGCGTTGCTTTATTTCGGCGCTCGGGGCGCTCGCCGGCAGCTCTGGGTTCCGTTTGTGCTGTTGGCCGCTTCTGATGTGGTCCTGACCAAATTCGTCTACGGCTATCCCGTGACCTGGGATCATTACGTTACCTGGGCGTGGTATGCCGCGATTCTCTGGCTCGGCACGAACCTGCGGGAGAGCGCCAGCCTGCGCGACGCCAAGGATTGTCTGCGAGTGGGTGGCGCCAGCCTGGCCGGCTCGGTGTCATTCTTCATTGTCAGCAATTTTGCAGTGTGGGCGTGCTGGGGTGATCTCTACCCGAAAACATTTTCTGGCCTGATGACATGCTATGCCGCGGCGATACCGTTCTTCCGCCACACGCTGGCTGGCGACATGGTCTTCACAACTCTGATGTTTGGAATTCCGGCGGCGGTCGCACTGCTGGCTCGTCCGGATAAGGCGCACAACACTCTGGCTGCCTAGCCAGCCGATTCTTGCTCTTTCCCGCGCAGCGCGGAGTTCGATTTTCCCGCTGCGTTTTTCTTTTGCCTGCTGCGACGCTTGACCATGGTCCAGATGATCCAGGCCGCGAGAATTTCTGCCGCGATGGAAGCGATGAACAAGAGGTGGTGGGTGAAAAAGGTTCCGGTCATGGCCACGATCCTGGGACCAAACCACAAGGTGAGCAAGGCTTCGAGCAGGAAGCGCACGAACCGTCCGGTAAAAATCGCCAGCAGAAAATGCCAGAAATTCATCTCGAAGGCGGCAGCAGCGAGAACTACGGCCTTGAAGGGTGTGGGCGGAGGCAGCATGGCGGGGAACATCAGCGCCCAGAACTCGTGCTTTTCAAATGAGGCGTGAATCTTCGCGAAACGCTCAGCGGGAAGGCGCTTGCGCAACAGCACTTCGCCGCCGGTATAGCCGATGACATAAATCAGGATGCTGCCCAGCGCCGAGCCGACGGCCGCGAGCACTACGTAGAGCAAGAAGCGAGACCGGTCGTTGTAGACGTAGCTGACGAAAATCGCATCGAGGGGCATACCGAGAAAAGAACCATCGACAGCCGCAAAGGCCAACATGCCCCAGGGGCCGAGCGGAGCCAGCACATGCTGAATCCATGCCGCATATTTCTGAATGAAATGTTTAATCTTGTTCAATGAAAATCGTTCCAGTGGAATACAACCAGTTTAATCGGACCATCGAGTGATCAGGTCATCGGACGATCGAAAAATTTGGATGATCCGAATAGTGATACCACAAAAGAATTAGGAGATCTGGCCGACGGAGCCTAGAGACTGATGTCACCCCATCACACCATGTTCGGATGACCCGACTTCGTGCTCTGTCTTTCCTGCGAGCAATTCGAGGGCATGGGGCAGGAGGTCGGCGACCGCCCGCAGTGACTCAACCGCGCCGGCCGGGCTTCCCGGCAGATTCAGGATCAGACTTGTTCCCCGCACGCCACAAACAGCGCGACTGAGCGCGGCGAAACGCGTTTTGCGCATATTGTCGGAGCGCATCTGTTCGGCGATACCCTCCACCAGCTTCTCACAGACGGCGCGCGTTGCCTCGGGCGTCACATCACGCGGAGCGATGCCGGTTCCACCTGTGGTGACGACAAGCCGTGTCGCGCGGCACATTTCAATGAGTTTTTGCTGGATCGCCTCGCTCTCATCGGCAACGATTCCGTGGGCGACAACCCGGAACCCGCGCTCCTCGAGCGCTTCGCAGACCGCTGGACCGGACAGATCTTTCTTCTCGCCGCGCGCGCAGGAATCGCTGACCGTCAGAACCGCAGCAGATTTCTGAGTGAGGGGCTCAGGTGTCGAGGAGGACATCTTCACCCTCAGCCGCCGCATCGCGCTGCGCTTCATCAAGCAGCCGCAGGCCTTCCATGAGCAGGCCTTGTGTATTCAGCGTGGTTGTCTCCTGCGAGGTCTTGCCTTCGAAATCGATTTGGAAGTTGCCCTCGGTCCAGCGCAGCACTTTGAAGACGGCCTCGTCGCCGATAGTGGATCCGTAAACGGCATGCTTAGCCTGCCCCTGGTTGAAATAGATCTCACACTTTTCGTCGGCCTTGGTCATGGTGAGGAGGCAGCTCTTTCGGCCCATCTCCAGCGACTGGACGAGGTCAATGACATTCATCTGAGCGATACTGCCGCGCAGGATGCCATCGGTAGAGCCGGCCCTGGCCATTTTTTCCAGGGCAATGCGATCGACCACGCGCTTGATTCTTCGCACTGCCTCTTTCAGGAAGAAAGGTTTTTCCAGGTGATCTTCGGCTGCTTCCTGGGCCAGGCGCTCGCTGATGTCAGCTTTGTTGGCCATGAGGATCACTGCGATGCCGGCGGTTGCCGGGCGGCTCTTCAGTTTTTCCAGAAGTTGGCGGCCATCCATGCCGGGCATGCGATAGTCGCAGAGCATCAGGTCAGGAGGGTCATCGACGGCCTTGAGCAGCGCATCAGCCGCGTCGCTCGCGGTAGAAACAGCGCCGATTGGGGTAAGGGCCTGCTGGAGCATCCCCAGAACCATCGGGTTGTCATCGACTACCAGGATTTTGACGTTGGTGCTCATGGCCAACTAAGCATTTCCCAAATGATGCCGTGCGTGATTTCTGCGATAATTTCCGCTTTTGCCACCCGACTTGCGCTCAAGAACAACCTCGCGAATCTCGATGCCCTTATCGAGCGCCTTGCACATGTCATAGACGGTCAGGGCCGCGATGCTGGCAGCAACGAGCGCTTCCATCTCTACGCCAGTTTCGGCGGTGGTCTTTACTTTTGAAGCAATAGCCACGCCATTTTCGCATACGCGTAGGGTCACAGCAATGTGACTAAGCGGCAGCGGATGACACATGGGAATCAGCTCTGCCGTTTTCTTCGCCGCCATGATGCCGGCGGTGCGCGCGACTTCAAACGGATCGCCTTTGGGATTCGAAGGCAGGGCCGCGAGCACACTTTGTTTCATGCGCACAAAGGCGCGGGCCTCGGCCTCGCGGGTGGTTTTTTTCTTGCTGGAGACATCGACCATGCTGGCGCGGCCGCGCTCATCATAGTGGGAGAGCTTTTTAGGCATCGGATTCAGGGTATCGCATTTCTTCGGCTGAACTCGGACTTCAAATGCTCCGCTGAAAGAAGGGATGGGCACACCACGAACGGATTCCTCATTTCACTCGGAATGACAACCCCTACTGCTGCCAGTTGACTATCCCTGCTACTGCCAATGACGTTCGGGAATAGCATGGCATTCATCAGCCGGTCAGTACCGAAACCCATTCGCCCGCATCAATCCGCTCGCGATCGGGAGGGATCACCAGATAGCAGTTCGCACATGCCAGAGCCGCGATGTCGCCAGAGCCTTGCCATGCCGCGAGCTCAACCTCGGCGTTCTCGAACTCGCCGGAAATGACGGCCGGCAAGAAGCGGGTGAGGCCAGTTTTGGTCCGGATCTCAGATTTCAGCCGCGCTTTAAGAAAGACAAGCGGCTCGGGGCGGGCACCGGCGAGAGCGGCAATGATCGGCTGAACGAAAAGCCGGAACGTCACCATGGTTGAAACCGGATTGCCGGGAAGGCCAAAAAAATACCTCAAGCAAGACGAGGCAGGCCTGGTCTCTACCAGAGGTTTCTGCGCCATGCCAAAGACAATCGGTTTGCCCGGCTGAATCCGGGCGCCGGTGAAATAAAACTCCGCGTGTAGTTCGCTCAGCACCTGCTCCACCAGGTCATACTTTCCCATCGAAACGCCGCCGGTGATCACCAGCAGATCGCACTTCAGTCCTTCTTCAATCAATTCGCGGAGCCGGCCAGGTCTGTCTGGAGCAATTGGCAGACGCACCGGCTCGGCTCCTGTTTCCTGAATTTGCGTGGCGAGAGAGTACGTATTCGAGTTACGAATCTGCGCAGGCCCGGGAGAGGAGTCGATCTCTACGACCTCGTCTCCGGTAGCGAGAACGGCGACACGCGGCTTGCGGAAGACCTTTAGACGCACCGTGCCGACTGCGGCCGTTAATGCAATCAATGCATGATCGAGCCGACGGCCTCGCTCGATTAGGATTTGCCCGGCGCGCGCCTCGGCTGCGCGCGGAACAAAATTTTCACCACTTCTTACGCTGCGCTCAATCTCGATTTTGTTCCCTGCGGCCTTCGTGTATTCGACCATCACCACTGCGTCGGCTCCCGCAGGCAAGGGCGCTCCCGTCATAATGGAAACGGCCTGGCCGCGATCGAGTTTGATGAATCGGCCTAAACTTTCCGGCGACTCGCCGGCCTTGATTTCTCCAATCAGCTCGAGATGCGCAGGGACGGACTCCACATCCGCCGCACGCACGGCATAGCCATCGCGAGTGGCGCGGGGAAAGGGAGGGAAGTCGCGATCGGCGAGGATCGCCTCAGAGAGAACGCGTCCACGCGCCTCGAGCAGATGGAGGGCTTCGCTCTGGTTGGACCGGCGGCATTCCGCCATTAGCTTCGCCGCGTGATCTTCCACGATCCGGCGAGCCTCTTCGAAGGAGACCACGCCCGCGCGGGCTGAACTGGAGGACATGCAGCGATGATAACCGAGCGTCAGCGAGCGCGGTGGCGGCTGGAGGATCGAACCGGAGTTCGACCGGGTGTGGGGAACATGCGGGCGTCGTAGCGGAGAGGCTGGAGCGGATGCATGGTTAATCTTGCAAAATCAAGGTGCGAAGGATTAATCAGCAAGTTGCTTTCTTCGGGAGCCAGCACCGAAGGAACAAGCAGGAGGCAGTGCTCGGCCCGCACCACGAATTCGTCTCCGAAACGTGCGAGGGCGGGAGGCGCGGCGGCGTCGCGCCAATTGGCGGGCAAATCGGCGGGGTCAATTTTCTGGCGCGGCAGATCGTCGGGAACCTCAGCGACCGCCAACATGAGGTCGCTGGGAGGATCGTCTTTATCGAGGTGCAGAAAGTATTCGAGCATGGCCAGCGAGCGATGCTCGGAAGCATAGCTGAGGCGGGTTCCTGGACTCGACCAGCGGCCGCCGTAACGATAGGCGCCTTCGCCGTCGAACGGAGCGCGCGCAAAGGCGTTCCGGAACACGCGGTAGATGCGGCTCAACTGATGCCGCCGTAGGCAATGCGGCCGAGAATGTTTTCGACCTGGCGGGCTCCGAGTTCGGTGTCGATTGCTTCCACCGGCGCAACCCCGCCGAGCGCGCGGTTTGGACGCTTCAGCCAGTTCGTGGCCCGCTCGCGGCCGCCGAGGAAATCGTGAGCGATAGCTACGATGCGAGCGAGCCGATAAAGCCGGTCGGATTCGTAGCGGGCAAGCCGACCCGTGCGGCGGCGACGCTGCAGGCTGCGCGGAGAAAGATCAAGAGCCCGAGCCAGTTCGGTGAGGGTCAAGCCCGAAGCCCGCATCAATTCCTCAACGACAGCGGGGGGAAAGCCCTCGCGAATTGCATCGCGCATATCGCGATCTGAAGAAAGGGTGCGGCCGAGGGTCTGCTTGCCGCCCAGTTCCGCGACTACGGCTCGAAGTTCGTTTACCATTCTGTCGCTTATTATAGCGACAAATGGCGCTTACAACCAGCCGAGAGCACTCAGCCGCCAGCCATCAGGAAAACCGGCGTCTGTGTCTGTATCCATTCGGCCAGATCGGGATAAAGAACAGTACTTTGCAGTGACTAATTTGGTTGATGGCGGAGGACTGAGCTGAGAGATGATGGCTGAGAGCTGCAACTGAGAACTGAGAACTTGAAGTTTAGTTTCTCGCCAATTCCTGGCCCAGCACCGAGGCATTGCTGGCGAAGCAGAGGCCGGTTTCGAGGTCGACCAAGCCGGAGCGTACCAGTTTGGCGATTTCGGCGTCGAAGTGCTGCATGCCTTCGTTTTCGCTGGCTTTCATGGCATCAAGCAGCGTCCGCCCGGGTCGCTCGCCCTGCTCGACGCAATCGCGCGTCCGTGGGTTCGATTTCAGAATCTCAACCACCGCGATGCGATCGCCGCCATCGTTCCGCGGGACCAGTCGCTGGGCAATGATGTAGCGAAATGTCTTGGCCAGCCGTTCGCGAACGGATTGTTGTTCGTTAGCCGGAAATGAGGTCACGATGCGTTCGACGGTTTTTGAGGCATCGATGGTGTTCATGCTGGAAAGGACGAGGTGTCCGTTTTCAGCGGCCTCGAGCAGAATGTCGAGGGTTTCGCGGTCGCGAATTTCGCCGACCATGATCACGCGCGGGGCCTGCCGGAGGGCGGCACGCAATGCCAGAGAAAAACTGGGCGCGTCGCTGTGCAGTTCGCGTTGATGGACAGTTGACTTCTTGTGCTTGTGTAGGAACTCGATCGGGTCTTCGACGGTCAGGATGTGATAACAGTGCTCGGAATTCATGCGATCGATCAGCGCGGCAAGGGTCGAGGACTTGCCCGATGCACTGCCTCCGGCGACCAGAATGATGCCGTTCCGCACGTTGGCCGCATCCTCAAGTTGCGCCGGCAAGCGGAGAGAGCGAAGAGTCGGAATGACGGTGGGAATCACGCGCATGACAATGGCGCAACTGCCGCGCTGGATGAATACATTGACGCGGAAACGCGCCATGCCCGGCAATCCATAGGAGACATCGCACGAGCCTTGCTCGCGCAGGGTGGTGAGCGCCTGCTTGTTCGAACCGATCAGATCGGCAGCGATACGCCGCGTGTCGTCGGCCGAGAGCATGCCTGAGCCGGCGATTTCGACCGGGGTAAGTTGCCCATGAATCTCGACTTGCGGCAGGCGTCCCGGCGAAAAGATCAGGTCGCTGACCTTTTCGGAGGCGCGCAGCATGCCGGCCAGCAAAGCCGAGGTGGCAATCGCCCCGGTTCCTGCCGCGCCTTCCAAAGCTATCGAGATCGGGGAAGTCCCCGCGCTCGCCATAGAACACACTCCCGCTACATCGAATCTTTGCCACCACAGGGGAGTCGTTCGGAGGGGAAAGTATGAATTGACTGTACCGCGAAGACGAGTTAAACGGCGAGACCGATTAGGTCATACACCTTTGGCAAAACGCAGAAAACAAAAGAGCGGCCGAGATTTGGCCGCTCTTCCAAAGTAACGCGCGAAGGTAACGTCGGCGATAGAACCGCTATTTCTTGACTGGCTTTTTCTTCGTGCCAAAGCCGGTTTCGACCGTCGCGCCAATACTGGCCAGCATCTGCTTGGCGGTGTCGGCCATGGGACCGTTGGGATCAAGCTCCAGATATTTCTGGAAGGCTTCGGCGGTACCGTCGGGAGCAACCATCTTGTTGTCCTTGCCGACCGTAGCCTTGCCGATCAGGTTGATGCCCTTCCAGTAATATGCCAGAGCTTTATTGGGATCGGCGGCGATGGTTTTGTCGAAGGCGGCGTTGGCGTCATCGGCTCGGCCGGCGTTGGTCAGCACGGCGCCCTCGTTGAAGTAGTACATGGCGGCGCCTGCCGGATCGAGTTGCGCGGCCTGATTGTAAGAGGCCATGGCGTCATCGATCTTGCCAGCCTTCGAATAGGACTGCGCCATGTTGTTGTAGTAAGCGGCAAGCGTCTTGTTGTTGTTGGGATCCTTCGCCGCCTGCTCGGATGCCTTGCGCAGATCGATCGCCTTCTGGTAATCGGTGGCGGCCATCTCATAGCGCTTCTTCTTCTCGTCAGGATCGGTTTGCTTCGGCGCGGAGGCCAAATAGGCGTCGCCGAGCTTGAACCAGATCAGGTCGCGCGAGGGATCGATGGCATTGGCATCGTTCAGAGTGGAAATCGCTTTCTCGAAATCTCCGGCATCGGAAGCGGCTTTCGCTTCGGTCAGCTTTTCATTCAGCGACTTGACCGTGTTCTGCTCTTTGGTGACCTTGGCTTGCTGCTCCTGCTGGGCTTTCGCCTGCTCGGCAGACATGCCCTGACCCTGGGCGGCGGCGGTCTGTTCCTTCTTCAGATCGAAATCGAGATCGAATTCTTCGAGGCCAACGCTGACGCCGTTGAAGTGAAACAGCTCCTTGCCGTCTTTGCTCAGCTTGACGTTGTACTTGCCGGGAACGACGCCCAGCGAAAAATACTCGCCCTTGTTGTTGGTCTTTAGCGCGTAGGTGTGGCCGGTTTCAGTGCCGGTCCAGTCGACTTGGGCCCCGGCGATCGGTTTCCCGTCAGTATCCTTGCAAACGCCCTTCACACTGCCCGTGGTTTGGGAAAAGGCAAGCGGGGCCGACAGCCCCAAGACAAGCACGAACAGAAGAGGAAGGACAAAGACTTTCTTCATGATGAGCCTCCCGGCAATGAAGCTTAGCAGCTTCGAGCCGCGACCTTCGAGCAAACCTAGCAGTTTCGCTTGCCCGCAGCTTGCGACTCGCAGCTCGCTGCGAATGAACGCGAATTCAAATTCGAAGTCTGACTTCTCAACCAAACCGCCGACCGCTTAAAGGCGACCCGACGTGGCAAATACACTCTCAGCCGACGCGGGCAGATGCTTGCGCATACGGAATCGGATCCTCTGCGCCCGCCTCGCGAAACGCGCGCAGACGCAGCACGCAGCTGTCACAGACGCCACAGGCCCGGTCTTCCCGCTGATAGCATGACCACGTTAAATCGAAGGGTGCGCCCAGTTCAAGCCCGAGCGTCACAATCTCATGTTTGCGCATCGCGATGAGCGGGGTCACGATCTGAATTGAGCCTTCCTTCGTACCGGCACGCACCACGTCGTTGAACGCTCGATAATACTCCGGGCGGCAATCGGGGTAGCCAGAGCTATCCTGCTCGACCGCACCAATATAGACCTTGTCGGCGCCCAGAACCTCGGCCCAGCTGACAGCGACGGAGAGAAAATGCGCGTTGCGGAAGGGGACGTAGGTGACGGGAATGCCGGCGCCGATGGCGTGTGATTCGGGGACGTCTATTTTGTTGTCGGTGAGGGCCGAGCCGCCGATGGCGCGCAGAGCGTCGTTGCCGGCGACGAGCCGATCGCGAATGCCGAGACGGTCGCAGATGGCATGGAATGAGCGCAGTTCACGAGCCTCGGTGCGCTGGCCGTAGCTGATATGAACGGCCGCCGCGTTGTGATCGCGGGCGGCCAGGGCGGCGCAAACGCAGGAATCCATGCCTCCGGAAAGGAGAACGACAGCGCGGGATTGAACATCGGGAGGCATTGACAGATCAATTTTATGACAAAGGCGAGGACTATTTAGTCATTGAATCATTGAGTCATTTAGTCAATGAAGAACCACCGGTCGGCGAGCGGTTTTCAATGACTCAATGACTCAATGACTAAATGATTGGATGACTAAATGATTCAAACTCCTTTGGCGGCGGGGTCCCAGATGAGCTTGTGGATCTGGAGGCTGAGGCGGGCGGGTATGTCGTCGGCGAGCATCCATTGCGCGAGTTGCTCAGGGTCGAGCAGGCAATGCGAGGTATCGCGGGCGCCAGTAGCATCTTTGCGGAAGACGGGAGAAAACAGAATGGCGTTGACGCGTCCTGCGAGCCCATGTTGGGCTATAAAGTCGCGGGCAAATTCGTAATCGACGCGATCGGTGAGGACGAATTTCACTTCGTCGTGCGGAGTCAGCGCGTTAAGATTCGCGAGGTTGAAAGTGTCTGGCTCACCGGAGTGCGGACACTTAACGTCGAGGATTTTAACCACATCTTTCGGTACCCGCGCCAGCGGACGTTCGCCGCTGGTTTCGAGCAGAACCTTGTAGTTTGCCGCGAGCAAGCGCTCCATAAGAGGAATGACCTCGCGCTCCTGCAGCATGGGCTCGCCCCCGGTGATCTCGACAAGGCAGTTGCTAGTTGGCAGTTGCC